>SXGS01722660.1_pt1 | contig 26848 bp, 23 predicted proteins | sample 3174681 | NCBI WGS metagenome assembly SXGS01 (sample SAMN11356861, study PRJNA531348) | freshwater metagenome | isolation source: freshwater sample F1-80 | place: China: Fuxian Lake, Yuxi | collected 2017-12-25 | reverse complement strand
CTCTTGGCGAGCGGGGCGGCGTCAGCCCCCCGGTGATCACGATGACCACCGAAACCGGGGGGCTGACGCCGCCCCGCTCGCCAGCAAGTCTTTCAGCGTTGCACGCCGAAGAATTTCAGCTCACGTTCCGCCGCCAGCTTCGCGACTGCAAACGCACACGCCGCGTCAGAAACGCGCGGGCCGAACAATTCCGGGAGCGCGGTGATCGTCGCGTTTTGCAGTCGCGGCGTATTGGCCGCGACGCGCCGAGCCAGAAAGGCTCCGCTGCCGGAGACCAACACGTTGTCGCACGGCCCAGGCATCCGTGACGCAATGACCTCCGCGGTCTCACACAATCGACGGAGTTGTTTTTCGGCAATGTGTTCCGCAATGCGGTGCGTCTCGGCGGGACTGATTTCTGAAACGTCTCCGCCGATGGCTCGCGCGATTCGATCGTGCGCGGCGGCCAATGTCGCTGGCCGGCCATTGGCTGTCAGGCAGTCAGCGGAGTTTTCGGGAATGTCTCCCAGCGTCAGGTACACATCGAAGATCGTCGCAAACAATTCGGCCGCGACCGCGCAATTGGCATCGCCGAACGGCACGCATTCCGTGAGTGCGCATAACGGCGTGCGGCGCACTCCGCAGTAAACCAACTCACCCGATTGCAAACGCTCGACGTCGGTGCGGCCGGTCGGATTTGGGAGTCCATCCAACAACGGGATCAGATCAGTGGTCGTCGAGCCGATATCGATCAGCATGGCCGATCCACGCGGAGTCAACCGGCCCACAAACGTCGCCAGCGCGTGCCAGTTCGCTGCGGCCGTCAATCGCGATTCGTCTCGCGCTTCTTGTGTTGAGGCAAACTCGCCAGACGTTTGCCATACGCGAATCGGCCGCTTTCCAGCGACGACTTCCACGGTTCTAAGGACGCGATCAATCCCATCGGCCTTGGTCGCGAAGCAGTCAGCCAGTTCGGCGGTCATCGTGACGGCCAGCATCTCGGCGGACGAGAAGCGATCCATGATCGGCACCAACGTATCGACCAGCCGATCAGGCGAGCGCCAGATTTCCAACGGGACCGAGTACGCATCGGCGGTGTCGGTCGCCGCTTTGATGTTCGCTCCGCCAATGTCGAGACCAAGAACTTGCATGAGGGTTGAGGCCATGAGGTGCAGGAAGGAAACTGCCGGACGACGCGCGGCGAAGAATAGCCGCAGTGGTTCGCTTCCGATAACTCAGGGGATCATCTGATGTCAGACCAAGCCGCCCAATGGTACGTACTCGCGGGAGTGGACGATGTGCCGCCGGGCAGCGGCCAGGAATTCACAGTCGGCGGACGGATCGTTGCGCTGTTCAACGACGCGGGACAGTTTCATGCGATTGACGGGATTTGTGCGCATCAAGGTGGCCCGCTTGCCAAAGGAAAGTTGAAGGATGGAATCGTCACCTGCCCGTGGCATGGCTGGCAGTTTCAAGTCGCCGATGGAACGCATTGTTTGAATCCGCGCATCTGCCAGACCTCGTTTGAGGTCAAGATCGAAGAAGGCGGTGTGTTCGTCCGCGTGTAATCACCAGAGTCGTTTAACGGCCAGCCGAAGGCGACGACTGATGTCCCCGACTCACGCCGACGCCTTTGGCTTGCCGTTAAACGACGCGCAGACTCGTATTGACGCAATTCCGGAGGTGTGCAGAATACGCCGCCCCTGGTCAGGACCACGTTGGCTTAACGCGATCCGCAACCATGTGCTGTGACCGAATCTGCTGTCGTGGATCTCGCGATCACCAACCCGGTTCAACTGTCTCGGCTAGCAAAGGAGTGCGTCCGCCGTGAGAAACCTTCTGATTTCATCTGCTGTGTTGGTCTGCTTGGCCAGCGTGTTCGTCAACGCCTACGGGCAGAACCCGGCGACGGGCGGAACCAAGAAGGCGACCTCTGCTGCTGCGGCAGCCGCTCCCGCCGCCGAACCTCCGCACAAGATCGCGCTCATCGACATGGGCCGCGTCTTCAAGGAATACAAGAAGATCGAGGCGCTCAAAGAAGACTGGAAGGCGGAGTTCTCCGTCAGCGAAGAGAGCGCGAAGAAACAGTCTGGCCAGATCCAGAAGATCATCGAAGAGATGAAGCAGTTCAAAACCGGTAGCCCGGAATTCATCAAGCTCGAAAAGCAGCAGACACAGATGGCGGCGGAGTTCGAATCGTTCCGCAAGAACTCGCAGCGCGATTTGATCCGCAAGGAAGCCGAGCTGCTCAAGACCGTTTATTTGGAAGCGATGGAAGTCGTCGGCCGATTCGCGGACAAGTTCGGCTACACGATGGTCATGCGATTTAACTCGGAGACCTTCGACGGCGACGACATGAACAAGATGCAGTTGGTGATGAATCGAGTCATCGTCTACCACCGCCCGGAAGACGATCTGACCGATGGCGTCATCAAGTATCTGAACTCGACTTACGACCGTTCGCTGAAGCAGGCGACCGGTGGCCCGGCGGCTGGCACGCCACGCATTGCCAACCAGAACAAGTAGTCGATTCTCGCGCGAAAGTCCGCGACATGCTGCTCCGCTCGCAACGCACTCTTCGACAAACGGTCGAAACGCAGGGCGTCGGTCTCTTCACAGGGGCCGACGTCCGACTCCGTTTTCTTCCGGCACCGGCCGATCACGGGATCGCGTTTCAGCGAATCGACGTGGCGGGATCGTCACCCATTCCCGCACGAATTGACTATGTCGTTTCCAGTCAGCGACGCACGACGATCGCTCGCGATGGCGTGCAGGTAGAAATGATCGAGCATGTCATGGCGGCCCTCGCGGGGCTGCAAATCGACAACTGTCTGATCGAACTCAATGGCCCGGAAGTTCCGGGCTTTGATGGTTCCTGCCTGGATGTCTGCCGTCTGCTGATCGAAGCCGGCAGCATCGAACAAGATCGGCTGCGTGAAGTCATCTCGTTGCGGATGCCAGTCCAAGTGAGCGCCGATGAAAGCGAGGTCGAGGTCTCCGCTCGACCAATGAATCACTGCGGTCTCGCGATTACTTATCAGCTCGATTACGGCGACCGCTCGCCGATCCCGCCACAGAATCTGACGGCGGAAATCACTCCCGAAACATTCGTTCGCGACATCGCCTTCGCACGCACGTTCGTCTTGGAATCTGAAGTCGCCTCGCTTCGAGCCGCCGGCTTCGGCCTGCGAATGACCTCCCAAGATTTGCTCGTATTCGACACCAGCGGCCATGTCATCGACAACGAATTGCGAACTCCCGACGAACCGGTTCGGCACAAAATCTTGGACTGCCTGGGTGACTTCGCCCTGATCGGCTCGGACCTGCGCGGTTATTTCAATGCGTATCGCTCCGGGCACCGACACAATCACGACCTCGTCCGACACATTTTGCTGACCCATCAAAGCTCAACTTGTTCCGAAGCCGTTTAGGTTCGTAGTTCCGCCTTGAGGCGGGCGTTTTGAATCCTCTGCAACCGCCTGAAGGTGGTCCGATAAACACGACAAGGATGTCACATGGCCAACACGATTCACCCGCTTGCTTGCGTTGACCCTCATGCCGAACTCGGTGACGGCATCGAGATCGGTCCGTTCAGTGTCATCGGTCCGCATGTGAAGATCGGCAACGGCTGCTCCTTAGCCAACAATGTCACGGTCATCGGTCATACAACGATCGGCGAGCGGAATCGGTTCTTCTCAAACTGCGTCATCGGGGGTGAACCGCAGGACTACAGCTATCAAGAATCCGCGACGTGGCTGGAGATCGGCGACGGCAACGTCTTCCGCGAAGGAGTGACGGTCAATCGCGGAGCCGAGAAGGAAGACCACGGCACGCGCATCGGCCACAACAACATGCTGATGTCAAACGCTCACGTCGCACACAATTGTTATCTGGGCAACAACGTGATGCTGGTCAACGGCGTACTGCTGGGCGGCCACGTGCATGTTCACGATCGAGCGATCATTTCCGGCAACACGGTGGTGCATCACTTCTCGTCGGTGGGGACGTTGGCGTTCATCAGCGGTGGCTGCCGCTGCACCGTGGACGTGCCTCCCTTCATGATGGCCTCCGGCAGCGACTGCTTTGAGGTCAAGACCGTCAACCTGGTCGGGATGAAGCGAGCCGGTGTCTCCGAGTCTTCGATCGGAATCATTCGGCAAGCCTACAAGTTGCTGTTCCGTGAACACAAATCATTGGCAGAGGTACGTGAGTTCTTCTCTCAGCAGAACGAAGACATTCATTCGATCGAGTTGCACACACTGCTGAACTTCATCGACCAAACCAACGCCGGCAAGATGGGACGCGGCCGCGAAGTCTTCCGCAACGCGCCGTCGATCAACACGCACGAACAACGCAAAGCGGCGTAACTCTGTAGCCGAAGTCGTGAGACTTCGGATGTTCTCGACCGATTCACCGAAGTCTCACTTCTTCGGCGACAAGATTGAGGCGCGGCTTCTCTGTATTCCTGGGGTGGCAAGCATGTCTCTGTTACGAATGGCCGTCATCGGAGTTGGCGCACTTGGCCGGCATCATGCACGAATTGTGTCTCAGATGCCCGGCGTCGAATTGATCGCCGTTGCCGACCCGAACCAAGTGCAGGGCGAGAAGGTGGCCGAGGCCGCGAAGACGAAATGGGTCGCGGACCATCGCGTGCTCATCGACGACGTGGATGCCGTGACCATCGCGGTGCCGACCGGGTTCCATTTCCGAGTCGCGACGGACTTCCTCGAAAACGGCATTCATTCGCTGGTTGAGAAGCCACTGGCCGCCGACTTGGCGGAAGCCAGGCAGCTCGTTCAACTCGCCGATCGGACGGGGGCGACTCTGCAAGTCGGCCATGTCGAGCGATTCAATCCCGCGTTTCAGGCGCTACGAGAGAGGTGCGACGCACCGCGTTACATCCGGTCCGAGCGGCTCAGTCCGTTCAGCTTTCGATCGACCGACATTGGCGTCGTGCATGACATGCTGATCCATGACTTGGATTTGATCCTGTCGCTAGTCCATTCACCGGTCAGCCGAGTCGAAGCGTTTGGCGTCAGTTTGATGGGAGAGCACGAGGATGCCGTGCAGGTCCGGCTGAACTTCGAAAACGGCTGCCTAGCGGACCTGTCCGCCAGCCGAATTCACCCGACAACTCGCCGAGCCGCGACGATTTGGACCGACACCCGCTGCTTCAACGTCGATTTTGGCTCGCGCGAAGTAACGACTTACACACCGTCGGATCGCTTGCGTCACGGCCTGTCTCCGGTCGAGCAGGCTCGGCAGCCGGGGGCGGACATTGAGAAGCTCAAGCAGGATGTTTTCAGCTCGCTGATCGAAGTCCACCAGGAGACTCCCGCCCCGCAAGACGCTCTGACGGCGGAGATTGCGGAGTTCATCGAGTGTGTGCGAACCGGCTCAACTCCAACCGTGACCGGCTCGGTGGCCTTGGAAGCCCTGACCGTCGCCGAACGGATTTTGGGTGTCTTGGCCACCCAGCGAATGATCTCTGAGCAGATGCCGGCCATCGCGACTCGCCGGGCGGCGTAAGTCATTTACTGACTTGATGGTTGTACGTTTGGAGCGATCCTCAGAATCGCACGCTTCTGAGCGGAAACTGGCTCTCTTTTTCGCGCGGCTTCGGCTATCAGCTTGATAACGGCGAAAAACCAGTGATAATCCGCCGCTTTTTACCGGCCGAGGAGCGTAGCCGGTTCGGGTTTCGGCCTGATGTTGCTCAGGGAGGAAGGTGCTCGGACGGCAGCCTCGCGAGGCGGGGTGACGGTTTCCGGACATCCCGCGTGGTCAGCCGTAATGGGTTTCCTCAAATGCTGAAAAAGACTGAGCTGGGCGAGTTTAGGTCACTTTTGTTGGTCCTTCAGACGCGTCTCCGAGGCGACGTCCAACATTTGGCCGACGGTGCCCTACGCCGTTCCGACGGAGACGGCGACTCGAAGAGCCCCACCCACATTGCCGAATTGGGGACTGACAACTACGAGCAGGATTTCTCGCTCCGGTTCGTCGAGAACGAGCAGGAGATTCTGGACGAAATCTCGCTCGCCCTGAAAAAGATCGACGCCGGAACCTACGGCCTCTGCGAAAGTTGCCTCGCAGAAGGGAAGCCGCCTGCCAAGGCGGTCATCATCAAAGAGCGGCTGAAAGCGATCCCCTACGTCCGCACCTGCGTCCATTGTGCCGAACAGCAGCGAACCCGGAAGTGGCGGCGGTAGTACAGAGTGGCTCGACGCTCCGCGTCGAGAATCGCGACGCGGAGCGTCGCGCCACAATACTGGGAAGACTTCCCCTAGCGTTCATCGCCAGGGGAACCATAGTTTCCCGGCTTGGAGGATTTCATGGACGAGCCACAATCTCAAACTGCTTCGACTCCCGCGGCGCCCCGTATTCTTCAGCGGCTGTGTCTGATCATCCCGCTGACGGCGTTCTGTGTGGCCTTGGATTTGTGGTCCAAAGCGGCGGTCTTCGATTCGCTCGGCTACCCAGGCGGGCAGGGACGCATCTATCGCTGGCTGGGACAGGTCTCGACATTCCGGCTCTTCACGAGTTTCAACGAAGGAGCCTTGTGGGGAATCGGCCAGGGGCTGACCTGGATGTTCGCCGGGCTGAGTTTCGTCGCGGTCGCAGTCATCGTTTATTGCCTGCTGAAAACGTCGGCCGGGCAGAGCAATTGGCTGACGGTGGCTCTGTGCCTGGTGCTCAGTGGCACGCTTGGAAACCTCTATGACCGGCTGGGCTTGTACGGCTATCAGAACCCGGAGACCGGGCAACCCTATCGAGCCGTGCGTGACTTCTTGCTCTTCACGTTCGGCAACTATTCGTGGCCGGTCTTCAATTTCGCCGACGTGTTTCTGGTCACAGGGACGGGAATGCTGGTGGCCTACTCGTTCTGGGCCGAACATCATGCGGCCAAACTAGCGAATCACTCGAATGTTCCGGTCACGCAGTAACCGGACTATTTGGGTGTAGCCTTGGCCTTCCAGGTTCCGAGCGGCAATACGTTCGCTCGCTGTGCCCAGGCATCCCATTTCGTGGCGAGTTGTTGCACTCGATCTGGCTGAACGTTCGCGAGATTGTGTTGCTCGGTTCGGTCGCCGGCGAGGTCGTACAACTCCCAAGGCTTGTCTTCTTTTGCGACCAGCTTCCAGTCACCGACCCGAATGGCGCGGTTCCCTTCGTGCTCCCAAAAGATCGCATCGCGAGCGATGGTCTTCCCCGCAAATGCCGGAGCGAGGCTGCGACCTTCAAGCGGTTGAATCGATTCGGATCGCAAAACCGGCGGATACGCCGCGCCGGACAAATCCACGCACGTCGCCATGATGTCGATCAAGTGCCCCGGTTGAGCTTCCAAATTGCCGCGCCGTGCGATGCCGCGCGGCCAGTGAGCAATCAGCGGAGTCGAGATGCCTCCTTCGTGGACGAAGTGCTTGTACTCGCGAAACGGCGTGTTCGAGACGTTGGCCCAATTCAATCCGTAGGCGATGTAAGTGTCTTCGGGACCGGGCAGGACGTTCGGGCCTTGCAGAGTCGGCACTCCCGCGCGGTTCTGCTTCGGGGTGCCCTCCAGTCGAATCGCATCGGCCGCGATCGGCGGCAGCGTCGGCTTCTCCGGCCGAGTCATCTGGCCCTGCCGGCCGATGACCTCTTGGCAGCCGCCGTTGTCTTGCAGGAACAGGATCAGCGTGTTGTCGAGCTTCCCGTGCCGAGACAACTCGGCCACGAAGCGCCCAATGTTCTGATCCATGCGGTCAATCATCGCGGCATAGACCTCCATGCAGCGAATCTCCCAAGCCCGATGCTCGGCTTTGCCCGCTGGTTTTGACCAATCGCCGATGGTTGGTGCCGTTGTCCATTCCTTCAACATCAACCCCAACTCGCGCAACCGCTTCACGCGCGTCTGTCGAATCGCGTCGTATCCCGCGTCGTATGCTCCGCGATACTTGGCGATGTCTTCCTCCAGCGCGTGCATCGGCCAATGCGCCGCCGTGTACGCCATGTAGAGAAGAAACGGTTGCTCGGTCTTCTTCTGGCAATGCTCACCGACGAACCGGATCGCGTGATCGGTGATCGCGTCGGTGTAGTAGTACTGCTTCGGTTGATACTCGGTGTCCGTGAACGGCGAGACGTTCGTGTTGTCGCGAGTCAGCGTCCCCGGATCGTAGAAGCTGCCGGCTCCGGTGATCGTTCCATAGAAGCGATCGAACCCGCGTTGCAACGGCCAATTGTGCTTCGGCCCGTCCGGTTGAATGTGCTTCGTGACGTGCCACTTGCCGACCGCGTACGTCCCGTAGCCCGCCGGCTTGAGCACCTCGGCGAACGTCGCACACTGCCGATTGAGATCACCGCGATAACCATTGTGCCCTCGATCCTCCATCATGTGCCCGATGCCCGCCTGATGCGGATACAACCCGGTCAGCAACGCCGCTCGCGTCGGGCAACACCGAGCGGTGTTGTAGAACTGCGTGAACCGCAACCCACCCGCCGCCAGCTTGTCGAGATTCGGCGTCTTGAGCTCGCCGCCGTAACAGCCGAGGTCCGAATAGCCCATGTCGTCCGACATGATCACGACGATATTCGGTCGAACCGGCTTGTCATCGCCAATCGACTTTGACGTGACTGAGGAGAACAACGCAACCGCGACAACGATTCCCAAACATCGGCTCGATGGCATGAATGATCTCCCGGCAAAACGAGTGCATGACCAACCGCACTGTCTCTCATTTCGCGGGACATCGCTATCATGCGGGCATCACGGCAGGTTGCCGTCCTTTTCGGTCCGAATGAGATTCTTGGGGACGTCGAACCAGAGACGCTTTGCCGTCAATTGTGTCGACTCATCACCTCGCCGATCTTCGCACTTCACCGAGCCGATGCACTCGATGCGCATTACGTCGCTTCCGGGATTCAGTTCAAGATCTTCGTAGGCTCGCGCATCCGATTCGATGATTGCGCGATCGGCTTCAATCCGGCACTTCAAACCATCTGGCTTGAGGAACTCGATCCGCACACCGCCACTGATCATTGTCCGCTGCATCGGTGGCGACGAGCTCTCAATCAAATTGCTGACCATCTGAAACGGCTTGTCGGCATCGCGTGGCTCGAACCGCAACCGGTATCCGACCAGCTTCGGCTCTGGTTGTCCCGAAAGCGCAAGCAGCGCGAGGCTGGTCGCGATGACGTCCCCTTCCGCTTCGTTGGCCCCTTTCCAGAAACCTTTCGAATGTTGTGACTCCAGCAGTCGCTTGGTGATCTCCGCTTTCCAATCGAGTTCCCCGAAGCGAGTGATGCCGCTGAGATGTCCGGCTCGTTCCAGGCTATGCAGGACGTAGAACACGAACGTCGCATTGGGCATGGCCGGCAAAGAGTTCTCGATGAACGCCTCCGGCTTCCGAATCGCCGCCTCACGCGTCTTGGATTGCTCATCGCGCGGCAGGTGCCGATTGGCGGTCGCCAGGCCCGCGATACCCGCCAAGGTCATCGACAACGTTGGCGGCGCTTCGGCCGTGTAGCCCCAACCTCCGTTTTCTTTTTGACTCGTGAGCCAATAGTCGCTGACTCGTCGCCAGGTTTCCTCTTTGACCTCGAAGCCCGCCTTCTTCGCCGCATCCAATCCGAGGATTGCGAATCGCGAGCATGATCCATCACCGCGACCGTTGGGGTTCGCCTGATAACTCCAGGCACCGCGCGACTTCCCGTCCGGGACTTGTGCCTTTTCGAGCCACGCGACATTCCGCCGAATCAACTCGGCATCTTCTTTCGGCGAGGCCCAGCAAAATACCATCGTCTGCAACGCGACCGTGTAGCTCAGCGCAGGTTCGACCTTTCGTAAATGAACCAACGCCTTCTGAATGACCGGTTCATCGGCCTTCACTCCCGCCTGCAACAACCCGGTGGCGACCAACGCGGTGACTCCATCAGCGGGCATCCCATGCCACACACCGCTTTCTTTCTGCTGAGCCTTTAAGAACGCGATGCCGCGTTCGACGGCCTTTGTTCGCGGCTGATCATCTGGCTCAACCAACTTGGCGAGCGGGGCGGCGTCAGCCCCCCGGTTGTTCGGCGTGGATTCCGTGTCGGCCTTCGACGGAACCGGGGGGCTGACGCCGCCCCGCTCGCCTGAGCCTTTCGGGAGAGACTCGTTCGCTCCCTGTGGCACCGTGGCTTGAGCATCATCAGCCTTTGGTTGTTGCACCGCCGGTCGAGGCACAATCGCTCGGGGAATCCGCGTTGCGTCGAGTAACCGATTGCCCCAGGCCAAGACGTCGTCTTCGGTGAGTTTGAGGCGATTCGGTGTGTATTCCAATTCCGATCGCGAACCTTCGCCCAGTTTGATCGTGACGGGCAGCTTCTTCTCCAAGTAGCCGGCTCGTTCGTGCCAGACTCGGAACTCGTGGTCTCCCGGCGGGAGGCCGTTGAGGGTGAAGCGGCCCTCTTCGTCGGTCACGGCGGCGAAGGGATGATCGAGCGTCAGCACATACGCCTGCATCCACGGATGAATGTCGGACCTAATGGCAAACGGGATGTTCTCTGGATGTCGAAACGCCTGCGTGTTGACGTGGTCCTCCACTTTCACGAGGACGTTGAAGGAGACGTTTTTCAACGGAGCCATACGAAAGTTGACCGGCTCAGTTTTCCGATTCTCAAACACGACCGGCCGACCAACTCGCACGAACGCGACGTGAGGCCAGAACCGTTCTCCCTCCGCAATCAGGATGAACGGTTTCGGAGGCGAGTTGCTCGGCGGCGGTTCGATCGGGAAGGTTGGCTTCTGCAAGTACACGAACACATTCGCCAAGCCGCCGTCCTTCGAGAACACCAACGACTCATCCAACACCTTGCCCGCCGGGACGATCACCTTCTCCAAATCCGGCAGAGACTTCTCCGTCTTGAGCCGTACTCGGCCGGTGAACTGGTCGAGCCTTTTTTGGATCGCGTTCGCGCTCGGCGCGGGTCTCCTGACCCCGCCGCTGTGTTGGACCGGAGGTCTCCTCGTTCGTGTCGTTTGTTTTCGTTGGTGCCTGCTGCGCGTCGTTTGGGAGACCTTCGGTCGGCTTGTCCGGCGGGGTCGGGAGACCCTCGCCGAGCGCAGGATCGAGCCCTCGGCGATTGCCGCTGATCGCTCCGCTCACGCTCCCTTGTTTCGGCCTTAGGCGATCAATACCGGGGCGTGCGGCGTCGTAGATTTCGCCTTTCGACGGTGGCAGTTTTCGTTGTTCTTCATTCGGCTTGTCGTTTGGTTGTGTGGTTTCAAAGAGTTGAACGATCTCATCCCCTTTCGCCAGAGCATTGTTTTGATCGTCGAGAATGATGCGAGCCTCTGACGTGTGGCCGTCAACGATGCGCGAAACCTCAATCGTTCCTTTGACCGCTTGTGGCTGATTGCCGCTCTTCGGATCGGCCTTCTCGCGAACTTGGAACCGCATCGTCCGAGCGACGCCATCGGTTTGTCCGAGGTTGATCCAGACCACGCCCTGCGTTTTTTCGATCCAACGAATTTGCCCCTTGAGTTGAGCGTCGAGCTGCGCTCGGCGTGGGTCTCCCGACCCCGCCGCTTCGCTGGACCGCAGGTCTCCAGATTTGCCAGGTTCAATTCGCTTGGTGCCTTCCGGAGGATCAACTTGGAATTCGTCGGCCTGAAGCTTCGCGGTCTCGTCCAAGTCGAGGCGTTTCACGATGTGGGTGATGCGCTCAAGCGGCTTCTCCATGTTTGGGTTTTCGGGGTCCGCACTTTTGATCTGGATCTTTCGAGCGGCCCAGACTCCCGCTCGCGGTTCATAGAAGTCGGAGAACTCTGTCTCGCGGACGAATTGGTCGTCGGAAAAGAAGCGATTCTCCAACGGGAGGTAGCCATACTCAGGGCAGAGGATGAAGACAAACCGCTGCGTCTTGGATTGCACCACAAGCTCGGCGTCGACTTGGATGCACTGCAAACCCTGATGCGTGATCGCCGACGTTTTGGTTTTCGGAGTCGCCAGCAGCATCTCGAAATCCGCCACCGTGAAGCCTAAGAACAACCGAGCTGGCGAGTGCTGCAACGCCACCGCGAATTCACGGCCGAGTTCGATTTGCTGGTTGGCTCGATCCCATTGGTAGTGTTGCTGTCCATCGAACCCGGCGGTCCATTGCAGTGGCAGCTACTCGTTGACGACTCGATTCTCGACAGACCGCAGCATCCGCCCGTCGTAATCGACACGCCATTTCGGTCCCTCGCCAATCCACCGCGAGGTCGCCGTTGAAGTGGCGATTTCGCCATCCGGTTTGTCAGCGCTCGGCTTGAGGAAGTTTTCTTGCTCCACGGCCAACTCCAACCGCCCATTCGCCAATGCCGCCGCTGCATCGCGAATGCACATGGCCAGAATCTTTTTCATCTCCGGATCAACCTCGACCGCGCGCTCGGCGCGGGTCTCCTGACCCCGCCGCTGAGTTGGACCGAAGGTCTCCTCGTTCGTGTCGGCTGGCTCCGCTGTTGCGGAAGACGCGTCGTTCGGGAGACCTTCGGTCGGCTTTTGCGGCGGGGTCAGGAGACCCGCGCCGAGCGCTCCGGCCATTGTCAGCGACACCAATGACAGCAGGATCGGGAACAATCCAGTGGGACGACGCTGTTGTTCGGTCTCATCGATTAGCCGAGCGACCCTGGTCAGCAAACTGCCGCCGCTCGAAGACATCGCCAAGCCGATTTTCGGAGCACGCAGTTCCTCCATCGCAACCAGCGCTTGCGCATAGCTCAGCCGATCGCCGCAGACACCCGCCGCGAGATCGTCGCAGCAGTGCTCGCGCTCGACACGAATCCGGTGCGAGACCCACCAGACCGCCGGGTGATAGAACAGCAACGTCTCGACCACCGTCTGCAACAAGTTGATGAGATAGTCATGCCGCCGCACATGAGCGAGCAAGGCTTCGAGTTGCTCGGTCGTCAGCCCCGTCATCGCGCTGGCCGGCAGCAGAATGACCGGTCTCAGCCAGCCGATCACCGCGGGGACTTCCACCAACGCCGACTCGACCAGCTTCACTTGCCGAGTGACCCGCAACCGCTCGGCCAAGCATCGCCTGCCAATCCGCACTCGCCGGCTGAGTAGCTCGCCGACGCAATCGCAATACGCTCAGCCAACTCGCGAACAAGCGGAGCGAGAGAACGCCGACACCGATCAGCCACACCGCAACGGCCCACGGGATGAACGGCTTGAGGAATGACTCGAAGCCGATCGCTGCTCGGCCAGGTCTTCAAGGATCGTTTTTCCCGTGTCAGAAACCGGGATCAGCGGCACCGCATCGGCCGGCGGCGGATTCTCGAAGTCGATGCCGATGCGTTCGACCTTGATTGGCGGTTCGTCCAGCGCGAGCGCGCGGTCGTCCCGTGTGCGTGGTATCTCGATCGTAGAGACCGTATTGAAAATCGGAGAGACCTCGCCGACGGGAGGCAACGGTTCGATCCAAGCGATCGTGCCGAGTGACAGCAACAGCATCAGACCCAGTGCGGACACGGCGGTCAAATAGCGAGCGTTCGCAGACCGATGCCGCAGCGCCAGAAGCATCGCCGCCGCGAGCACTCCGACAACCGCTCCTTGCCACACAAAGTGCAGCAGCGTCCAACCGAGAACTTCGATCGCAAGACTCAACATGATCGGTCTCCGCAAGGGCTTCGCAGGATGGGCACTCCTGCCCGTCTACTTTCAAACGCCGAACGGGACGGGCAAGAGTGCCCATCCTACGACGATCACTTCGCCTTCTTCTCGAACTCATCCAACAAGCTGCGAATCTCCGCCAGTTCATCGCGGGACGCACGCTTGGCCGACAACGCTTGCAGCACCAACTGCCGAGCCGAGCCACCAAACGCTCGATCCAACAGATCGCTGACGAGCTGCCTCTGCGTCCTCTCGGCCGAGGCGACCGCCTCATAGGCATGTGCTCGCGAAGTTTCGTCGCGCTGGACGAGCCCCTTCTCGGTCATAATTTGCAGCAACTTCAGCGCGGTCGTGTATCCGGTGCCGCGCTCTTCTTGCAGCACGTCGGTAACTTCACGCACGGTGCTGGGCCCGCGCTCCCAGAGAACTCGCAGGATCGCAAGCTCCGCCTCCGTCGGCCGTGGTAGCTCAGGCTTGGGCATGTTCGCCTGCCTTTTGGAGTGCGGGGATTCATCACCGCTTTCCCTTTTGCAGCGGAGACGCTGTGTTCGCGAAACAGTAGAACGAGACGGTGAAAGCGGGGATGAATCCCCGCACTCTAAATTCGGGCGGCACTATTACGAACAAGTTCGTAGATGTCAACGAAGCGTTTCGTAGAATGCGATCCGGTTCGGAGGATTGGCAAACAATGATCGGCAAAAAGATGGGCAACCGCGACAGGAGCGTGAGTTGTGACATCTTTTTGCACTTCATGTTTTTGCCAATCCTGCCGCTGAGGTCAGACTTGTCGATCGTGGTTGATTGAGTTCTCGCAACGAGTCACTTCCAATCCCGCTCCTCCGCGATTGCGCGGAAGCAACCGCGTCCCACCGATGTTGAAGGAGATCCTGCCATGACCCGCCTGCTGCTTGCGTTTGTGGTGTGCTGTGTCAGTTCGCTGGCCGTTGCCGATGTGAAGGTCTTGCCCGATGGCCGAGTGCCTGCGGACAAGCGGCTCGGCAATTTGAAAGACCTCAACGGTTACTTCCCGCTAGAGGTGCCCGCCACAAAAGAAGAGTGGGCCAAGCGAGCGGACTATGTGCGCAAGCAAGTACTGGTCTCGCAGGGCTTGTGGCCGATGCCGACGAAGGGACCGCTTAAGCCGGTCATTCACGGCAAAGTGGAACGCGACGACTTCACCGTCGAACGCGTTTACTTCGAGAGTGCTCCCGGCTTCTTCGTGACCGGCAGCCTGTTCAAGCCGAAGGGGAAGAAGGGACCGTTCGCGGGAGTGCTGTGTCCTCACGGGCACTGGAACAACGGGCGGTTCTACGATGCCGGCGAGGCGGCGGTGCGACAGCAGATCGTCGTCGGGGCCGAGCGATTCGAGCACTCCGGCCGGTATCCGTTGCAGGCGCGGTGCGTGCAGCTCGCGCGGATGGGCTGCGTTGTGTTTCATTACGACATGATCGGCAACGCCGACAGCACACAACTCAGCCACGCTCTCGTGCATCGCTATTCGGAGCGACGCCCGGAGATGGAAAAGGCGAACTCATGGGGCTTCTACAGTGCTCAGGCCGAAGCGCGATTGCAGAGTGTCATGGGTCTGCAAACGCTGGACTCGATCGCAGCTCTCGATTTCATGCTCAGCATGAAGGACGTCGATCCGAACCGCATCGGCGTGACCGGAGCCAGCGGCGGTGGGACTCAGACTTTCATCCTGTCGGCGATTGATCCGCGCGTCACCGTGCAGTACCCGGCGGTGATGGTTTCGACCGGAATGCAGGGAGGCTGCACCTGCGAGAACTGCTCGCTGCTGCGAGTCGGCACGGGGAACATCGAGCTCGCCGGCCTGTTCGCACCTAAGCCCCTGGGCATGGTCGCGGCTGACGACTGGACCAAAGAGATCATGACCAAGGGAATGCCGGAGTTGAACAAGCTTTACGAGATGCTTGGCGCGAAGGACAACGTCAAAGCGACGGCCTATCTGCACTTCCCGCACAACTACAACCAGCCCAGCCGAGCGGCGATGTATTCGTGGTTCAACAAGCATCTAAAGCTCGGAGACAAAGACCCGATTGTCGAGGGAGATTTCCAACCGCTGTCGATCGCCGAACTGACCGTCTGGGACGACCAGCACCCAAAGCCACCCAGCGGCGACGATTTCGAGCGCTCGCTGACGAAGACGCTGGCCGATGACGACGCGAAGCAACTCGCCGCGCTGGTGTCGACCGATGCGAACTCGCTGACGAAGTTCCGCGACGTCATCGGCACCGGTTGGAAGGTTCTCATCGGCCGCGAACTGCCGGACTCGAAAAGCATCGAGCGGGAGAAGATCAAGAAAGAAGATCGCGGTGAGTTCTTCTTCTTCGGCGACGTGCTGCGACTGAAGAAGCAACAGGAAGAGTTGCCGATCGTGTTCCTGCACCCGAAGAAGTGGAACAAGCAAGTCGTCGTGTGGGTCGATGAGTCCGGCAAGTCGGGCCTGTTCAACGCGGACGGCTCGCCGAAGTACGAGGTGAAGACGTTGCTCGACGCGGGCTTCAGCGTTACGTCGCCAGACGTCTTCGGCACCGGCGAATTGGTTCCGGCTGGCACGCCGACACCGTTGCGGAATCGCAAGGTCAACACGCCTCGCCAATTCGCCGGCTTCACCTACGGCTACAACCACCCGCTGTTTGCTCAGCGAGTCCACGACATCCTGACGCTGGTCAGCTTCGTACGCGGCGACGATCACGGAGCCCAAAAGGTTCACGTCGTCGGACTCGGCGGAGCCGGCCTGTGGGCTGCCGCCGCGAAAGCAATCGCCGGTCCAGCCATTGACCGCACCGCGATCGACACCGCTGGCTTCCGTTTCGCATCGCTCACCGAATTCGACGATCCGCAGTTCCTCCCCGGAGCCGTGAAGTACGGCGACGTCCCCGGTCTGCTGGCACTGACCGCCGGCAGCGAAGTCTGGCTGAGTGGCGAGAAAGAGTTGCCGTCCCTCACCGCCGCCAGTGCGAAAGCAGCGGGGGCCAACATGCCAGCCCTCTTCACCGGTGAAGCCGCTGCGAAAGCGAACGCCGCAGTGCAATGGCTGTCGCGGTGATTGCACGTTGTTCTTGTGGGATGACCACAAAAAACACAAAAGGGCACAAAGAGGATCAGGTTTGCCGTTCCTGAAAATGTCAGCGAGTTCCTTTTTGTGATTCTTTGTGTTTTTTGTGGCCAATTCCCGAAACAGAAAGTGTTGCTTGCACAATGAAATCGCTTGGTCCCCTTCTAATTCCGTTGGCCATCGGTGTCGCAAGCGGACTGCTTGCCGCGCTGTGTGGAGTGGGTGGCGGGATCATCATGGTGCCGGCGTTTGTGATTCTCCTGAAAGTCAGCCAGAAAGTGGCGACCGCGACGTCGATGGCCGTGATCGTGCCGACCGCGATCGCGGCGACGGTGCGGCATGTCTGGAACGACTTCGTGGATTGGGAGGTCGTCGCGCTGACGGCCACCTCCGCGACGGTAGTGAGCTTCTTCGCGGCGGACTATGTCAAGAAGCTCGGCAACGAAACGCTGACTCGGCTGTTCGCCGTCGTGATCCTGGTGATCGGCGTGAAGATGCTGGCCTTTCCCGAAACCAACCGCCGCCCACCACCAGCCGCCGCATCGGCTCAACAATCCGAAACGCCGGTTGTGAAGCTGACCGCTTCGTCTTCTGAACGACAGAAAGCGACAGCGGTGGCTCCAAGGTTTGTGACCCCTCTTCTGATTGGCACTGCGAGCGGACTGCTTGCCGCGCTGTGTGGTGTCGGTGGTGGGATCATCATGGTTCCCGCGTTCGTGATGTTCATAAGCGGCTTCGATCAAACGCTGGCGACCGGGACGTCGATGGCGGTCATCGTGCCGACGGCCATTGCCGCGACCAGCCGGCACATCATCAACAAGCTGGTGGATTGGCGCGTCTTCGCGCTGACATCGATCTCGGCCACATTGGTCAGTTTTTTCGCCGCCGATTATGTGAAGTCGCTGGGCAACGACACGCTGACCCGCGTCTTTGCGGTTGTCATCGTGCTGGTCGGGGTGAAGATGTTGATCTCGCCGGGGACAAAGCCAGCAACGCCTGCCAAGTCGGAACCGGCGGCCGATTCCGCGATGCCCGACCGTTAAGTTTCTGTCCCAGAATTGGCTCGCCGTCTTCGATCTCTGCGCTCTCCGCGCCTCTGCGTTGCTCTTCGGCTATGGAATTGCGATTGCAACGCAGAGTCGCGGAGAGCGCAGAGAAGAACAAATTGACCGAGCCAGGGGATTGGCCGATTGGCATCAGTCGATCACAAAGTTGGCGAACGGCTCAGGCTGCTGCGCCTCAAAGGCCGAAAACCAGTGGAGCAGATCGGCGAATTTGGCCGCTCGGCTTCTACTGCGGTTGCTGCTCAAAACGGACGCAGTTAGTTTCCCCGACCTTGCCGAGGATGGGGGCCAATCGGACGGTAATCGTGAAATCAGAATTGGAAAAAGGATCGTCATGGTTCAACTCGATTGGTTGCGACAAATGCGACACTCGCGCCGCCCGGCCTTCGCTCGATCTCAACGTCACGATTCGTTCGTCTCGCTGCGGATGGCGGAGGTTCTGGAACCGCGCTGCGTCCTTTCGAGCGTGATGGCAACCATGCCCGTGGATGATGCCACGGAGAACTCCGATCCCATCAATCTGGATGACTCGGCCAGCACGGACGGTTCGGAATTGGACTGCCCGACTGGCGAGGACACGAATTCTTCCGTCGATGGCAAGCCAGTCGAGGTCATGTTTTATTCGCTGGGAGCGGCGGATGGCGAACTGGCCACTCCGTCGCCGTACTTCAGCGAGGCGGAACTGCACGACTATTTACTCAACCTGGCGAAGCAACAATGGGGCGGGTTGTTCGGCCAGACGATTCCACAATACGAGTACAACAATTGGTGGCGCGGGATCGACTACCTGGCGGTTGAGGATGCCATCGCCATGGATGCTCCCCCGCCAATGACTCAGGCCTCGATCAGCAATCGGGTGACGTCCGACACGAACACGCAGGTATCTGGAGTCGATGAAGCGGACTTCGTCGAAACGGATGGGCGATTCATTTATGTGGCTCGCGGTGGCGGGCTGACGATCTTCGACACCGCCGATCAATTGAGTTCCGTTTCGGAACTGGCCTTGTCGGGCAACGTCGTCGGCGAGTTCTTATCCGGCGACCGGCTGACCGTCATCACGCAGTCGGGTTATGGCGGCGGCTGGTACGGTGGAATCTCGCCCCTGATCCGTATCGCCGACTTCGCGGGTTCGTTCGTTCCGGGACGCTGGAATCCGCAGACGACCGTGACGGTGTTTGATGTCTCGGATCGGAGCGCACCCAGTATCGCCAGTCAGACGACGCTCGATGGCGACTTCCGCGACGCGCGAGCGGTCAACGGCACGGTCTATGTCGTGCTGGAGAATTCGTTCAATCTGCCAGCGCCGCTTTACACCGACGCTCCGGTGATTCCCGATGAGACGGAAGTTTTCATCACGGACCCTGTCGAGCACGAGACGTCGGTCATCGTCGCTGTCTCGGAGGAGAGCAACGGAGAGTCCTCAAATGACGTCAAGCTCATCGAGATCGAGCAGGTTCGCTGGGGTTGGTGGAATCCGACGATCATCGCGAATCGCACCTATGAATCGTTCGACGACTATGCCGCTCGCGTGGGGGATCAGCTCACGAGCTTGTCGCTGCCGCACGCTTTCAGTGTCGGTGCGGACGGAAGCACAACCGACATCGGCCCGCTGACCAGCGCGGAGAACATCGTTCGTCCGCAGTCCGACAATCAACAATCGCTGTTGACGATCGTGTCGATCGACGCCGCAAATGCCTCGACCGGTTCCGACGTGGCGAGCAGCGCCGGCCTGATGACCTCGTATGGCAGCACGGTCTACATGACTCGCGACGCGCTGTATGTGGCAACGACCGAATACCACTACGATCAATCGGGTTCTTCGAGCGACACGCGCATCGACCGTTTCACGGTCGATGGCACGAACGTGACGTGGCAAGCCTGCGGAGTGGTCCCCGGCGTGTTGTTCAACCAATTCGCGATGAATGAGCAGGACGGCTATCTGCACCTCGCGACTCACACTTGGGCACAGCATTGGGTCGCGAATGATCCGACGGCGGAAAACATCGACTGGAGCAACGGAACCTGGACGACTCAGAACGACAACGGCGTGTATGTGCTCGACACCGAGGGTGACACGCTCGATGAAGTCGGCAGCCTGACCGGACTGGCTCCGGGCGAGCAGCTTTACGCGGCGCGGTTCATCGGCGACATGGCTTACCTCGTCACGTTCTTGCAGACCGATCCGCTGTTCGCCATCGACCTGAGCGATCCCGCGAACCCGACGCTGCAAGGGGAACTCGTCATCCCCGGCTTCTCGAACTACCTGCAATCGGTCGGCGAAGGTTTGCTGCTGGGCATCGGCCAGGAACGTGAGGAGGGAACGTGGAACACGCGCCTGCACGCTTCGCTGTTTGACGTCAGCGATGGCACGAATCTGACGCAGATCGCTCGGCAGTTTTTGGAAGAGACCTCCCAGTGGTCCTCGTCCGACGCGCAGTACGATCATCACGCCTTGTTGTATTCGGCCGAGGACGGCTTGCTGGTGCTGCCGGTCTCCAGCTTCGGCTCTGACACGAACGAAGACGGCACGATCGAATACCACTTCGAGCAACTTCTGGAAGTGCTGCACGTCGATGCCAGCGGTATCCAGTCGCTCGGCGAGATCCGCACCGGCGAGTCGATCTTCCGCACGGTGCGCATCGACAACGTGCTCTATGCCATCTCCGAAACCAGCGTCACGGCCGTCAGCCTGGACGATTTCTCGGTCGTCGGTCAGGCCGAACTGTTCCAGTCCGAGCCGGAGTACTGGCCCGTCTACACCGTGTTCCGCGGCAACACCGGCACGAGCGGCGGCACGGAGAACATCCGCACTGAGCCCGACATGGTGATTCCGTCGGCCTCGATGTTCATTGCCATGTCCTCCGCGCCAGCCGATGGCGGAATGGCTGCGATCAACTTCATGGCGATGGCCGCCCAGTTCGCTCAGAACACGGCCAACGATTTTGCCCGAGTGGGCGCGTTCAATGCCGCTTCCTACGGAGGTTTCACGGCGTTGAATCAAGCTTCCTTCGGAAGCGACTTGGCGAACTCGGACTCCGATGAAGTGTCACGACTCAACGAAGAACGCTCGGAAGGATCGTCGGAGTCGTCGAACGACAAGGATGCGCCGAGCGTCGATGCGTTCTGGAAGGAATTCACCAAGCGACTGCGCGAGGGCAACGATCCGATGCCCATGGAAGAGGCCGACGCGCCGAGTGCCGAGACTCCGATGAACGCCGACAAGGCCGCGTCCAAGACTCCCAATGCCCGCAGCGCCACGGAGAGACAGTCCAAGGACCGCGCGCCCGAAATGAGCCAGCGAGTTCGCCCGGCTCAGCGTGGCTCGGCACCGATCATCCCCGTGAAGGGTGTGACCAAAGCGGCGGCGTTGAAGACTCACGTGCCGACGAAATCAGCTCGGTAACACTTTGCCTTCCTCCGTACTTCATTCGCCTGTCCCCCATTCGTCTGTCATCTTGGGTCTTTGACGGTGGATGACAAGCGAATGGGGGACAGGCGAATGAAGTCAGGATGCAACCGTCTCAGACTCAATTGCAGAACGAGATTGGATAAGACGCGAATACCTCACGGACCTACCAGGGCGTAAATCGCAGGCCGAAGGCGGCGATTTGCTGGAGCACGAGTAACCCGAATCCGATCAGCGCGATCGGACGAAAGTACTCCAGCCACTGCGTCTGAGCGGACACGAGTTTGGCTCGCTGCAACTGGTCGATTTGCCGAAACACTTCGCGCAGGCCCGCCGAGTCGCCCGACTCGAACATTCTCCCGCCGGTGATCTCGCTGACGCGCTTCATTCCCTCCAACGGAGCCTGCGTCCGCACCGAGATGGAATGCACGATGATCTTCTTCGACTTCAATGTCTGACCGACTTGCGTGGCCAGATCCCCTTCGAGGTCTGAGCTTTCGCCGTCGCTCAGCACGATCAACATCCGCTCGCCGTCGTGGCGTTGTTCGAGCAATTCCGCGCAGGACAACATCGCATTGCCGACCTTGGTCCCGTCCCACCACCGCAAAGGAAACGTACCCGGTCGCACAAACGGTGTGGCCATCCGGATGGCCGCCAAGTCCTTCGTCAGCGGAACCCAATGAATCACCTTAGAGGTAAAGATCGAGAAGCCCATCGCATCGCCCGGCCGATCCGTGGTGAATTCCGAGATCGCCTCCATCGCCGCATCGAACCGTGTGAACTGCTTGCCGTCCGGCTTGGTCCGATCACCAAACGGCTCGTTCATGCTGCCCGATGTGTCCAATGCGATTTGGATGTTCGTGACCTGCGCGGGATACGTCGGCGGACCTTCGATCAACGGTCCAGCCCACAACACGATCACACAGGCCAACAAACCGGACGGCAAGAACCCCAGCCCACGAATGAAGACATCGAGCACCGGGCGTCGCCGGATCTGTGTGAAGTCCATCGGCAGCGCGAGCGGCTGCCCGCGCGCGAACCACTGCCAGAACGCGAGCAGCACTGGCACGCAAAGTAGTGGTAAAAGTTCGGGGCGAGAGAAGATCATTTTCAAATCTCAAATCTCAAAAACGGCGAGCATTGAAAATTGAGGATTGGAAATTGGAGATTGCAAAGTAAACAAAGCTTGCCGACTCCAACATTTTCCAATCTCCAATTTCCAATCCTCAATTTTCATTTCCCTAAATCCCGGCCGAGGCTTGCCAGCAACTCACGAGCAACGCTGCCGTGGCTGCGAGCGTCTCGGCTGTGCAGCCACTTCTCGACTCGGCTGACGTGTTCGCCGGCGGTCGGATGCTTGCGCAGCTCGTCGAGCGTTTCGATCAGTCGTTCCTTGGGTAACTGCAATCGCTCGGCCCAAAAGGCCAGCAATAGTTTTTCGATGTCGGTCTGTTGCTCGACGGTCAAATCGGAGTGAGCGGCGTGTTCCAGCAGAGTTCGCAGTCGCTCGGGAATCGTAGGTGGCGACGACACGACGACTCGTGATCGTGGTTTGCGACCGTAGAAGAACAGCGGCAGCAACAGCAGACCCCAGAGACACCACAGCAGACCCATGCCCCAGCGATAATTCGTGTGCAGATCAATCGGCGTCGGCGGAGTCTCCAGCAACTTTCCGCTATCGTCCTTGGGCAACAGCGCTGCGACGGTCACCGGCATCTCAGGCAATCCTGATGCGGGTTGTAGCTGCTCGTCCAACAGGTATTCGCGCAGGTCGTGCCGGCCCGGCCCATAGGCCATGTAGCGCAGGTCATAGCGGAAGCCGCCGGAGATCGGTTCCAGCTTGGCGATCCGCACCGCCAGCGCATCGCCATGCGTATAAGGAATGGCCGACAGCCGCGAACCGGCGATCGTCACAGCCTGTTGCCCCTCGACGCCAATCGTGATGCGGTTGCGAGGCCATAGAAACACGCCGATGAGCAACAGACACAACGCCAACCCGGCGACAATGAGCATGCCCGTTGCGTGACGGCGGTTGTTTGGGCGGTTAGTCATGGATGAGTGGCGTTCGTTTCGGACGAATTGGAAATTGAGGATTGGAAATTGGAAATTGAAAAATGGGATGCGGCAGCCGCGCCGTGTTGGACTTCATTTTCCAATCTCCAATTTCCAATCCTCAATTTCCAATGCCCCTTTCAGTCAGGCGTGTCCCAAGGACTTGCGGTACTTCAAGAAATGCCGCACGCGCGGCAGGATCGGTTCTTCCGTTGGCAGATGCAGGAATTCAATTCCGCCGTCCACCAGCGCGTGACGAATTCGTTCGTGGGTTTGCAATCGCGTTCGCCGAGTGACAATCAATCGCTGTCCGGTCTCCGCCTCGCGAGCGCGGAAGATGCCGCGCGGTGGGGCTTGAGCTTCGGCGGGGTCTTCCAGCCAGAGCACGATCACCTCGTGCGATGTGGCCAGTAACTCCAGAGCCGGAAAGGCATCCGGCTCGTGCAGGTCACTGAGCACGACGACCATCATTCGGTTCTTCAGGGCCGCAGCCAGCGTTCGCAGTCGAAGCGATAGGCTCGTCCGTTCGTGGAAGTCATACAGCCGTAGTTGATGAGCCCACTGCATCGCACTGCTGGTCGATAACGTTGGAGTGATTCTCAAGTCCCGTTCGCCAGCGGCCAGCAGTCCGACCGGACTCATCCGCTCCTGAGCCGCACGAGCCAACCCGGCGGCCAGTCGCACGGCCCACTCGTACTTGCTGCGCGGTTGCGAGCTGACGCACATCGAGGCGGACGTATCGACCAGCAAATAGATCGGGACTTGCCGAGTTGCCTCATACTCCTTGATGAACGGCTTGCCCGTGCGAGCCGTCACGCGCCAGTCGATCGCCTTGACCGGATCGCCCGGTTCGTAGGGGCGTGATTGAGCGTATTCCAATCCCGAACCCAAGAACCGCGAAGGATCACCGCCGAAGTTCAAGCTGTCGGCCAAGTGCTTGACCTCGAACCCAAACTGGCGTCGCGAAGTAGCGGACAAGGGGAGTTGGAACATTCGGAAACCTATTTTGAACAGAAGGTCGCAAAGGACGCGAAGGGGAACAGCTTGTAGCCACGTTCGCCAGAACGTGGGGATTGCGTGAACTTGCCCACGTTCTGGCGAACGCGGCTACGGCTTGAATCAACTCTCCTTCTCTTTCCCTTTGCGGCCTTCGCGACCTTTTGTTCAAACGTCCCGCATGATTTCTTCCAATACATCGCGCAAGCTGACGCCACGCGCGACGGATTCGTAGGTCATGCGGATGCGGTGTAGGACGATATCTTCGGCCAAGGAAAACAAATCTTCGGGGACGACGTAATCGCGGTCGTGCAGGAAGGCGCGGGCTCGCGCGGCTTGCACGAGGGATAGACCGGCGCGGGGGCTGCATCCGACTTCGAGCGCTGGGTGCTCGCGCGTGCGGCGGACCATGCGCAGGACGTGTTCGGTGAAGGCTTCGCTGACGTGGATTGTTTAGACCTGCTTCATCATTTCGACGAGTTCGTTGACGCCACAGACTGGCTGATCCTCAATCATGTCGAACGCGCTCTTGGGGACCGCGCCGCCGTCCTCCTGGCGTCGCAGGCCCATATTGAGTTGGCGGCGGTAGATGTCTTTCTCCTCGTCGGCCGTCGGGTAATGCAGCCGATGGCAGAGCATGAAGCGATCGAGCTGCGCTTCGGGCAACTCGAATGTGCCGGCTTGTTCGATTGGGTTCTGAGTCGCGATCACCAGAAACGGAGCCGGCAGCAGAAACGTCTTCCCGCCCAGCGTCACCTTGCGTTCCTGCATCGCTTCGAGCAAACAGCCTTGGACCTTGGGGGCTGCGCGATTGATTTCGTCGGCCAGCAGCAGGTTTGTGAAGACAGGACCTTTGTGGATGCGGAATTGATGCGTCGCTTGGTCGAGGATTTCTGAGCCAAGCACGTCGGACGGCAGCATGTCGATCGTGAACTGCACTCGGCCGAAGCCGATGCCGATCGTTTTGGCCACCGCGTTGACCAGCAAAGTCTTGGCGAGTCCGGGGACTCCTTCCAGCAGCAGATGGCCGCCGGTGAGCAAGGCGACCAGGATACGTTCGACGACGACGTCTTGACCCACGACGACTCCGGCAACGCGCGTGCGGATGTCTCGAATCAGGTTTGTTTTCAGAACGGTCATCGGGCTAACACCTTTTTGGCAAAATCATGGGACACAGAATCATGAACCGCAGAATTATGATTTTGTGATACTGAGCCAGCGGCCCGCGAGCGCATTCAAATCATGAGTCGGAGCTGTCGTGCTGTTGCGCGCGAACGTGTGTTGCTCGAGCGCGTGGATGTCGGATGTCAGCGAGAGGCGTTGTTCGTCGTTGAGCGGCACGGCACGGCTTGACTGGATGCGATGCAGCAGGGCGATGACGGAGAACGGCGTGACCTCGCGCGGGAACGTGAACAGCGGCGGCGCTGCGAAAGCGTCGGCTGGCTTGCGTCGCAGAGCCAGAAACGTGACCAATCCGATGGCGAGCAAACCGACCGTGCCACCGATCCAGAGTCGGTTGTCAGCCTCGGCCACCTTCGCGACTTCCGCGCCTTCGACGAGCGTGACCTTTGCTGCGGCATCGACCGGGTCCATGTCTTGGTAACGGCGATACGTCACTTGGATGTCGCGCGACTTCGCCGCCGGGAACTCGAACTCGACTCGCGATGATGCACCGCGCAGCAACGGCGTGGGGTCGAGATCGACCGTCCAACTTCGCTCTGAGACTGGGTAGATCCCGTCCGCGCCACTGTGCAACTCGCTGACGACCAATTTGTCTTTGTCGGCGACCTCTTGAACGGTCAGCGAATAGTCCGGCAACTGCAACGACTGGTCGAGTTCAGGAACCAAACCGTGAGCCGTCGCGATGACGTCGATCTTCAAACGTTTGTCGGTCAGTTCGCGGCTATCGACGATCAACGTCAGGGCGACGTTCTCGGCTGGGCGTTGTGGGGGGGCTTCAGGATTCATCTCGATCTGGATCGGGTTCGACGGGACGGGGATGACGACCTTCCCTTCGCGATCGAAGAAGTCGAGTTCGATTTCCAGTGCGGGAACGCGATCGACGGTTTTGTCTTTCGTTTCCAGGAGCAAGTAGGCGAGAGGTGTCTCTTGCCATCCAGCGTCCTTGGCGAGCGGGGCGGCGTCAGCCCCCCGGTTGGACTGCGAGTTGATTGGGCTGGGCGATGAACCCACCGGGGGGCTGACGCCGCCCCGCTCGCCTGGTTCATAAGTGCGAGCACCGCTGGCTGGGTCGGCGAAGGTGATCGAGCGGATCTCGAAGAAATCTTTCAGCGCGAGTTTCAGGGCCTCTTCAAATCGGTCACGGTAGAGCGGCTTTTCGATGATTGTTTTGCCCGACACGGTGCGCGGGACTTCGTTCATCAAATATTTGCCGAACCCGCCGCTCTCGCGGGCCACATCGGTCGTGTGGATCAAGCTGACGAACACACCGAACACGCCCGGCGTGCGAATCCGGTCGCTGCCGTCCAGTCGCGCTTGCAGGCGGATCTCTTTCAGGGTGCATAACAGGAATTCCCTGTTTGTTGTGTCTTGAGTAGTCTGCCGCTGCGGAAATGGATGTTCGCGAGTTGAGCAACGTCAAGGAGGGACATGAGATGGCGATGACGAAGTCCGTTGAATCCAAACGGGAGGAATT
>SXGS01710687.1_pt1 | contig 26853 bp, 19 predicted proteins | sample 3174681 | NCBI WGS metagenome assembly SXGS01 (sample SAMN11356861, study PRJNA531348) | freshwater metagenome | isolation source: freshwater sample F1-80 | place: China: Fuxian Lake, Yuxi | collected 2017-12-25 | reverse complement strand
CGATCTCGACGCCGCCTTCGGTTTCGTCCAGCTGGTTGAGGTACAGCTCCCGTTCGAGCTGGCCCAAAGTCACCACTGGGCCGGAGAACCGAACGGTGCGGATCACCCTAGACATGAAGGGGACTCCTGGTCGGAGGATGTGGGATGGGTATCCTGAATGTACACTCCGGTCTACCCTCGCTCTACCCTCAAGTGCCCTCGACCAGCATGGTCTTGATCAGCTTGGCCGAATTCTCGGGTTGTTCGCGCACCATCTGCTGCACCCGGCTCACCAGGATGTCGTGTGGGGTCTCGGGCCGCTCGAAAGACTGTTCATCGACCTCGCCGGCTACCTCGCCGAGCACCTCGATCTGTTCCTCGACCCCCACGCCGCGGCCGATGGCCTGGATGATGAAGCGCAGGGTGATGAGGGCGGCGAGGATACCTAGGACCTTGGCCACGGTGATGGCGACGTCGGTCCAGAACTTGGTGGTCTCCTCCTGCTCCTCCTGCTGGCGGGCCCGCAGCTCCTGGGTTTTGTCGAAGGGCATGGCGAAGACCTTGATCTCGTCGCCCCGGTCGCTGGTGAAGCCCACGGCGCTTTGGGCCAGTTCCTTGAGGTCGTTGATTTCCTGTTCGGTGCGCTGTTCCTCGATGTACTCCCCGGTCTCCTGGTCGTAGACCACCTTGGTCTTGTCGATGGTCAGGGCCATGGTCAGGCGATCGACGGTGCCGACCGAGCCGGTGACCTCGCGGATGGTCTTGTTGACCTCGTAGTTGCGGATCGCCGTCTCCTCCGAACCCTGCTCGGCGGACTGCTTCTCGCTGGTCTGCTCGCTGCGAATCTGGGAGGCGCTCGGATCGAACTGTTCGAGGAGGGTTTTGCTCTGGTCGAAGTTCAGGGTGACGTTGAGGCGCACCTTGGAGCGGTCTTTGCCGATCACCTCGTCGAGCAGGCTTTGGACCTTCTTCTCGAGGGTCTGCTCGACCTGCTGCTGCAACTGGAACTGCTTGTTGGCGGTTTTGGCGAGGGGATCACGGTCGTCCGAGAGCATGTTGCCCTGGGTGTCGACAATGATGACGTTCTCGACCTCCAGGCCCTCGACACTGGCGCTGACTAGGTGGGCGACGGCGTCGATCTGTTTGGGTTTGAGTTTGAACCCGGGCGCCAGGGTGAGGGTCACCGAGGCGGTGACCTCCTTCTCCGTCTCGGTGAAGAGGCTGGGTTCGGGAATGACCAGGTGTAAACGGGCGTTGCGGATGCCTTCGATCTCGAGCAGGGTCTTCTCCAGCTCACCCTGGAGGGCGCGGCGGAGGTTTACTTTTTGCAGGAACTCGGTCATCGAGAGTTGGGCTTCGTCGAAGATCTCGTAGCCCATGCGGCCGCTCTTGGGGAAACCCTCGCCGGCCAGCTGCAGGCGCAGGTTGCGCACGTCCCCTTTGGGCACGACGATGGTGCTGGCGTCCTCGGTGAGCCGGTGTTTGATGCCCAGGGCGTTGAGGCGGTTGGTGATCTGGGCCGCCTCGCCGTAGTCCAGTTCGGCGTAGAGGATGGCAGGCTCCCACTCGTCCTCGCCTTTGGTCATGGTGTTGAGCGCAAAAAACAGGCCGAGGATCAACACCGCCGCTACGGCCCCGACCCCGATGCGTTGGCCCTGGGGGGCCGCCTCCCACCAGGCGCGCGCCTTGTCGGGCAGGGAGCTGAGCGAGAAGTCTTCTGTCAGATTCATCTGCTTGCCTATCCGGTGAAGACTACACCTGCATACGAATCAGTTCCTGGTATCCTTCCAGGACCCGATTGCGGATCTCTAGCATCAGATCGAGGGCGATGCCGGCCTCTTCCACGGCCACCATCACCTGATGGACGTCGGTCGACTGCCCGGTGACCAGCATGTCGATCGAGTTCGAAGCCTTGAACTGGAGATTGTTGACGTCGCTGCCAAAATCCTTGAGCAGATCGCCGAAACTGGGCTGGCCAGGTCCCGTGGCAGCAGGGGTGTCCATGCCCAGCCCGCCGCGCAGGGCCTGAGTACTGGTCTCGCCCCGGCCGGTAAAGTCGCGGATCAGCTCAACGGCCATCGGACTAGTTTTCCTCTGCCGGCGCCAGGCGTTTCAGGTTCTGGCGCAGGCGCAACACATGGGGCACGTACTGGCGCGTCTCCTGCGGCATGCGGCCCTGCGCCACGGCCTCGGGGCCGGCGTTGTAGGCCCATAGTGCCACCTCGGTGGAGTGGAAACGGTCCAAGAGGGAGCGCAGGTAGCGGGTGCCGGAGGCGATATTCTGCTCGGGATCAAAACGGTCGGCCACCCCCAGGTCGCTGGCGGTGGCGGGCATCAGCTGCATCAGGCCGGCGGCTCCGGCGCGGGAAAGGGCCTTGGGGTTGCCGCCGGATTCGGCATAGATCACGGCGCGCACCAGGTCGGCGTCGAGCTTTTGTAATTCGCTGTGGTGTTCGATGAGCCGGTCGAAGCGCCGCACCCGCGTGAACAGGTCGCCCGCCAGGGGAAGGGGGGCGCGGAGGGCGGCGGCTGGGCGCGCACTGGGCGCCTTGGCGGCAGGGGGCTGATTGGTGCTGCGGCCGATGATCTGGGTCGCCGCCTGTTGGCGGTAGCTGCGTTCGAGGATCGCCGCCAGCGGGTCGAGTTCCTCGGCCCGGGCCTGGTGGCCCTGGAAAAAGAGCAGGCCGCAGAGCAGACCGCCGCGGCCGGCGTTGAGGATCAGGCGCCAGTTCATCGCTAGCCCACCACGTCGATCAGCTGACCGGGGCGGCCGCCACCCAGCGGCGGCAGGCGCGGGGCCGTGCCGCGGCCGGTATAGTTGGAGGTTTTGTGGTCTTCGCCGGCGCTGCGAAAGGCGGAGAAGAGCTGTTCGAGGGCCTGGGTCTCCTCGCCGGAGAGCACCGACTGCAGTTTGGGATCGGAGGTGACCTGGCGGGTGGAGATGGTCGGCAGGTGGCGATCGGCCCCGGCGCGGTTGGCGCCGGCGTTGCGCGCGGCGTCGGCGATGGCGCGGGTGAGCCTGGCGGATGCAGCCGGTGCGCCCGAAATCCCGGGCTGTAGTCTCTGGATGTCCATCGCGACCTCTCCTCCCTTAGATGTTCAGGGCTTTGTTGGTCATGTCTTTGGCGGCGCTCATCGCGGTGACATTGGCCTCGTAGGCCCGCGAGGCGGCGATCAGATCGACCATCTCGGTGACGACGTTGATATCGGGGTAGACCACGTAACCATCTTCCCGGGCGTCGGGGTGGTTGGGATCGTAGACCAGGCGGGGTTTGACGACCTCCTCGCGCACCTCCTGCGAGAGCACCCCGGAACCGGCCAAGACCTGGCCGGGCCGGGCCTCAGGTTCGGGGAGGTGGCCGGGGTTGGTCAGGTCGAGCCGGCTCTGCTGATCGGCGAGCATTGACGAAAAGGTGGCCAACTGCGGCGATTCCAGCATGACGATCCGGCGCCGCTTGTAGGGACCGCCCTCGTCGGTGCGGGTGGTGTCCACGTTGGCGATATTGCTGGAGATGGCCGTCAGCTTGCGCCGCTGGGCGCTGAGGCCCGAGGCGCTGATGTCGAGGGAGTCGAAGATCTGCATGGTCCGGGCTCCTTATGCCGTCCGTCCGGTGATGCTTTTCTTGAGGCCGCTGAACTGGCGCTGGATCAGGGTGCTGCCCACGTTGAAGAAGAGGTGGTTCTCCGCCAGGCCGGCCATTTCCTTGTCGATATCGACATTGTTGAGGCCTGAGTCGTTGACCTCGCTCTGGAGTTCGTAGACCTCGGGGCTGGCCATAAATTCCGGAATGGACAGGTGGCGCTGGTCGCTGATCTGGCCCGGCACCGGGCTTTTGTTGACGACGGAGGTCAGGTAGTCCTGGAAGCGCACGTCCTTGGCGCGGTACCCCTTGGTGGAGACATTGGCGATGTTGTTGGCGATCACCCGCTGCCGGACCTGGGTGACGTCCAACACCGCGTTGAGCACCGGGACCTTGGTTTTGTTGAAGATGACTTGGTCGAGCAACATGGCTTCCTCCCGCCAGTACAGGCAGAATACACCTTTGGCCTTGTTGGGGAGCAAGTCTTATGCCATGTCCTGACGAGAAGATCTAAAGCGTTGTGGCAGAGTTGGTTGAATGTTCAGCAGTGCTTCGGGGCCGGGCGCGGCAGGGCTTCAAAACGGAAGGAGGTGAAGCGGTGGGGGGAAAGTATTGCCCGGTTGCGGATCAGCTCGGTTCCGGGCCCACCCGGCGGCTGAGGCGCACCGTGCGGCTCTGCCGCTGGTGCAGGCTGGCCAGCATATCGCCCAGGAGACCGGTGGAGAAGAACTGGATGCCGACGATCACCAGCAGTACCCCCAGCATCAGCAGGGGGTGGTGATTCTGGATATTGCCGTGGGTGAAGCGCAGGAAGGCGATGTAGGAGCAGATGCCCCCACCGGCCAGCGAGGCGATCAGTCCGACGCTGCCGAAGATGTGCATTGGCATGGTCATGAAGCGGACCACGAAGGTGATGGTCAAGAGGTCGAGAAAGCCGTTGAGCAGGCGTTTGGCCCCGAATTTCGACTTGCCGAATTGGCGGGGGTGGTGTTGCACCGGCAGTTCCCCCACCCGATAGCCGGCCCAGTGGGCCATGGCCGGCAGAAAGCGGTACAACTCGCCGTAAAGATAGGGCAGGCAGTCCTCGGCCACCTCGCGCCGGTAAAGCTTGAGCCCGCAGTTGAAGTCGTGCAGGCGGATGCCGGAAACCAGGGAGGTGACCCGGTTGAAAAAGCGGGAGGGCAGGGTTTTGCTCAGCGGGTCGTGCCTTTTTCTTTTCCAGCCCGAGACCAGGTCGAGGTCCGGCTCCAGCGCCTCCAGGAGCCTGGGGATCTCCTCGGGGTCGTCCTGCAGGTCGGCGTCCATGGTGAGGATGTACTCGCCGCGCGCTTCGCGGAAGCCGGCGGCCAGGGCCGCGGCCTTGCGGTAGTTGCGGCGGAAGCCCACCCCGCGGAAACGCGCATCCCGCCGGTGCAGGCTCTCTATGGCGGCGAAGGAACCGTCGGCGCTGCCGTCGTCGACAAAGATGACCTCCGCGGCAAAAGGCAGGCGGTCGAGTACCGCCACCAGTTTGTCGGCCAGGGGGGGCAGGCTCTCCACCTCGTTGAAAACCGGGATTACCACCGAGAGGCAGGGAGCAGACGGGGCGGCTGGGTTCATGGGCCTTCCTTTTGGGTGCGCTGTCGGAGGTTGCGGACCAGGCTCTGCACCTGTTCGTCCCCGGGGTTGGCCTGCAGCAGGGGCACCGCCAGTTCCAGGGCCTCGGCAGTGCGCTGCTGGCGCACCAGCAAAACCAACAGATTTCGCTGCCAGCTCAGTTGGGCGGGTTCGGCGGCCATGGACTTTCTCAGGAGCGGCTCGGCCTGTTCATGTCGCTGCGCCATCAGGTACACTGCCCCCAGGTTGCCGAGGACGGTAGGATTCCCCGGCTGCAGCAGGGCCGCCTCCTCCAGGCTAGCCACTGCCTGTCCCAGCTGGCCGGCGGATCGATAGGCGATGCCCAGACCCATCAGGGTCTCGGGGTCCCCGGGCCGGAGGCCGCGGGCCTCCTCCCAGGCGGCCACTGAACCGGGGTAGTCCTCCGCTTGCTGCAGCGCCCTGCCCAGCCACTGGTGGCTCTGGACATTGAGGGGATCCAGTTCGGCGCCGCGCCGCGCGGCCACCACCGCCTGCTCCGCCTTGTTATCCTGCAACAGGAAGGCCTGCCCCAAAAGGCGCAGGGCTGCGGCATTCTGCGGATGGTGCTGCAGGCTGAGCCGCAGTGCCTTTTCGGCCTCGGCCGGCCGCCTGCCCTCTATGTGGGCCAGGCCCAGGCTGTGGTAGTAGCGGAAATCCCAGCCGCGCCAAGCGATGGCTTGATCGTAGGCGAGGCTGGCCCGGTTGGGTTGGCCGGCGGCCTGCAGCTTGCGGCCCTTGCTATAATAATAATCCCCGGCGGCGATACACAAACCAAGGTAGATCCCCCCTGCCGCCAGCAGGGAGCCGAGGGCCAGGGTTGTGGCGCGGCGGCCCGGGGAGGCCAGGCGGAGGACCTGGCCCCCGGAGGGGCTGGCATTGAGGGCCACCACCAGCCCCCCGAAGAGCCAGAACAGGGCTGCGGAGGCCGGGTCCTGCAGGTTGAAGCTGAACAGGCTGTGCACCAGGGTGGCGATGAGGCCGGCCAGGCAGCCCCGGGTGAGGGCCCGCAGTGCGGGGTCCGGCTGATGGCGCAGCCGCTGCCAGCCGCTCCACAACAGCGCCCCCAGCAGCCAGAGCATGGCGGCCAGACCGGGAAGGCCACCCTCGGCGGCAAACTCCAGGTACTCGTTCTCCGCCTCGTAGGCGACATTGGTTCGTTCGCCCATCAGCTCCTTCCACGCCCGATGCCGCTCGGGGTTGCGGTAGGCCGGGAGCGCCAGCTCGAAGTTCCCGGGTCCAACCCCCAGCACGGGGTTGGCGCGGATCAGGTCCAGGGTGTCGCCCCAGATGATCAGGCGCTGGGCCACTGAGAAATTGCCCCGATCGAAGCTGCTGAGGGCCCGGTCCCAGGTATTTTTGGCGAAGTGGGTCACGGTGCCGCCGAGGGTCTGCCCGCCGCCACTGGGCAAGCCGTCCAGCACCAATCCCAGGGGGGCGCTCAGCAGCAGGGCCACCAGGCCGCCGATCAGCAGTTGTTGCAGCCGCAGGCCGAGGCGGGCCAGCTGCGGCCAGAACCAGTACGCCAGGGCTGCGAGCAGGGCCAGCCACCCGGCCCGGCTGACGGAGACCAGCAGGTGGGCCAGGGCCAGGGCCAGGGCCGCCCACAACAGGAGGCGCTCCCAGCGGCGCCGGCGCACGGCGAGCAGGGCCAGGACCAGTGGGACGAGCAGGATCAGGTAGTGGGCGACGAAGTTGGGGTTGCCCAGGGTGGATACGGGCAGGTCGTGGTACACGGTGGGCACGAGGTGGATGCCGTTGTACTGGAGGATGCCCAAAAGAGCCACCACCAGACCGCACATCGCCGCTGTCCACAGGGTGAGTGCAGCGGCGGAAGGGTCGCGGAAATGGTGCATGGCCAACAGGCACAAGCCCAGCAGCCAGACTTGGGTCAGCAGGGTCTCCAACCCCTGGAGCCGGTTGTAGGCCAGGGCCAGGGAGAGGAGGGACAAACCCAGGTAGACCAGCAAGGGGCGATAACAGGGGAGGGTTTCGAAGAACCAGTGGCCCTGGAGGGCGGACCGCAAGAGCCAGAGGCCGGCCAGGAGGCCGGCCAGCACGTGCAAGGCGGCCAGTTTGCCGACCCGGTAATCGGAGAGCTGGGTGGCGTAGAAGAACGAGATGAAGACGATCAGCGCCGGGACCCCGGCCTCGAGCAGCGCCTCGCAAAACAGGCCCAGGGTTTCCCGGGGGCCCCCGCCGGTGCTGATGCTCTGCTTGGCCGCCTGCAGCAGGTCGCGCACCCCCCGGCGGGGCGCCTCGGGCGGCTCAGGCTGATCGGCTTGATTCGTCATCGGCGTGGTTGTTCTTCCGGTGCAGGCTCAGGCGCACCGCCAGTAGCCCCAAGCCACCGGAGACCAGGTTCAGCTGCACGTCCTTCAGCTCAAAAACCCGCTCGGGCAGTATCCACTGGATGAGTTCGTCACCGGTGCCCACGAGGGCGGTGAGCAGCAGGGCGACAATATAGGCCCTGGGAGCAGGTAGGTCGAGGGACAGCGCCCGCAGCAGCAGATAGCTGACCAGGCCGTACTCCACCAGGTGTAACCTTTCGGCGGGGAAGCGGGCAAAGTGCTGCAGCAAGTACGCATAGGCCAGGCCCACGGCCAGCAGGCCGACCCAGGTTCGCCAGTTGCGACCAGCCCTGCCCGCCGCTGTTTTGACCAGCAGGGCCACACCCAGCCCCACCACCACGGCGATGCCCAGGTACCGCACAGTGCCCTGGGTGTGTTCGCTGAGGGTCCCCCACACCTTGGGCATGAGGGGAATGGTGCTGTAGACAAAGGCGATGTAGAGCAGCGCCAATCCCCAGGCGCGGCTGCGCTCCACCCCGAGCCGGAGCAACTGCGGCCAGGCCAGGGCCACGAGGATGGCCAGCAACAGGGCATAGGCGCTCAGTTCGGCGGCCGGGATCTGCGCCACCCACAGGTAGAGGTCTATTAGCCCCAACCCCAGCCCGCGCACTAGGACTACCAGGGTTTCCAGGCCGCTCTGCAAGGAGCGCAGCGCCAGCCAGAGCCAGGCGGCCGGGGAGAGTTGCACCTCCGGGCGGGTGGAGGCCAGGTGGAAGGTAGTCCAGGCGCTGGCCTGGTCGGGCCGGCCCTGGGGGTAGACGCGAAACCGCCAGGGATTGTAGAGCGAGATCGAGTTCCAGAAGGTCTCCTGGAAGGGGCCATAACTGGGGGTGGTGCCCGTCTCGGTGATCTCGCCCTTCAGGTAATAGGAGTCCCTGCCACCTCGTACTCGATGACATAGTCGAGGTGGGGATCGCCGGTCCACTGGAGCTGGATGGAATACCCGTCGCCCTGGTAGCTGAGGGTATCCCCGTCGGTGGGAAAGAGCACCTGCGGTGGACCTTGAGGTCCAGCCACGGGCTGCCGGGCGGTCTGCGGGCGGTGGTAGGGCCTTTTCTGGGTGTAGAGCAACCATTGGTTGAGCAGGGTGCGCAGGCTGTCGGCCACCTGGGGGTGGTCGTCCCCGACCTCCTCCAGTTCCGCCGGATCGGCCTGTAGGTCGTAGAGGGCGGTCTGGTTTCCCGGGGTGTGGTGTACCAATTTCCAGCGCTCGGTGCGCACGGCCGCCACCCGCTGTCGGTATTCCTCGTCGTCGGCGGTGTACCCGCCCGCGGAGGACTCGCAGTAGATGGGCCGCCTTTGCCACCCTGGTTGGCCCCTCAGCAGGGGGACCAGGGAGGCGCCCTGTACTCCCAGGGGTGTGGGCTGCCCGGTCAGTTCCATGAGGGTGGGCAGTACGTCGATACACTGCACAGGTTCGTCCACCACCCGGCCGGCTGGCAGTACCCCCGGGTACCAGAAGATGAGGGGGATGCGGATCACCTCGTCGAAGAGCCGGCCCTCCTTGAAGGTGGAGACGTGGCCGACCAGATCGTGGTCGAGCAACTCCTCGCCGTGGTCGGCCGAGATCACCACCAGGGTGTTGCGGTCCAGGCCCAGATCGCGCAGGTGCTGGCGCAGGGGGCCAAAAAACTCCTCGTCCATCTGGCGGATCTGGCCGTCGTACAGCGCCTCGACCCAGGGTCTGTCCCCCTGGACAAAATCGGCGTCGCCGCGCAACAGCATCACGTTTTTCTTGACGGCGGCGATCTTCTCCCCGGCCACGATCTTCCGGTAGAGCCCCAGCGGCGAAAAACCAGGCCCGTACTCGGCGGGCATGAACATGGCCTCGTAGGCCGGTTTTGGATCGTAGGGCAGGTGGAGATCGCGGTAGTGGTAATAGAGGAAGAAGGGCTGGTGCTGGCGTGCCTCCTCGGCGAGCCATTTGAAGAGGATCTGGTCGCCGTCGTGGATAAAGCGGTCGCGGTTGGCGTAGGGTTCGAATCCCAGTTCGCCGAAGTTGGGGATGTCGGTGAGGAAAAAGATATCCGGGGCGCGGTACCCGGCGGCGCGCAAGGCCTCGGGCAGGGTGACCACCGCAGTGTCGAGTTCCTGGCTGCGGATGTCCACCCCGTGGGTGGGAGCGTGGAGGCCGCTGAGGATGGAGATCAGGCCCGGGGAGGTCCATCCCGAAGTGGTGAAGGCCTGTTTGAAGAAGACCCCTTCGGCGACCAGGCTGTCGAGGTGGGGGCTGGTGGCGTGGGGGTAGCCGTAGTGCCCGACGTGGTCCGGCCTGAAGGTGTCGACCGTGATCAGCAGCACGTTGGGCCGCTGGTTGGTGGCCAAGGCCGGCAGCGCCAGGAGCAGCAGCAGCAGATTAATCAAGGGGCACCTGGTCCTCGATCCACAGGGTGGCCAGCACCAGGATCAGGACAGCGGCGGCGAGCAGCAGAAGCCCCCACCCGGTCTGCCCTTCCCGAAAGGCATGGCCGCCCCCGCCCAAGAGCAACACCAGGCCCAGCACCCCCAGATCCACCTGCAGGTGGCTCCAGCCGGCGCGGGTGAGCCGTTGGTACAGATGCTGGTTGTGGCCGTGGAGCAGATTCTCGCCGCGCAGCGCGCGCCGCACCAGGGTGTAGAGGGTGTCGTAGAGGTAGTATCCCAGGGGCAGAACAGCGATCCACAGGGGCAGGCCCTCGCCCTCGCCCAACACCCCCAGGCCAGCCAGCCAGAATCCCAGCGAGAGGGCGCCCACGTCGCCCATGAAGATGCGGGCGGGTGGGAAATTAAAAACCAGGAAACCCGCTCCCGCTCCTATCAGGGCCAGGCTGGTCCAGGCCAGGGAGGGGGCACTGCCCCAGGTCCAGACGGCCAGCCAGGCCCCGGCGCCGATGGTCTGCACCCCGGCGATGCCGTCGATGCCGTCCATAAAGTTATAGAGGTTGCACCAGCACAGCAGCCACAGGGCGGTCAAGGGCCAACCCCACCACCCCAGCGTTAGGTGTCCGCCGCCCGGCAGGCTCAGCCATTCGAGGTGCGGGCCGCACCACAGCCACCCGCCGCAGGCAAGCAGGATCAGCGCCGCCTTCTGGGCCACCCCGAGGGGCGAGCCCAGGTCGTCGCGGATGGCAGCCAGGAGCGCGAGGCTGCCGGCCAGCAGGGGCCAGGCCCCTTCGGGCTCCACCTGGCCGGCAGCGAGGCCGGCCAGCAGGGCGGCCCAGACCCCACCTACCACGCCCACCCCGCCCAGCGTTGGGGTGGGGCGCTGGTGGGCACTGCGCTGGTTGGGATGGTCCAGGGCCCCCCAGTGCCGGGCGCCGCGCCACATCGCCCAGGTGAGGGCGCAGGACACCCCGAAGGCCAGGGTGATGGGGGCGAGGGGGTTCACCGGGCTGCCTCCTGGCGGTGGATCTGGGCCAGACCCTCGGCCAGGGGCCGCGGGGCAAAGCCCAGATCGCGCTGGGCCGCGTCGATGGCGCAGTGTTTGTGCTCCTGCAGGCGGCGGAACTGCTCCGCTTCGAGGCCGGTTTTAATGCCGGCCAGTCCCGCAACCCAGAGGGCGCCCAGGACCAGGGGCAGGGGCAGGTGTACTTTGCGCGGCCGGACCCCGAGGGCCAGGCCGAGTTGGTCGACGAGGTCGTTGTAGTTGAGGGCCTCGGGTCCGCCCAGGTCGTAGGCCCGGCGCAGGGCAGCCGGGCAACGGGCTGCGGCCATCAGGGCGCCGACCAGGTCTTCGACGTGGACTGGCTGCTGCAGGGCGCGGCCCGGGCCGCAGACGGGGATCCAAGGCCGCCGGCGCAGGTAACTGGCCAGCCGGCTGAGGTTGCGGTCCTCGCCGGGGCCGTAGATCATCGTCGGGCGCAACAGGACCCAGGGCAGGGGGGAGGCAAAGGCGCTCTGCTCGCCGGCGATCACCTCGGCCACCGAGGGGGAGGGCACCTGGGAATAACGGCGCTGGGAACTGACCAGCACCAGCCTCTGGACGGTGGGCGGGGCAGCGGCCAGCAGGGCCGGGGTGTGGCGGATATGGGCGAGATGGAAGACCAGTTCCACACCCTCCATGGCCGGGGCCAGGCTCGCGGGGTCCTCCAGGTCGCCGGTGTAGACCTCCACAGGCTGCGAGGCCAGCAGGCTCTGGTCGCTGGTGGGGCGCACCAGGCAGCGCAGCGGCTGGTTCCAGGCCAGCAGGCGGGGCAGGAGAAAGCTGCCGGTATAGCCGGTGGCGCCGGTCACCAGGATCACCTTTTTCCGCTCCTGCCCAGCAAGCCGGCGTAGAGCGCCTCGATCTGGTCCACCATGGTCGTCAGCCCGAACTCGCGCCGGGCGCGCCGGCGGCCCGCGCCGGCCAGCGCAGCGCATTTGCCCGGATCGGCGAGCAACTGCATGACCCCCTGCTGCAGGGCCGCCGGGTCCTCGGGGCAGACCAGCCAGCCGTGTTCGCCATGGGTGATGAGTTCCGGGATGCCGCCGACCCGCGCCGCCAGCACCGGCCGGCCCATGGCCATGGCTTCCATCAGCACCCGGCCCTGGCCCTCCCGGCGGGAGGGCACCACCAGCAGGGTGAATGCCCGCAGGAGCGGGCGCACGTCGGGCACATTGCCGGCAAAATCCACCCGCGGCCGCAGGCCCAGGGCCTGCACCTGGGACTCGAGCGCCTGCCGCAGCGGGCCGTCGCCCACCAGGCACAGGCGCAGCCGGGAGTGGGCGGCGGCCAGGCCGGGCAGGGCCTGGACTAGCAGGTCGAGGCCTTTTTCGGGGGTGAGGCTGGCGATGGCACCCAGCAAGGGGGCCTCGCCGGTCCCGGCGGCCAGGTCGCCCGGCATTGGGGCAAAGTGATCCAGATCGATGCCGTTGCGGATGACATGGTACTGGTTGGCCCGGCCCAGCTTCATGGCCTGCAGGCCGGCGGCGGTTTGGCCGCTGACGGCGACGAGGGCGTCGGAACACCGCGCCGCAATCCCCTCGCCGGCGCGCAGCAGCCGGCTTCCAAGCGCTTTGCCTTCCAGTTCCTCGACCTGGCCGTGGTAGGTGTGGACCACGGCGCCCACCCCGGCGAGGCGGGCGGCGAGCCGGCCCAGAACCCCGGCCTTGGAGATGTGGGTGTGCACGATGTCGGGGCGGAAGCGAATTATGGCGCGGTAGAGGCCGGCAAAGGCCGCTGCGTCGGCAGCGGGGGAAAGGGCGCGCTGCAGCGAGGGGAGATAGGTGGCGGGGATGCCGCGCTGGCTGGCCTCCTCCCACAACTCGCCTTCGCCGGGTTCGCTGCGGCCGGCGATCACCTGGACCTGGTGGCCGCGTTGCAGCAGGCCGCTGCTCAGGTCGAGTACGTGGCGCGGCACGCCGCGCACGGCCAGGCGGGTGAGGAGTTGCAGGATGCGGGCCACGTTCAGAGCCCGCGCAAAAAGCCGCGGATGTGCGCCGAGCAGACCTGGCGCCTGGCCTGGATCAGGCGCCGCCGCCGCCCGGCCAGGGGCAGCAGGCGCAATACGTCGACAAGCGCCAGCCCGAGGTACGGGGCGCGCCGGGGCCAGCGCAGGAAGAGGTAGGGCCACAGCAGCAGCTCGGTAAGTACCAGGGCGGGCAACATCTGCACCAGTACCCCAGGGGTGGCGTTTTTGATGAGGGTCAGATAGCGGTTCTTCAGCACGTGGCGCTGGAAGAAGGCCGGCTTCTCGGCGAAGCGCAGGCGTCCGTCGAGTGAGCCCGAGCCCACGTGATGGGCCAGCGGGCCCGGCTCGAAACGCACCCGCCAACCCCAGAGTTGGGCCCTCCAGGCCAGATCGATGTCCTCGCCATAGCCGAAGTAGCTCTCGTCGAAGTACTCACCCTCCACTCTGAGGTCCTCTAGCGCCTCGCGGCGGCACAGCATCACCGCGCCAGTGGCGCCGAACACCTCCTCGGGATGATCGAGGTTGGCGCTGTGGCGGATGCGGATCTGGCGCCGCAGGAAGAACCCGCCGTTGAGCAGTTCGTCGGTGGCTTCCTGAAAGACCCTGCCGGTGACGGCGGCTACCCGGGGGCCCAGGGCAAATCCGCGCATGGCCTGGGCGAGGAAATCGGGTTCGAGAAAGACATCGGTGTTGAGCACCAGCACAAAGGGGGCGCTGCAGGCGGCGATGGCCTGGTTGTAGCCGGCGGCGAAACCGCGGTTGGTGGCGTTTTCGATCAGCCGCACCTGGGGGTAATGGGCTCTCAGCCATTCCTTGGAGCCGTCGGTGGAGCCGTTGTCCACCACTACCACCTCGGCGAGTGGGCAGGTCTGCGCATAGAGCCCTGCCAGGCATCGGCCCAGGTACTTCATGCCGTTCCAGTTGGCCAGTGCAGCGGCGGGGGCACTCATCTTCGGCGCTCGATCCTCCCGGTGATTTCCACAGAAAAAAAATGTAACCCCGGCCTCCATCGGCGGCAACCGCGCGCGCTTGACAGTTTAGAGCGCGGGGCGGTATATAGGGTCATGTTCGCCTTGTCCCCTCCCGCCCATATCCACCTGATCGCCATCTGCGGCACGGCCATGGGTTCGCTGGCGGGTATGCTGCGCGCGCGCGGCTACCGGGTCACAGGTTCTGATACCCACGTGTACCCGCCGATGAGCACCTTCCTGGCCGAGCAGGGTATCGAGGTGCAGGCCGGTTTCGACGCGACCCGCCTCGAGCCGAGCCCGGAGCTGGTGGTGGTGGGCAATGCGGTGTCGCGCGGCAACCCGGAGGTGGAGGCGGTGCTGGACCGCCAGCTGCGCTACGCCTCGCTGCCCGAGGTATTGCGCGATCTCTTCCTGCGCGGCAAGCGGCCGGTGGTGGTCACCGGGACCCACGGCAAGACCACCACCACGGCGATGGTGGCCCACCTGCTCAGCCAGGGTGGCCTCGATCCCTCCTTCCTGGTCGCCGGCCTGCCCCGCAACTTTCCCCGGCCTTTTGGCCTGGGCAAGGGCGAGTATTTCGCCGTGGAAGGGGATGAGTACGACAGCGCCTTCTTCGCCAAATGGGCCAAGTTCTTCTACTATCTTCCCGAGATTCTGGTGGTCAACAACGTCGAGTTCGACCACGCCGACATCTACGAAAACCTGGCGGCTATCCAGAAGGCGTTCAGGCAGGTGATCAATCTGGTGCCTGGGCGGGGGCTGGTACTGGCCAGCAGCGGGGACCCGGTGTTGGCGCGGCTGCTGCCGCAGTCACCGGCCCCGGTGCAGTCTTTTGGATTGGAGCCGGGCGCCTACTGGCAGGCCAGCGAGGTGGTGGTGGCCGCGGAGGGGCAGCATTTCACCCTCAACTGCCAGGGGGAGCGCCTGGGGTGTTTTTTCCTGCCCCTCAGCGGCGAGTACAATATCCGCAATGCCCTGGCCGCCATCGCCGTGGGGCACAGGGCCGGAGTGTCGGCCGAGGCGATGGCCGAGGGGCTGCGCTCGTTCCGGGGGGTGCGGCGGCGCCAGGAAGAGCTCGGCGTGGTCAGGGGCATCACCCTGATCGACGATTTTGCCCACCACCCGACGGCGGTGGGGCAGACCCTGCGGGGGTTGCGAGAGGCCCATCGCCAGGGTGCCTTGTGGGCGGTTTTCGAACCGGCCAGTGCCAGCAACGCGCGCGCGATTTTCGAGGATCAGTACCTCCAGGCTTTTGCCCCCGCAGACCGGGTGGTGATCGGCAAGGTGCCCCGGCCCGACCGGGCGCGCGGCGACGAGCCCTTTTCCGGGGAGCGCCTGGTTGCCGGCCTCCGGGCGCAGGGCAAGGGGGCCTGGCATCTTCCGGAGGTGGACGCAATCCTGGCTCATCTGGAGGCCCAGGTCCAGCCAGGCGAGGTGGTGGTGTTTATGAGCAATGGCGGCTTTGGCGGGGTCCAGAGCCGTTTCCTCGCCGCGCTGCAGGCCCGTTATGGCACCGCTTAAGCCGGGGGTACTGCGGCCAGGGGACCTGATCGCCCTGGTCGGGCCCTCGGGGCCCGCGCCCAGGGAGCGGCTGGAGGCGGGCATCGCCTACCTGGAGGGCTGCGGTTACAGCGTCAGGCCGGGGCCCCACCTCTTTGACCGCCACCACTACCTGGCCGGCACCGACCAGCAGCGGGCCGCTGACCTGGGGGCGGCCCTGGCCGACCCCGAGGTGAGGGCGGTGTTCTGTGCGCGCGGCGGGTACGGGGCGGGGCGGCTGCTCGACCGGCTGGACTACCGGGCGGTGGCAGCGGACCCCAAGATTGTGCTGGGTTTCAGCGATACCACCGGGCTGCACCTGGCGCTGCAGGCCCGCGCCGGCTTGGTGTGTTTCACCGGTAGCCTGGTCTCCATGGACCTGGGCGAGGACGGCGACGCCTTCACCAGGGAATGGCTGTGGAAGGCGTTGACCACCCCCGGGCCCTTGGGGCCGTTGCCTTTGGGCGGGGAGTTCCGGGTCTTGCGCCCGGGCAGGGCCAGTGGGCCGCTGCGGGGCGGCTGCCTCTCGCTGCTGTGCAGTTTGCTGGGTACCCCCTACGTCCCCGACCTGAAGGGCGCCATCTTATTGTTGGAGGATGTGGACGAATACCCGTACCGGCTGGACCGGATGCTGAACCATCTGCGCCTGGCAGGCGTCTTAGGGGATATAGGGGGATTGGTCCTCGGCCAGTTCAAGGACTGCTTCACCCCTGAGGAGATGGGGCGTTCGCCGGATCTGGAGGAGATGGTGATGGAACTCACCGATGGCCTGGACCTGCCGGTGGTGGCCGGGGTGCCGTACGGACATTTCCGCACCCGGCTCGTGTTGCCGCTGGGTGTGCGGGCTGTGCTGGACACCCAGGTCCCTGAGCTGAACCTGGTGGAATCGGCGTTCGGGGACGAATGAGCAGGTCGGTTTTGAAACCCACCCTTACCCGCGCGATGGCGGGGGGCTATCTGGTCCTGTTGTGGGCCGTCGCCATCCAGGCCCAGGACGCCCATATCCAGCGCCTGGCTCAGGAATTAAAATCGCAGGAAACGGGCATCCGTATCCAGGCGGCGCGCAGCCTGGGCCGGGCCAGCCAGGCGCAGAGCGTATTGCTGCTGCAGCAGGCCCTGCCCGCCGAGCGCAGTGCGTCGGTGCGTCTGGAGATGGTCCGCGCCCTGCGCAACATCAGCTTTCTCCGCTATCCAGGGTATCCCGAGGCGCTGCGGGCGTTGGAGCAGCAGTCCAGCGACGCGGTGGAGCCCGACGAGGCGGTGCGCCTGAAGGCCACCGAGGCGCTGTGGGAGGCCAGCAAGAAGGACCTGCTGGATCCAGTGCCCTTCCTGCAGCGCAATCTGGGGGACCGCAGCCCGCGCTTGCGCCTGGCGTCGGTGGAGATGCTCAGGAAGTTGGGGACCCCGGCCACCATCGACGCCCTGGGCCAGGCCGCCCTCGATGCCGCCCAACCCGAAACCGTGCGCCTCAAGGCCATCGAGGCGATCGGCGCCGCCGCCCAGGTGGACCTGGGGCCGGTGGGGCGCCAGGTCCAGGAGGCCAATATCGAGATGGCCCGGCGTTTTGGGGCCGAGCCCCTGGCACCCGCCACCTCGCTGGCCCAGCGCCACCAGCTGCAGATCCGCTACCTGAGCGCCCTGCTCCGCCAACCGCGCGCCGGCTCCTCGCTGGCGCTGCGGGCTGTCAAATCCCTGGGGCAGGTGAAGGACCGCTCGGCGGTGCCCGTCCTGCAAGAGGTGGTCGCCGGCCATCCCGACGAAGCGGTGCGGCTGCAGGCCACCAAGGTGCTCAACCACGTCCTCGCCAGGCAGTACGAATAACCCCCCATCCAGAGGTTTCCGGATTTTTGTTCCCCAAGCGGTGCCCATCTGCCCAGACAGGTGCAGGTACCCGCTGGCCGGGGCGGTGGACGGTGAACTGCCGGGAGGGGAAGAGCGGGTGGATCAGCGCAGGCCCAAGGCCTGTAGATAGGTTTCGCCGGCGCGGCTGAGGTCGGCCAGGACGGTCCGCGCTTCGCTGCCGACGCGGTCCCAGTCGGGTTCGCGGCCAGCGGCCCGAGCCCGCTGGCTCTCGTGGAACTCCTCGCGCAGGGCCACCCGATCCCAGAGCCCCACGCCGATATTGGGTTCGATGAGCACCACCCGCCAATCGGCGATCTGGGCCGGGAAAGTGCGCTCGCCTTCCTGGAGCAGGAAGGTCGATTCCACGCGGCGGCCCGCTTCATCGAAGCTGGGCTGCACGTCCACCAGCATGCCGGCCGAGCCGAAGACCGGGGCGACGAGGAAATCGAGCATCATGTAGCGGGGCACGCCGTAGGAGAGCCCGGTGAGATCCTGGCCGACCGGGCGACCCATCTCGGCCTGATAGGTGGCGGCGGTGCGGGTCTCGTACGCGGCCAGGGCTTCCATCACCTGCCTGCCGGCGCGGGCCAGGAGTTCGAGGATGCGCTGCCGGTGTTCGGGGCGGATATGTTCGGGCAGCAACTGCTCCAGGCTGCCGCCGCGCCCAACGTTGGTGATCAGCTGGGTGCTGTTCAAGGTGATCCAGTGGGAGATGTGCCAGCGGTCCTCCAGGTCGGGGGCCGCCGGGTCTGCGGTGGAGAGGATGATGCGGTGAGAGCCGTAGATGGGGGTGCGGGGCCGGCGGCTGCGGTCCACCGGACAACCCCAATCGGCGATCTGCCGGCGCACAAACCCCTCCATAAATTCCTCGGTGGCCCAGTACTCGGGCGAGGAGCGGATGACCTCCTGCACTGCGGCGTTGTGTTTTAGCGAAATCTGGTGGACGAAACCCACGGCGGCGTCCACCTGTTCGGCGTCCAACTGCCCGTCGAGGCGGCGCAGGGCAAAGGCGCGGGCATTGCGGCCCCCCGACTCGGCGGCGTCCTTGATCATCACCAGCGGGTGGCGCTGGGCAAAGGCCACCAGCCCTTCGTACGGGGTGCCCGGCAGGCCCTCGGCGATCCACTTCCTGATCTGGGCTTCGTCGCGGCTGCGGGTGGTGTACTCGGCCAGCCAGTCGATCTCCGCCGGGGTCTCGACGCCGGAGGCAGGCGGGAAGATGTCGGGGTACTTGGCCTTGTCGTAGGTGGTCCAGGTGTGGAAGAGCGACTGCACCGAATAGGGCAGGCCGCAGGCCTCGAACTGTCCGCTGGTGTACAGCGGGTCGCCGTGGAAGGGGTAGATGAGGGCGGCCAGCACGGGTGTGGTAAAGCGGGCGGCGACCCGGATGCCTTTGGGGTGTACCTGTCTGGACGCCTCGGCGGCCTGGGTCGGGCTCAGGCCCTTGTGCCGGCTCAGGGCGAGGGCATAGGTTGCGGCGTCCACATAGAAGTGGGCGCTGCCGCAGCAGACCACCGGGCGCGACAGGCCGGGGCGTTGTTCCAGGCTGGGGTGGCGGCTGATGAACAGGTTCGCCCCGGGCCGGCCCTGCGCCTCCAACTGGCGGGCCAGGGTGGGGCCTTCGCGCAGGGCCCGCGAATAGTGGGTGCGGCCCACCGGCAGGGCGATGAGGTGGTTGGTGCGCTCCTGGGCGCGGATCAGCACTGGGTCGAAGTCGGCGAAGACCACGGGCAGCGGGAAACCGTCGTTGCGGATGAAGGCCAGTTCCCGCAATTGGCCGTACGAACGCCAGGCACGCTCGGCATCACCCGGGGCGCCGGCGCCGATGGCCTCTACCTGACGGCCGTCGAGGAAGTTGCCCAGCAGCAGATCCTGTTCGCCAGGAGGCAGGTCGCCTACTTCGGTGCGGGTGACCACCACCTGGCGCAGATAGCGATAGAGCCAGGTATGGCGTTCGAGGGCCAGCTGGTAGAGATCCTCGCCGGATAATCCCGCAAAACCGATGCCCCGCGAATAGATCCAGGGGTGGTACTCGTAGAAGTGATCGTCGAGGGTTTCGGCGAAGAAATCGGCCAGCCGCCGCCACAGCAGCGCCGGGTCAGCTTGGCCCTCGCCGCTGCGGGTGAACTCGATGGTGTGGTCCAGGGCCAGCAGGATGTAGAACAGCTCGGCGCCCTGGGCCAGCAGCTTCAGACGCCGTTGGCATTGGGCGTCGGTGAGCCGCCCCTGTGGGCGCGATTCGACGAGGCGTTGGGCCAGGCGGCCAAAATCCCCAATGTCTTCGTACCCGCCGCTGATCTGCCGCCAGACGGCCAGGTCCAACTGCCTGCCGGTGAGCAGCTGGGCGAGATGGGCGATGAATCCCTGGGTCAGCTGGGGGTGCTCGTCGTCGTGGAACTGGCTGGCCAGAGCCAGCAGGGCGTTGCGGGTGTAGCCGATGAAGGTGCCGAAGGCCCGCTCATCCACCGGCTGGTCGCCGGTGCTGAGCGCCGCCATGGCCGCCTGGTACGCGGCGGGGAAGGCGATGGGCTCGGCCTGCACCGCGGCAAAGGCTGCCTGGCGCTGGTTGAGGGCCTGGGCCTGGGCGATACGCGCCGCCAGCTGGCGGCGGGCCTCGATGGCCATCTGGGGCCGCTCCTCAGCGGCCTTGTTCGAGCTCTCCAGGCGGCGCTCCTGGCGGAATTCCTCGGGCTGGGGCCAGTAGTGCGGGTGCAGCAGGGACCAATCGCTGGCGGGGGGGGCACCGCCCAGCCGGCGCAGACCGGCGGCGAAGCGTTCGGCGTAGGCGTGGATCTGGGCGGTTTCGGCGCCTTCCAGCAAAAAGATCCCACCCAGGGCCAGGAATTCACCAAAGCCCAACTGCTCCAGGGGCAGACCGCGCACCAGGCGGGCCTGCGCCTCGGCGAGAAAGTGGTCTCGCCCCCGGTCGCGGCCGAAGCGGCGCAGTTTTTCAGACTCCTCCAGCCACTGACCCACCTCCTGGCTCTGCCGCAACTCCTCAATGGCGCGGGTATAAAGCTGCCTGGCAGCCGGGTCGCCATCACCGATGGCCTGCCCCAGACGCTCGGCGCGCCGGCGCAAGCGGCGCATCTGGGCCCGCCAGCTCTCCACGGTCTGCTGTCCCAGGCCGATGCCGAGGTACACCGGCTGGCGGCCGAGGCGCTCGCCCACCGCACACCAGAGCATGACGTCGAGCCGGTTGAGGGCGCGCCGCCGGGCGCCCGAGGCGCCGTCGACGATGACCAGGCCGCTGTGGGGGTTGCCCGCCAGCATCAGGGTGCAGATACGCGCCGGATCGGCCAGCAGGGCCTGCAGCGAGCGGTGGGGGATGCCGGTGTCGAGCACGTCGGCTCCCTGAAGGGCCCGCTCGTACGAAGACTCGGGTCCCAGCACCCGCAGGGCCAGAGCGTGCAATTTACCCCCCAGGCGCGCGGTGAGTGCCCTGGCCCTCGCCGGTTCCAAGCCCGCCCGCCCTGCCCAGGCCTCTAGCCGCGGCCCGTGGCTGCTCAGGTTGGCCTCGATCTCGGAGGGGCTGAAGCCGGCGGCGAGCAATTCGCGCTGGGCGTCCTCGGCCAGACTGTCGAGTTTTGAGTCGCTGGTGTAGCTGAAGAGGTCCTGGGTGGAAAGGCCGGTGGGGGAGACGAGGCGCAGTTCCGCGGGCAGCGCGTAACCGGGATAGAGGTGGCGCAACTGCGCCAGCGAGGTCTCGTCGGTGGGGTCCAGGTCCAGCAGGTGCAGCAGGCGGTGGCCCCGGCCCCGCGCCTCCAGGGCCGGAAAACCCTGGTGCAGGAGCACGGCCAGTTCCTGGGCTTCGGCGTCGAGGGCGTGTAACAGGTGGTCGCCGGTGCCGGCCAGGATCTCGAATTTCCGCATCCCCGCCGAAAAACGGCCATCCTGGGTGTCTGGTTTGTATTCGGCGCTGAGCACGGCGACCAGGGCATCGGGGTTGACCTGCGGATGGCGGCGGGCCGCTTCGCGTATACCCTGGCGGATGAGCCACGCCTTGTAAAAGGGCATGAAGCGGTTCAGGTGCTCGGCGCCGGCCACCATCTTGTGGATGCCCCAGCGGGCCGACAGGACCGTGGCCACCCGGTAGGGGTCCAGCAGTTCGGGCTGACCCAGGCCCTCGAGCACTTGGGTCAGGCGGGTGAGCTGGAAAACGGGCAGGTCGGCGGGCAACAGGGTGCGGGCCCAGGCTTCCCAGGCGGCCTGGCTGGGGAATTCGCCCCGGCGGTCGAGCAGCTGGTGGGCGAGATCGGCGACCTGTTGGTGCGCCTCGTCGGGCAGCCCGAGCTGGCGCAGCTTTTCGGTCCGCCCCAAGGTGAGCACAAATTCGAGGAAGAGGCCGTCCTTGGGCACACAATACCCGCCGTAGCCCTCGCCGGCGGGGTGGATGAGGCGGTCGCGGCGCCGGCTCATCTGGTCGCCCATCTCCTCGATATCCCCGTGGCGGGCGGCGCCCACCATCAGCGAGAGGGCGTTCGAGAAGGCGAAGTGGGAGGCCATCGAGGCATTTTCCCCGGTCTTGAGCACCTCGGGTTCGGCCAGGCTCGAGAAGCTGCGCACCGACTTGTTGATCAGGCTGTAGATCTGGCGGCCCACCTGGGCGGCAGCGCGGTCTGCCCCGCCAACCCACTGCGACCAGCTCTCCACCGATTCCCGCTCCCGTTCCCCCAGGTCTACGCGGCTAGGGGTATAGAGCAGGTGATAGCGTTTGTTCGGGCCGGTGGCCTGGAAGGCGTGGGCCGGGTCCATGGCCAGGTGGTTCAGGCCGCGGCCGGATAACACCTCCTTGCGCGCCGTGGTTTTGCCCAGGCGCTGATAACGCCGCAGGAAGGTGCGGGCCTGCTCCTGTAGGTGCAGCTGGGGGTGTTGGCGGTCGAGTTGCTCCAGCGCGAGGCGGCGGGCGCCAAACCGCATATAGGCCTGCAGGTCCTGGCGGAAGTGTTCGTCGGCTTCGACAATGTGCAGCAGGGCCTGTTCCGCGGTGGTCTGGGGCTGGGCGAGCCGGTAGCGGTCGACCTCCCGCTGCAGGGCGTCGCCGTTGCGCTGCGCCACCCTCGCCAGGGACGAGGCCTGTAACTGAGCGTGGTTGCGGCGCAGGCAGTCGGCGGCCGCTGCCGGCTCGGTGGGGGGGGGGGCCGCGGGGTGTTGCCGTTCCTCGTATTCGCGCAGGGCACCCAGGCAGGACAGTTCCTCCTGCACCTGGGGATTGCGGCCGATCACCCGCTGCACTGCGGCGCCGGGCGAGACCTGCTCGCGGGCACAGGTCTCCTCGACCTCGACCCAGATGCCAAGTTCGCGGATCACCTGCTCGCCGAGCAGGCGTATACGCGCCAAGTACGCTTCCTGGTGGGTGCGTACCTCCTGGTGCAGGCCCAGGCTCTCCACGGCGTTGTAGAGCGCCATGGACTCCTCCAGCCAGGTGCGGACATAACCTTCGGTCATCCCGGCCGACTGGGTGGTCAGTACGTGCAGGGTGGGCAGGAGGCGGCGCGTCTGCCCTGCCTGGGGCAGGAGCCGGGCGACGGTGGCCACGAAACCCGTGGCCTGCCCCGCCTCGACGAGTGTTTGGTGGGCGGCGGTGGCCCAGGGCTGGCCTTGTTGTTGCAGGGCGGCGGCCCGCTGCAGCAGCGCATGGCGGGGTTCGAGCAACACCTGGCAGAGGGCCTCGAAGGGCGGGAATTCCTCGCTCTCAATCAAGCCGCGGATGGCGGCGGATTCCAGCCGGTACAGGGCGGCGACCATCGCTCCGAGCGCGGCCTCGTTCTCGGCGGCCGGGCCGGCGCCGAACTGGCGGGCCAGGGCCAGAAACTCGCTGTCCAGCACCAGGGCCAGGTTCTGGGCCCACAGGTCGGCCATCTCCTCGCGGAAGGATTCCTCCATGCCGGCGATGTCCACCACCGTGCGGGTGCTCTCCCGGCCTTCCAACAGCCGCACCTCCTCCTTGATGAAGAGGGGTATGGCTTCGATCCAATGGTCCGCCACCTGCAGCCAGCGGTAGTCCGGGCTGCTGTAGAGGTGGTCACCGGCTAGCCGCGAAAGTTTGCGCAGGTTTTCGGCCTTGCCCAGGTAGGGTTCCTCAAACTCGTTGATCTTGACCAGGAGGTGGGAGCCGGTGGGGGAGGGGCGCTGGCTGATGACCACGTAGGCGGCGCGCCGGCGGGGGGCATCCAGCAGGGCCCGCCGCAACTCCTGGACCAAGGTCAGGCGCCCTTGGGCGGCGGCGGCCACTTCGCCGGTTTGGAGGTTTGGCACCTCGTGTCCGCTGGCCTCGTCGCCGTGGTCCTCCACCAGCTGCCTGGCCCGCCGGCAGCGCTCCAGCAGCGCCTGCTTCTGCTCCTCCAGGGCGGCTTCCTCGAAACGCTCGCAGGCGCCCTCGGCCTGGGTGAGTGGCACTTCGTCGCCGCTTTCCAGGAGCAGACGCAATTCCTCGGCAAAGGGCCCGAGGAGCGGGCTGCCGGCAACCGCCGCCGCCAGGCGCGGGCCCAGCGCGGTCCACGCAGGGGTCGGCTGCAGCAACACGGCGTCGGCGAATAGGGTGCCCTGGTTGTGGAAGGCGCGGCTCATGCGCCCGAAGATGAGTTGTTGGTCCTGCTGGCGGGCCCTGATCGCCAGGCGGGCGATATTGCCCTGCTCCAGCTCGCGGTCGTAGTCCCGCAACAGTGTGTAGAGCAGAAAACGTTTCTCGTCGGGGTCCAGAGGGCGTTGCAGCAACTCGGCGGCGGCCTGGCGGTCGTAGGGCAGATCGACCAGGTCCTGTCCCAGTAGCCAGGTGATCTGTTCGTCTTCCCAGTGGCGCAGGGGTTGCCCGGAACGGAGGGCGGTGCTGCGGCGCAGGAAAAGGGAAAAGAGATTGCCGCTGTCCAGCACCCTGCCCTCCAGCACCTGGTGCAGGCGCGCCTGTTCGGGAGGAGAGCACGCCTGGTAGAGGGCTAGGGTCTGGTGCAGGGCGCTCCTTTGGGAGGCGCCGCACAACACCTGGAAGAGGTGGTATTGGCCGAGGGCGAGCAGCAGCTCAAAGCCGTGCAGGGATTCGGGGTTGGCCGCCTGGATCTCGGCCTTGCCCTCGCCTAGGCTGAGGCCGAGTTCCCCGGCCACGTCGCCGGCCACCAGGATGGTCGTCGCGTCGAGATCGAGGAGCAAATCGTGGCCGGCCACCACCCGCAGAGGAAACTGGCGGCCCTGCAGCCACCCCAAAAGTTCACCAACCGCCTCGTGGGCCTCGAAGCGCCGCAGCACCAGATGCAGGGCGCGGGCGGCCAACTGGGCAATCAGTTGGGCCTCGGCCGGGGCGCCGGATTCGAGCTGGAGCTGGCACTGGACAAAAGCCGGCCCCCCCCAATGGTAGCTGCCCTGGGCCATGGGCTGTCCCGGGCCGCGGCGGGCTTGCCACAGGCCTTTCTGGCTGAGGTGGCGGGCGACTAATCTGAGGGGGAATCCGCAGAATGGCACGAGGTAGCTCCGCATCGCCGCCGGCGGCACCGGCGGTTAGTGGCGATCTAGCTGACGGCAGTCTGCTGCAGAAAACCGATGGTGGTGGACCGCATCTTGGGGCCCAACATGTAGCAGAGGAAGAAGAAGTCCTTGAAATCGATCACGTCGCCCAACCATGGTAGGTGCGTTGAGGCGTTTGAGCACGTCCCCCAGTTCGGCGAAGACCTCCATGCTGTGGAAGGCGTTGCGCACCGAGTCCGCCTGGGTTTTACCCGGTTTCTTCTTGGCGATATCGGCCACTCGCGCAAAGATGCGGCAAAAAGGGTCCTGGGTGTCGGTGGCCGGGTAAGGGAAAAGAGTATAGGCTGCCATGTCAGCCATGGCCACGGCTTTGGACAAGTTGGGATCGCGGGCCTGTACCGAGTGGTGACCACCAACCACCTGACAGGTTTTGTCGTCCATCTCCCATTTCTTGGCCAGGCGATAGCCGATGAGTTGGTGGTCGATGTCCCCCATCAGCATGTGCTCGAGGTCCGGCAGGGCGTGGGCCCACAGCTTGCCCTCGTCCTGGGCCTCCTTGACCTCGGCGGCGATGAGGGCCGTGATCAGTTCCATCGACTCTTCGAGGCACATGATCATGGTGATGATGCCGATGTCGTGCAACATGCCGCAGGTGAAGGGATCTTCCTTGGGCTCTAGCGCCAGCTTTTCCCACAGCCGCATATTCTGGAGCAGTTGGATCTGCTCCTCATCCAAGCGGTAGCGGTTGAACTCCACCCGCTGGGCGGTGCTCTGTTCGGCCGGGTCGGCGGGCAGGACAAAGAGTTTGGTGAAGAACCCCACCGCCAGCGAGTGGCGCCAGAAAGCGTCGATGCTTTTTTCGTCGGTTTTCTCGAAGAGCTGGCGGATCTGGCAGGCCAGCACGATCTCGCGCACGGTGCGCGCGCTGGCCAGCTGCACGGCCTGATCGATGGTGCTCACCCGCGAGCGGAAGCCGTAGTAGGCGCTGTTGAGGATGCGCAGGATCACCGTGCGGGTCAGCACGTCGGGGTTGATCGCCTCGGCCCACTTTTTGGGGTTGTCCATGTCGTCGAGCTTGGCCACCCGCTGCTGCGTTTCTGGCAGGGAGGGGAACTTGTTGACCGCCTCCAGGCGTTTCTCGATGCTCTCGGCCCGCTCCTCGGGGGGCATGGCCGCCAATTCGTTGTCGGCGGCGGAACCAGACAGCACCTGCTCGCGGATCAGGGGCCTGAAAAACGCCTCGGTGGCGTTCTGGCTCATAGTGGTGACGATGCCGAGTGTTTCCAGGCTGGAGCGGATCTTGGCGTAGAGAGGGTTGGCCAGGGCGGCCGGCTCGAGGACCAGCAGAACGCGGACGCGTTTGCACAACATCCGCGCCAGCGTCCAGGCATTGCCCTGGAGTCCGGGCCCGATCATGATCAGTTTGACACTGTAGCGGTACTTGCGCAGGGCCAGGGCGATCTCGGGGCTGTTCTTGCAGACCGCGTATTTGATCGCCTCCTCGCCGGAGAGAGCGAGGTTCTCCTGACGCAAGGTCTGGAGAAAGGCAGCCAGGTGGGGTTTGCGCTCGATCTTGTCGGCGATGATTACGATCGGATTTGCAGCCTGGGCCGATTCTTCGGCTGCGGGAGGACGGAGCATAGGGATAGCTTTCGTCAAAACCGCTTGAAGTTTCTGGAAAAAATGGACAATGGTCGAGTAGTCCAGAACCGAAATTAAAGGAAAAGCTATATAAAACGCAACGGCTGGGCAAACAAAAACGGCAAAGACCTGGGCGCTCGGGAGAGCGCCCAGGTCCGGGGTTGGCGCAAGGTCGATGGGGGGCGGAGGAAGGTCAGGCGCTTTCGGAGAGCAATTCCCCGGCGTATTTGCCGCTTTCCTTGAAGGCGTCCATGGCCCCGTACTCGTGTAATTTATTGCGCAGGGTGCGGGTGCTGATGGCCAGTTTCGTGGCCGCCTCGGTGCGGTTGCCCTGACAGGCCTCGAGGGTCTTCATGATCAGCCGGCGCTCCATCTCGGAGACGGTCATGCCCACCTGCAGACCGTCCTCTTTGGCCGCCGGATAGGGGCCGGCCACCAGTTTGCGCGGGAAGTCCTCCGGGCCCAACACTGGGCCACGGGTCACCACCACTGCGCGCTCGATGTAGTT
>SXGS01068200.1_pt1 | contig 26857 bp, 24 predicted proteins | sample 3174681 | NCBI WGS metagenome assembly SXGS01 (sample SAMN11356861, study PRJNA531348) | freshwater metagenome | isolation source: freshwater sample F1-80 | place: China: Fuxian Lake, Yuxi | collected 2017-12-25 | reverse complement strand
TGTCGCATCCCGTACGAATACTCGGTTTTTTAACGAACAATTCTGGGTTTGATTTGTAATAGTCTTTCATAGCCTGCATTGGCGTTCTACTTTGAAGGGCCGATTGTGGTAATTGCGTATTGTAGAGCTTAACATATCTCAGGATAGTTTGCTCCAAGTCTTCTCCACTACGAAAACGGTTTGTTTTTAACACATCCGCTATTCTACCATTGAATCGTTCTACCATACCATTTGTTTGCGGTGATTTTGGTTTTGTTAAGCGGTGCTCAATATTAAGTTGGGCGCAGAGTTGATCAAACTCATGTTGTCCCGTTGGTCCGCGCTGGAGAGAGGCGAAGAGCCGATCGGTGAATTCTTTTCCGTTATCCGTCAATATCTTATGGATTTTTATTGGGCATTGGGATGATAATTCTTTGAGAAATCGTTTTGCATTTGCTGCAGTTTTTGCAGACATGATACGAACGAAAACCCAACGTGTTGCGCGGTCAATTGCAACAAACAAATATCGTCTCTTCGTCTCATCCGGCATTTGAGGGAGATATTTTACATCAATATGTAAATAGCCAGGCTCATAGGCCTTAAATGACTTATGCGCGACCTTTGGATCGGTTTGTTTCAATGCGTTGAGGTTGCCCACGCCATGTCGTCGTAAACAGCGATCCAATCCGGAACGAGAAACATCTGGATTAAGAAACTCTCGGGTTATCGCCAGAAGATCATCCAGCGGCAAAAGAAGCATTCGACGTAATTCAACAACAACAACTTCTTGGGCTGGCGTGAGCGTTGTTTGCAGTCTATGCGCTGTATGTGAACGATCTTCAAAGCTGTCGCGACCGCGCCAACGGCGTATGGTATCTTCGCTTACATTGTAACGCTCAGCGAGGGCAGCGACTGATTCCAGACTGAGAGCGATTTTCTTTCGGATTGTTGGTGTCGTGGTGGCATTTTTATGAAGAGCGATGATCACTGGCTTTCCTCCTCAATCTGGCGAGGTTCAAGCGTCGACATCAGATCTCGAAGGAACCCCCGGCTAATAAAGAGTGGCATACGTCGAGGATCTATGCAATCATCCGGTATGGAACAGTTACTCTTACCCTGACTAAAATAGCCTATGAGTGAAAAATTAGCCTCAAGCCTATTCCAAAGATAATGACGCAATCCTATAAGTAAACTGTATGGTATTTGTGTCATTCCCACGGAATTTTTTAAAGTTGGTGAGAAATGAAAACTCCTGTCTTAAAAGTAAAAATTATTAAAGCGCTCTCATTTTGTTTTATATTTTTTTGCTGCCAAACAAGCCCTTCAACTGCGCAAACCATCAGCCTATCCGAACAAACAGCGCTAAAATTACGTCCATCTGAAAATGCAAAAACCATTCTTCTTGCATCAAAGGGGGATATAGTTCACGTGCTCAGCAATACTCAAAACTGGGTTCACCTTAGCCATAAAGGAAAAAAATACTTCACTGAATATAGTAATATTTATGAAACACAAAATCATCAACGCAACAGTCTGACATTAATCCCCAAAGATCCTGCATGTGATTATGGATTGCCTTACTCTGGCAGCAGCATTTTTTTTGAAAGACCCCTAGCTAATTTCCGTCATTCAACTTTCTTAGGAATTCTATTTGGCACACACGAGGAGTATCCTTGCTAGCCTAAGAATTATACTTGTCTAAATTAGCAAGATTCATATTTGGAGAATTTTGATGATCCGTTTATTTTTAATTTTATTTTTAACAAGCACCACATTTACCTGCACTTGTGCTCTGGAACTAAAGCCACAACATTCTGATACGGCGAGCATATATATAGAAAACAAAAAAAATATAACTTTTGAACGTTTAAGAGAATTGACAATAATAAAAGCTGCTAAAATGGCGCAATCTCTTGGCTATACACATTTTGAATTTATGTATTCTGATGATAAGCCAATAACTGGAAGCGTAGAGCGTCAAGGAAATATTGTTAAGGATGTCTATGGCAATGCATCGCAAACAAATACCGTCACTACGCTCTTTCCCACCCCGATCAGAGACAAAGAAATGGTACTAGTGAAATTTTGTAATGATTCTGAAACCTCTTGCAGAGGCATCAGCGCAAGGGAAGCGCTTAAAGATTTACATCCTTAAAAGTGAGCCTAAAGCATACTTGCCCCATTGTAATATAAAAATAATCGAACACTTAGCCACGTGACGAAGTATATAAGTAGTCATACATGCTCGAATGATATCCCCTGGATTCAACTTCGAAGTGCGACTTCGGTCAATTTGTTGAGGTGACTGAGAATGCGTAAAGTCTCAGTTCCCTTGACCTGGCAGTCGAAGAAGCACCATGAACTATACGCACCTCAGTCAATCCGAAAGATACCAGATGGTGTGGTTGCCGCCCTCCCAGACGGCATCGAGATGTGCCAAGTTCGTGAGTGTTAGAGCTCACAGAGCGGAAAGGGAGGCAACCATGGATAAGAATACGATGATCGGCGTTGATCTGGCAAAGAATATTTTTCAGCTCCATATCGCAACGATGACTAGCAAGGTTTTGTCAAAAAAGAAGCTTTCACGGGATAGATTTAAAGAATTCATGAAGTCTCATGAGCCGGCCATTGTTGTTTTAGAAGCATGCGGTAGCGCGCATTATTGGGCCGAGACGCTTGCCGATATGGGTCATGATGTAAAGTTGATTGCGCCTCAATATGTCAAACCCTTTGTTAAGCGCCAGAAAAATGACGCCGCTGATGCCGAGGCGATTGTTGTCGCTGCGCAGCGCCCTGAAATGCGTTTTGTTGCGGCTAAAGCGAAAGAACAGCGCGCGAAGGGTGTTCTTTTCAGATCCCGAGAACGTCTCGTTCATCAACGAACTGAGCAAGTCAATGCGTTGCGTGCTGTGCTTTATGAATATGGCTATGTGATCCCACAAGGGATAGCGTCTATCAGTCGGATTGAAGACATTCTTGCGAGACCAAATTGCGATCTCCCGGATCTTGTTTGTGATGAATGTCGCCACTTGCTGGAGCAAATTTCTAGCAACACGAAGCTTATCAACGCCAAGACAGATCTGATTAAACAATTAGCCAAACAGACGAATATGGCGCGTCAGCTTCAAACAATCCCTGGCGTTGGGCCAATGACGGCTATGGCGATTGACGCCTTTGCGCCGCCCATGGATCTGTTCAAAAATGGCCGCGGCTTATCAGCCTGGCTTGGGCTTGTACCGCGGCAATATTCGTCAGGCGGCAAAGAACGCTTGGGACGCGTCTCAAAGGCTGGGCAAGCCGATATCCGACGACTTCTCATAATCGGCGCGATGTCTCGTCTGACCTGGCTGGGAAGGAAATCTATCCCTAGAGGGTCCTGGCTAGATCGGATGATGGCGCGCAAGCCAAAAATGCTTGTTGCGATTGCGTTAGCCAACAAAATGGCGTGAACAATCTGGGCCATGTTGACGAAAGAAACAGATTATCGAGATCCGATGATATCTGCGACAGCATGATCTTCGAGATTAGCAAAGCGCAGTATCTTCGGTAGAGGGAGTGTGAGAAGTCAGACCATCTGAATGGGCAAAACGATCGAAAAGATCTGGTTCAGGAAAACCTGTTGTAGGTTAAGAGTTCACGAACTCGAATACTAGATTAGGACCTGATCCGCAGATCACCATACCGGCCAGCGGCTTCTTGTAATGCTGCAGTTAAAGGCCTTAAAGAAGACCGCATTCGATCACTCGCTCATAAAGAAAAAACTTCTTGAATTACGGGCGGCAACCACAGAAGCCTTGAGACCTGATGGGCGCCCATCCGCATAAAAACGCATGTATATGCGCCCAGAAATGAGGTCATGGCCTTCTTAAAGAACCGCCTAAAACAACTCCTCTGCATCATCCTAGCAGTTGCTTTTATTATTGAAAGCTGGCTTTGGGTTCACGTCCGCGGGTGGCTGCGAGGCCTCAATCGGTTTCTTGGATTAGATGTTTTTGACCTTTGGCTGAGGAAATGGGCCGAGACACATTCTCCTTATGCTGCTCTTTGCCTGTTTTTAATTCCCGCCGGCCTAATTCTACCAGTTAAAATTATCGCTCTCGCCTTGATTGCCAAAGGAAGATTTGTAATCGGCTTGTTTTCAGTTCTATTGGCGAAAATTTTAGCGCTCGGCGCAGCATCTTATCTTTTCGACCTGTTACGCAATAAACTATTGGAAATATCCTGGTTTAAATATTGTTATGTGCTGGCGTTAAGAATCCGCCTTTGGTCTAGAAGATTGCTCGCGCCATTAAGATCTCAGATTAGCTCGATCGTCTTTGGGATCAAAAGTTACATCAAAGGATATTCAATCATTTTATTAAATAAGCTTCGTTATTGGCTCAAAATAGGCAAAGCAAAAATAAATTCCTTATTTTGATAATTGTTGATCGCATAGCGCATAGCCAAAACATAAATCTCCTGAAGATGCAGGTGAAGTTTTAAATAAAACCATTGCTGCAGAGATGCTGATAACAAAAAAAAGAGCCGCCATACCCGAGAAAGTAGCTTTGCGCATTGAGACATCCTGTATCTGATGATTAGACAGAACCAGAAAAAAGGAAATAAACTTTAAACACCGAGATGAACTTTCAGTTTTTTAGTCCATCTGCAGGATCGCATCACCAAGCCAAGACAAGCGCTGGCTCAACGACGACACAACATCATCCGCAAGAAAGTGCAGGAATTTCAGAAAAAACAATCTACAAGCTAATGGCCCGCAATGTAACTAACCCTTCCAGAGCAATGAGCTCTAGAAGGGTTTTGTTAACTACATTACGACGACCTTAGTGCCGACCTTCACACGATTATAAAGATCGATCGCATCAATATCACGCATACGAATGCACCCAGAGGAGACGCCCTGACCAATTTTTTCAGGTTCGTTGGTGCCATGAATGCGGTAAAGCGTGTCTTTACCGTCCTGATAGAGATATAAAGCTCTCGAGCCCAACGGATTATCAGGACCTCCTGGGAGGCCGCCCGCATCAGCCGTCGGCTGAAGATGTGGCCAACGCTCAAGCATATCTTTAGGCGGGATCCAACGCGGCCACTCCTGCATTGCTCCGATATAGGTCCGCCCTGTCCATCCCATCGCATCTTGCCCGGTTGAAACGCCGTAGCGAACAGCCTTGCCTCCAGGCATGACATAATAGAGGAAATGAGATTGAGAATCGACGATAATGGTTCCGACTGGTTCGCCCGTTTTATAATCTACGAGATAGCGCTCAAATTCTGAGCCGACAGAGGCTTTAGGCGCTAGCGCCATAAATTCTGCGTCACGACCTGAAAGTTTTGGATCTGGCAGGGTTGTGCCGTTACAAGCCGACAAAGCGACGGCTGTAAGCGTTGCCGCAATCACAGATTTGTAATTCATTTGCTCACTCCTTCCCGCCGCATGTTGAGACGTTAAAAAATTCCTTACCATGTCTTGTGCAAAGTTGGAGTCTGTCAAAAGCAATATTCCGCGACTGTTGTAAAAGCGCCACGCTGTTGCAGATCTACAACAGTAAGTGACGGGCACAGTCGGAATTTGGTTAAACTGTCATCCCGATGACTTTTAATATATTTAGTTTTAAGTCATTAAACGCAGCTCACGCAGCAATCGATCTCCACATAAGTTAGCGCAACCTAATGATGATCTATTGAAAACCTCATTCTTTTCTCATTCGAATTGTCGTGCACATGAGATGGGCCCTGGGCACCCAGAGCAACCGGCGCGGCTGGATGCGATAGAGAAAAGTCTTTCAGCTGAATGTTTTGCCTCCTTGACATGGATTTCCGCGCCCCAGGCCCCTTGGGAGAGCTTGCTGAGAGTTCATCCTCAGTCCTACTTAGACGCCCTCAACCAAGCCTCGCCAACGCAAGGTTACGCTCCACTCGGTTCCGATACGCAAATGAACCCCCACTCGCTTGCTGCCATCTGGCGCGCCGCGGGCGGCGCAGTTGCGGCAGTTGACCATGTTTTTCGTGGCGAAACAGACAACGCCTTTGTCGCCACGCGTCCCCCAGGGCATCATGCGGGCGCGACAAATCCGATGGGCTTTTGCTTTATCAATAATGTCGCCATTGCAGCTCGACACGCACAAGCGGCTTATGGCTTAGAACGCGTTGCCATAATTGATTTTGACGTCCATCACGGCAACGGAACCCAGGATATTTTCTGGTCAGACAATTCTGTCCTTTTCTGTTCCACCCATCAGGCGCCTTTCTACCCAGGCACAGGCGGACAAAATGAGACTGGCGATCATGACACAATCGTTAATGCCCCTCTCTTTGCAGGCGCATCCGGCGAGGCTTTCAAGGAAGCGCTTTCTGAGCGGATCCTCCCGCGTGTAGAGAGATTTAGGCCTGATCTAATTATAATTTCCGCAGGCTTTGATGCACATGCAGATGACCCGCTTGGCGGATTGATGCTAAGCGCTGACGATTTTAGCGATGCAACAAAGCGGATTATGGAGGTAGCCGACCGTTGCAGTAAAGGTCGCGTGGTTTCAATCCTGGAAGGCGGCTACAATCTTCAGGCGCTCAGCCTTTGCGTTTCAGCGCATGTGCGCGCGCTCATGGGGATCTGATACGCTCAAGATCCAGAGATTAGACAAGCCCTCAAATTGAAATTTCAGCCCTGACGCGCCTTAAAACGTTTCTGGACTTTGTTAATTACGTAGACGCGGCCCTTGCGACGGACAAGCTGGTTGTCTCTATGGCGCGAACGCAGAGATTTCAGTGAGTTACGAACTTTCATCGGTGATTCCCCGGCAATATAATTTCCACCGGGAAGCCTCCCAGTGCCTGTTGCATGTGGCTATGCCAAATTTCCTGGCAAGGATCAAGTCATCTCTCCCACGCTCCGCGCCATTTGGCGGCAGCGCCTTTAGAGCCTGGGAGAAATGGCCATTTCCTCTGTGAATTTCCGCCAACCGGCAGAGCGTAAATTACACGCGGGACAGGTTCCACAGCCAAAGCCCCAATCAAAACGATGATGACGATCGCCCAAATAGCAACTATGCGTCTGTACACAAATAAGGTCGATCAGAGCCGCGCCTCCAAGTTCATGCGCCAGACGCCATGTCTGAGCCTTGTCTAACCACATTAAAGGCGTGTGAATGACAAAAGACTTTTCCATTCCCAAACTCAGCGCCTGCGCCATGGTTTGAATGGTCTGCGAACGACAGTCCGGATATCCGGAAAAATCTGTTTCGCACATCCCCCCAATCAAGTCGCTTATGCCTCTTCGGTAGGCCAATGCTGCTGCAAAGGTCAAAAACAGCAAATTACGCCCCGGAACAAATGTATTTGGTAATCCATTAGCGGAAAACTCTATCTCGGTTTCTCGCGTTAATGCTGTCTGCGACATCCGACCTAAGGCGTCGACTTCAATCAAATGATCTGCGCCCAAGCGATTATTCCATTGTGGAAATATGGAAGTGAGGCCTTGTCGCAGCGCGCTGCGACAGTCGAGCTCGACTCGGTGCCGCTGACCATAATCAAACGCAACGGTCTCAACATGCGCAAAGCGAGACAAGGCCCAAGCCAAACATGTTGTTGAGTCCTGTCCTCCCGAAAAAAGAACTAATGCTGAAGTTTCTTCGATAGCGGGCTCAAATGAAGTCATAGTTAAAATCCAAAGGTCAATTTACGCAATTATTAGGCTTCTAGACCGACTATAAACTCTTTGCCTAGACTCAAGAACCATATCGACTCGATTTAGATACCTCCACCCGCGCCTTTTCTCTGGCTCCCGAGCAAATTGCTGTCTATCAATCTACAAGATTGTCGTCGTCACGCATGACAATAATCCTTAAAATTTCTTTTGCGAGCAACAGATTGCTTTACGCCGGTAGAATTTTTTCAAGACACCTTACCTTGAGCGGCATCAAAAGTATTGACAAAGAAACCTGGTTATTACGAATAAGCAATGATCTAACAGGACGTTTAATTTAAAATAATGCTAGCGCTTGATGAGAAAGCATTCAATTATTGCCCTTTACGCCGTGTCTGATGTTTGTTTAACCTCTGACTGTTTTCCATATTATCTCTCTCGCTGGGATTAAAGGAATATGTCCTCGCGTCACACTCTATTCTCGTCAAACTTAGCTCAGCAATGACCCGCTCATGTGTTATCTATCATTTGAGAACATTTCACTTCCTGCTTTATGCAAGGATCTCGCATAATTGATCAACCTATGAGGGACAGATCTTGACGGCAGTTATCGTTGGACAAGGCCCAAGAAGCGCAACAATCTGCAATGATCACGCCCTAACGATCATTGCCGGTCCCTGCGTTCTGGAAAACCGCGGTATGGCGATTGATGTTGCGCAAAAATTAGTCCAAATTAGCGACCAACTAGATGTTAAAATAGTTTTTAAAGCTTCATTTGATAAAGCTAATCGCACAAACGGTCAGAGTCCGCGAGGCGTGGGACTTCAGGCTGCCCTACCTATTTTTGAGGAAATCAAAAAATTAACGAGCCTGCCGATCACAACGGATGTCCATGAATGCGCGCAATGCGCAAAGGTCGCGCCCTACATAGATCTTATACAAATTCCAGCCTTACTTAGCAGGCAAACAGATCTCCTTATCGCCGCCGCAAATACTGGCCTGCCTGTCAATATCAAAAAAGGCCCCTTCATGGCGCCCGAAGACATGCTTTATGCTATAGAGAAACTACGGACCCAAAAATTTCAAGGAGCCATCATTACTGAACGCGGAACAAGTTTTGGATACAATAATCTTATTTCGGACATGCGCTCTCTTTCTATTTTGAAAGACACAAGCGCGCCAGTTATTTTTGACGCCTCACACGCCTCACAATATCCTACAGCGCTGGGCTCTACCTCCGGTGGCGATCGGCGTTATACGCCAATACTAGCCAGAGCAGCAGTCGCCGTTGGGGTTGCTGGCGTTTTTATTGAGACGCACCCCAATCCCAAACACGCCCAGTCAGACAGCGCTACGCAATTCCCACTTAATAATCTTGCACAATTGATCAAACAATTAATATCTCTTGACCAACTAATAAAAGGCTCACCCGAGATAGCATTGCAATAGCAAAAAAAACCTACGATCCTGCGTCTTTCAAAAAATTCTCTTGCCTGTTATTTTTCGGATAATAGCCAAACACTTCGGTCAAATTTAGCTAAGAAAGCCAAAAAGTTCTAACCCTTTGCGGCCAGAAAAAGCCTACGGACTTTCCCTCGTCATAAAACATTCTATTCTCTTAGACGGACGGAGCTCTAAACTACCCCTTTTTTCAAAATATTTTCGTTATTGGCCTTTTTTCACGCGCATTATTAATTTAACGAACAAGATAAATATCGTAATTTATCCTGAGCTCCGTGAATGGAATAGAAATGATGAATCAGGACCCGGCCATAGGTTGGGAAATTTTTGAAATTATTTGGATCAATATTTTGCTCTCGGGCGATAACGCGATCCTAATAGCGCTCGCATGCCGACAGCTGTCTCCACACCAGCGCCGCTGGGGCGTGTTCCTCGGCGCGCTCGGTGGAGTGATTTTACGCGTTGTTTTTACCCTTATCGTTGTTGAACTCTTGGGCGTGCCGTTATTGAAGGCCGCCGGCTCACTCCTCTTACTTCTTGTCGCCATTAAACTATTAATCGACGAGACTGAGCCCTCAGACGTCAAAGCCAAGCCCAATTTATGGGGGGCCGTCATGTCTATCATCATGGCCGACGCAGTCATGTCGTTAGATAATGTTATTGCCATTGCTGCCGCTGCGCGCGGTTCAGCGCGCTTAATTATTTTTGGGTTAGTCTTATCTGTACCAATCGTGATGTTTGGCGCCGGTTTTTTGTTGAAAGCCCTTGAACGCTTCCCTTTATTGGTTTGGGCAGGAGCAGCTTTACTGGGCTGGGTTAGCGGGGAAATGATGGCCAGCGACGTAATTGTAAGTGATTACTTAAGTAATTACATAGATCATCAAGCGCTCGAACGCTCTTTGTCAGCGATTGGTGCGAGCGGTGTCGTGATTAGCGCTTTTGTTATAAAACTTCTACGCCGTCAGCGAGGCAATAGCTAATGGCCCAGGCATAAATCCCTTGGTCATGGATCATTATACAAAAGCGTCAACCTTTCAGATTATCGCTTTTGTACTTTGCGTAGCAGGTTGCGTGAGCGTTGCGTTTTTAACGACCAAACAGCTGGCCTAAAAGTTTATCCAGATCTGTCGCGCTCTTCCTATTTTGCAAACTGTCGCCGTCAATTTGGAGGGATTGCTTGACCTTTTCGAGCGCTTGCTCCAGTTGCGCCTGATCAAATCCTCTTCCTATTTCTGAAGTGGGCTTACCCCCGTCCATATCCAAAGGATCGGAAGAGCTCGCGCGGCCCGTCTCGATGTCGCGATTGAAATCGCCGGTAGTTGACCGCTTCTTCCCAAAAATAGAGTTCAACAAACCGCCAAAGAGGCCGCCAAGCGGTGAATCGCCCTGGGGCTTTTTAGTCTGAGGTGGCGAAATTGGCGGAGACCCCCGAGAGCCTGCGCCCCCACCCAGCACCTGTCCAAGGAGATCATCCAGGTCTTTGTTTATGTCGCTTCTGCGCGAGAGCTGGCCTCCTGCCAACTGCTCAAGGAGCTCGCCGAGCGCCCCGGAATTAATGAGCTTGGAGAGCAACCCGCCAAGTCCTTGGTCGTTAAGAGACTTAGAGAGACCACTGAATAAAACTGAGGCGATAATTGGTAATAACTGGCGAAGGATCTGCGTTGACACGCCGCTCTGCCGAGAGGCCGCTTGCAAAATTTCATTCGTTTGCGCCTCGGAACCAAAAAGACTGAGAATGGCCGTCTGTCCTCGCGCTAGAGAATCAGCCCCATATGCGGCTTCGCTGTGATCATGGGCGCAACAATTCGAAGAGGCGCAGAGGCATTGAACGACTTTTTCAAAATTCTGGGGCTGCTCAACCGCACGATCCATCCCATAGGCAAGCGCTAATCCAAGGGCTTGAATAGATTTATTAATCTCCTCCTCACTCAAATTAAATCGCTGTGCAAGATTGGTGGCCAACTGGCCTTCTTGAGCCGTTGAAAGAAGCCTATTGATATCTGCCATTTCATCCCCCCTGATAAAATCCCTTGCCAAAATCCGCGCTTAGCCTCTCGATGAATTAACTGACGATTTCAAAGCTTGAGGCTGTAAGATTCTTGGCGTTAAGAAGAGACTAAATGAACTAAATCCAAACACCGAGTCCGCCGGCCCACCTGAGCAACTTGACAGAGCTGCAGCCGCGCGACATCAGTTGCGAAAGCACCAGGCCCAGCTCAGGCTTTAGCTCTGCGGAGGCCGCTCTTGCCGAAAGCGTAAAGATGGATCTTCAAACTCGCCGCGCCCTCCCGCCGCTAAAAATTTTATTATGCTCGCCGCGCGGCTTTTGCGCCGGCGTTGTGCGCGCCATTGATGCGGTAGAGCGCGCTCTGGCGAAATATGGCCCTCCTGTGTATGTGCGCCATGAAATTGTGCACAATCGCTACGTGGTAGAGTCCCTGAAAGGCAAGGGAGCTATTTTTGTTGAAGAACTCGAGGAAATTCCTGAGACAACCGCTCCAGTCATTTTTTCTGCGCATGGCGTCGCAAAATCTGTTTCAGCCCAGGCAAGCGCGCGGAACTTACTGGCGATTGATGCGACCTGCCCGCTCGTTACCAAAGTACATAGAGAAGCAGAAATACATTGGCGTCGAGGTCGACGCATTCTGCTCGTAGGTCACTCAGGACATCCAGAGGTTGTTGGCACAATGGGCCAATTACCAGAGGGGGTCGTCATACTCGTCGAGTCCCTTGAGGATATTGAAAAATTAAAATTCGAAGATGAAAGTAATTTGGCCTATGTGACCCAAACTACGCTTTCTCTTGACGATTCTAGGGAAATAGTGAGCGCGTTAACCCGTCGTTTCCCACTTATCGTGGGGCCGCATAAAGAAGATATTTGTTATGCGACGACAAATCGTCAAGCAGCGGTTAAAGAAGTTGCCCCGCATGTTGATGCAGTAATTGTCGTCGGGTCGCCAAATTCTTCTAACTCCCAGAGATTGCGTGAAGTAGCTGAACGCGCCGGCGCCCCTGCTCAGTTAGTTCAAGGACGTGGAGAAATTGACTGGTCAATCTTTGGCTCGATCGCCTCCCTTGGCATTACTGCCGGCGCCTCCGCGCCAGAAGTACTCGTTGAGGAAATCATGGACGCGTTTGCTGAAAGATATGACATCACAGTAGAAATGATTTCCACTGCCGATGAAAGCGTATCCTTTCCTCTTCCAAAAGAGCTACGTGCGCTCGCCTAACCGCGGATCTGGACTTATCCATGGCGGTTTATACTGAAGTAAACGATGCGGATCTAATCGATTTTCTTGCCTCTTATAGCATCGGCAAATTGCTGTCATGCAAAGGTATTGCTGAAGGCGTCGAGAACTCAAACTATTTTCTGCACACAGAAAGCGGCAGTTTTATCCTCACGCTTTATGAAAAGCGGGTTGAGGAGCGAGAACTTCCTTTTTTCCTATCATTAATGGAACATCTTGCAGAGAGTGGCTTATCCTGCCCTCAACCTGTAAAAAACAAAGCTGGAGAAGCGCTTGGACGTTTAGCGGGCCGTCCTGCCGCAATCGTCACATTCCTTGATGGTTATGCAATTCATCATCCAGATTCTCAGCATTGCGCTGCGTTGGGTGAAGCGCTCGCGAGACTCCACCTTGCTGGCACCGGCTTTAAAATGAAACGCAAAAATACGCTGTCAATTAACGCGTGGCGACCTTTGTTTTCTCCTTACGCTGAGCGCGCTTCAGAAATTTCAGATGAGCTACGCGACCTTGTCGAAAAAGAACTTAATGTATTAGAACAAAATTGGCCAGAAAATCTCCCTCTTGGCGTTATTCATGCAGATCTGTTTCCCGATAATGTTTTCTTTCTCGGAAATCGTATTTCAGGATTTATTGATTTTTACTTCGCGTGTTGTGACGCTTTAGCCTATGATCTTGCGATTTGCTTGAATGCTTGGTGCTTCGATAGCAATCAGCGCTTTCAACCTGCAAGCTGTGTTGCAATGATTAACGCCTACCAAAGCGTTCGAAAACTAACGGAAAATGAGATTCAAGCATTTCCCTGGCTGGTACGAGGCGCCGCTATGCGCTTTCTTTTGACGCGATTTGTTGATTGGCTCAATGTGCCAAATGGAGCCTTAGTAGGGCCCAAGGACCCACGAGAATATCTTAACAAGCTTCGCTTTCATCAGACAATGACGAGCTTTAAAGATTATGGTCTAAGTTCGTGACAGAGAAAGTTTCAATCTGGACAGACGGCGCTTGCTCAGGAAATCCCGGCCCAGGAGGGTGGGGGGCGATACTGCGCTTTGGAACTCATGAGAAAGAATTAAGCGGCGGTGAAGCGCAAACAACTAACAATCGAATGGAGCTTACTGCAGCGATCATGGCGCTTGAGACGCTGACCCGCCCCTGCGAGATAAATCTTTATACCGACTCTCAATATGTTCGGGGAGGCATAACAAGCTGGATAACAGGCTGGAAGGCCCGAGGCTGGCGAACCGCGGACAGAAAGCCGGTTAAAAATATAGAACTCTGGCAACGTCTTGACGCCGCAAAGACTCTTCATCAAGTTGAATGGCATTGGGTCAAGGGACACTCTGGACACGAAATGAACGAACGCGCAGACGCGCTCGCTCGCAAAGGCCTATCGACTTTTTTAGAGGCTTTAAAAAACAATTTTTAATTACTCGTTCTAATTTCATTACATGGCTATCTTGCTCTAAAGACCGGACTTTTCCTTATTAAGAAAAAACTTGTTCCATCTTGAACAAAACTATATTTCTATATTGCACGGTGTGAGCTTGCAAATTAGCGCGCTGTTCCGATCACTCAACTCAGAAGCCGCAATATCCTCATTATTATGAAAAGGCGCGCTCATGTTTAAGAAGCTTCAAAGATACATAAAATTTATGTTTTTTTTTCCCATCAAGCTCGGCATAGCAAGCGTATTGGGATCTTATCCCGCACTCGCGCAAGATATGTTACAAGGCGTGGATCTTGAACAACCTGCCTACTCGCAAGCGGAATTAACGCGTACCGACATAGAAAAGGCGATAATCAATCATGCGACTGGAGCGCCGCTGGATTTTTCAAGAAAAAGCCTCAACGGTCTAGATCTCTCTGGCCTCAACCTTTCTGGATGTAATTTTTATGCAGCGCGCTTGAATAAAACAGACCTCAATAATACCAACCTAGAGGGGGCTATCCTGGATCAAGCTTGGCTGATTGAAGCCAACCTAACCAACGCCTCGCTTAAAGGCGCCCACGCATTCGCTGCGCAAATGCAACGTATTAGAGCCGACAAAGCTAACTTTAGCGGCATACGATTAACAGCGGATTTAACTGGAGCAAGCCTCCGTGAGACGATATTTAACGAATCGGATCTATCTGCTGATATGAAAAATCAATCTATGGGATTAATGCGTGCTAATTTACGCTCAACACGGCTTGAAGGCGCCAGTTTTAAAAAAGCTAACCTCAAGAGCGTAGACTTACGCTTTGCGCATGCCGCGCGAACAAATTTCACAGAAGCTAACCTCAGCGACGCTAACGCTGCAGGCGCAGATTTCTCAGGAGCTATCTGGAAAGATGCAAGAGTTACCAACCTTGATCTTGACTCGGCATTGATTGACTCAGATAGCTTGAGCGCATTGCAAAATGCGCTTCACCTTGACCGGGTTCAAAAAAAATGAGCCATGAATCAATTCGTATCGGCGTAGATCTCGGCGGAACAAAGATTGAGGCTGCTGCGCTTGATCCCGATGGAGCAATCTGCGCCAGAAGGCGTGTTGCAACCCCAAGAGATGATTATGCCGCAATTATAAGATCAATCGGCGCTCTAGTGCATGAGTTGGAACTCGAATTAGATCAACGTGGCACTGTCGGTTTGTGTGGTCCAGGATCTTTATCAAAACATACTGGACTTATTCGCGGATCAAACACTGCGGTTGTGAATGGCAAAGCTTTACCCAAAGACTTATCACAAATTCTCCAGCGTCCCGTAAAAGTTGAAAATGATGCTAATTGTTTTGCTCTCTCTGAGGCGATAGACGGCGCAGGCAAAGACGGAAACAGTATTTTCGGCGTCATCCTCGGCACTGGCGTGGGAGGCGGAATGGTCATAGACGGAAAGATTGTTTCAGGCTGCAACCATATCGCTGGAGAATGGGGACATACGCCTCTGCCTTGGATGAGCGAAACAGAATATCCGGGGAAAAAATGTTTTTGCGGCCATCAAGGCTGTATTGAAACCTTTCTCTGTGGCGAAGCCCTCTCTCGTGATTTTAAATCACGTACAGGCGAAGAAAAAACTACAAAAGAAATTGTCATCTTGAGCCGGCAGGGCGATGATTCTGCTTTACACACTCTAGCGACGTATCAGGACCGCCTAGCGCGCGCCCTGGCTCTGCTGATAAATATTTACGATCCTGACATTATTGTGCTGGGAGGCGGGCTATCAAATATCAATGAAATTTATTTTGGACTGATTGATAAAGTAGCAGCCCATGCATTTACCACGGATCGATTGGAGACAAGAATTCTACAAAATCAACATGGCGATTCTAGCGGCGTGCGCGGCGCTGCGTGGCTTGGAGCCAGTTCAGAGCCCTACGGAACATAAATCCATGTGAGTTTGTTTAAGAGAAATCTTAAATAACGCCAGAATAACGTATCCCAAAGGCGCGCCTCTTGCTATATTTACCAGTAGAGGATTTAGGAACCATGGCCGGCGCGGGCGATTTTTCTAACGCTGTTAAAAAACTTGCCTTTATTTCTTCCGGAACCCCGGAGGCAGATGATGCGCGCCAAAGATTAGCTGAAAAATACGGGGAGGCCCCACCCGAGGAAGCAGACTGTATTGTCGCGCTTGGCGGCGATGGACTAATGCTCCGCACGCTGCATCGCTATATGGGAACCGGAAAACCTATTTATGGCATGAATAGAGGCTCTGTAGGCTTTCTAATGAACCAATACCGCGAAGCCAACCTTCGCAAACGTATTGGCGACGCTAAGGCGTCAGTTATACATCCCCTTTTGATAAAAGCCGTCAATGTGCGTAACGATCAGTTTTCTGCGCATGCAATTAATGAAGTTTCATTATTAAGACAAACTTCTCAAATTGCTAAGCTTCGCATTCTCGTAAATAGCCAAGAGCGTTTGCCAGAGCTTGTAACGGACGGCATACTTGTCGCCACGCCCGCTGGATCTACGGCCTACAATCTTTCTGCTAATGGTCCCATATTGCCTCTTGACGCTCCGCTCCTGGCATTAACCCCTATCTCAGCCTTCCGACCCAGGCGTTGGCGTGGGGCGCTTCTTCCCGACGCGGCAAAGGTAAGAATTGAAGTATTAGAAGCCGCAAAGCGGCCAGTCTCGGTAGTGGCGGACCATGACGAATTTCGGGATTTGTCTCACGTCGACATCGAAATGGATCACAAAGCAAATCTTATTCTACTTCATGACGCTGGACATTCTCTTGAAGAGCGGATTTTACGCGAACAATTCTTATATTAGTGCCGCATAAGCATTGCGATACTGCATTAAATAAACCCTCAGGAGCGCTTACGCAGCTATCTAAAAATTAGATTTCTTTAGATTTTGTCGAGAAATACACACCCTCTGAGGAAAAAGATCACTGATAGAAAAATATAGAACATATATATGTAAAGCATCAAAAAAATGAGACATCCAGACCAAGCTCTCAAATCAGCCTTAATGATAGAACCAGAGGACATCAACGACAGTTTAAGTCCCCTAAACAAAGTTATCGACTATTTTATACTCAAGACAGATTCAGACCAAATAACGAGATATTCTGATTATTCAGCGCTCAGCCAGGCCTGCCTTAACCTGCGCACACTATGTAACGAAGCAACTCTTTTTCTCAGCTGCCAGATAGATGCTGAGCTGCTAAAAGAAAAGCGCTTAGTTCACTTTCTCAAATTGGGCGTTACTGGCATTTTTCTAGAAAATTGCGGTGGCCGTAGCACGTTACAACAACTTGATGCAATGCTTGCTGTTGCAGAGGCGCAATGTGGCTTAATGAAAAAAAATACTTCATTCATCGCTCAAACTGTAACGAGTCCCGAGACAATTTTTGCCTTAGCTGAATATAAATCAGCGTCAGACCGCCTAATCGGCATCGCGTTCGACGAAGGTCGCCTATTGGCAACTTTATGCAATCAAGGATTCGACAAGCACTACTATCTCCACCTTGCGCATCTATTGGTGACCTTTGCAGCAGCTGCAGCCAGTCAGCCCGCTTACCTAATATTTCGACAGGAAGAACAAATTACCCCAGCTCACTATCTACAGGTGCGACAAGAGGGATATAAAGGGATAATAACGACCAAAATAAACGATATTGACGTCATTAAAGCAATTTCTGACACCAATTGATCGACAAAACGCCATGATCGGCGGCTTATCATGAGTGTTATGAGCATGCTGAAATTAAATAAATTGCATACTTACCTTGTCCTTCTCACGGCGCTCCTTGTGGCTAATGCGCAGGCGGCGCCACCAACGTCAACACGCCATGGACCAGGAACACCTGCCTCGACTAGTGAAGAACAAACTTGGGCTGTGAGACTTGTCGCCACGCTTGGGCCTAATGATACTCAACATATTCGAAGCGGCGTCGTATGGCGCGTTTTTGAAGAAATCACTCAACCAGATGGGTCTCATAAACTCATTGCGCAATCTGACGAGGGGTCGCCAACCATACATTTAACAGACGGCACCTATGTCGTACATGCGGCATACGGACTAGCTGGGGCTACGCGCCGGCTTGTCGTTGAAGGCCATCATCACTCAGAGAGATTGACGCTGAATGCAGGCGGACTCAAACTTGTCGATATGCTAGGCGAAACAAAAATCCCTGCTCAAAGACTATCCATTTCGATTTATGTCCCTGATAGAGGTAATTCCGAAGCAAAGTTAATTCTTGCCAATGCAAAAGCCGAGGAAGTTATCTGTTTGCCTGAGGGCTCCTATCATATTGTCTCAACCCTTCTAGATACATCTCAAGGGGCTCAGGGCGGGAATAATACAACAAACTCTGTTGTCACGGCAGATCTGAAAGTGCCTTTGGGCAAAATTATTGAAGCAACCTTGCGACATCGCGCCGCAACCATAACACTCAAACTCGTCAAAACACCCGGTGGCGAGGCGCTAGCTAATACGAGCTTTTCAATTCTAACGCCTGGGGGCGATGTTATTAGAGAGCTTATCGGCGCATTTCCCTCCTTAGTCTTAGCAGAGGGAGATTATGTCGCCATCGCGCGACATGAAGGTAAGACCTATCAAAACACGTTTAAAGTGCGATCAACAAAGGACGTGGACGTAGAAATAGAAGCAAAAGAGCAAGAAAATGTTCAAGAACAACCTCAATAAGCTTATTAAGCTCTTTTACGCCGCAGCAACGCGTCAAAAATCCCCCAATGATATCAACATTAGATCAACTTATTCCCTTGTCGCCAACACAAGCTTAAGCGCTCATTACTAATCAAACCGCCCGGCTGCATGCCCCAGCATGGTATAAACCTTGCCCGCATCAGCCGTCAGAAGCGCCAACGTTCGACTACCATCGCGGTCATTACGGGTCGTTTCAACAACTCTTTCTTCAAAATTGCGAATATATTGATCCATGGCAGTTCTAAAATTAGGATCGACGCGATAACGGCGCGATATTTCTTCAAAAGTTTGTCGACCCTGCTGCGTGTATAGACGGCGACTAAAAAGCCCTCCCTTTTCTCCTCTTTGATATCTTCTCCAAACTTCAGCAACGGCAACGTCATCAATAAGTCGCGCAATATCGACCGTGAGCCGCTCAAGCGCTGCGCCATTGTGGATTGGCCCGCGCGTCGCAGTTTCATCGCGAGAGGCGCGTTCCAAAAGATCGCTCAACCAACCCCCTTGTGGCTCAGACTTAACCCGCTGGGGGATCGGAGGCGGCGTCATGCGCGGTTTGGATTGATGAACGCGCGGAGGTTCTGGCGAACGGCGAGTCGGCGCATCAGCCGCCTCAAGGCTTCGCCCTGTTCGAGACATCATATCTGTCAAGTCAGCAAGTGATTTTACCTGATCAGCAACAACGCGACGAAACGCTGCAGACTGTTCCGCCGCCTCTCGCGGCAGTTCAGTAGCGCCTTTGCGAAGTTCTTCCCGCGTCGCCTCAATCTCTTCATGGATTTCCTTGGCTAAACCCCGGATTTCGCCAGTTACGCCCTGGAATTTCTTCTGTGTTTCAGAAAACATCCGATTAATTTCATCGGTAGCTTCAGAGAAGGCAATACGTAGAGACTGAGCTGTCTGCGCCCGCTCATTTTCGGCCGCCGCTCTAACATGCGCGAAACGTTCTTCAATCAACTGAGCAGCTTGGTCAGTTGTTACAGAGATTGCTCCGCCAATATCCTGGGCTCGAGACTCAACAGCATGAATTGAATGCGCCATTGAATCAACAAATCCCTCCATCGAATGTTCGAACTCATAGCGCTTCGTATCAAGCACAGCGACAAGTTGAGCTAAAGACTCTTTCCGTTGATCAAAGGCGATATCGAGCGCACGCTGACTTTCAGCCAATTTTAGGGCGCTTTGATTTAATCCAAGTTGACGCGCTTCTAAAGCGGTTACGATTTCTTGTGCGTCCTGCATCGTCTCACTCGAAACAGAGCTCAATTCTCGGACCTTACCAGATACTTCAGTCAAGGCTTTGTGGAACTCATGAACACGCTCACCAAGTTCGCGCTCAAGATGTATGAGGCCGCCTACTGTTTGATCAATTATCTCGTGAAGCGAAGCATTGGTTGCGCCGAGTTTCTCAAGAACGCCAGGCATCTCTTGACGAATTTTTTCATTCATTGCAATCAAGGACCTTATCGAATCATGCGCTCCCTCATCTAAAGCTCTATTCAGAGAGGCATGCGAGTCTTGTAAGGCCTGCGTAAGCTCATCGCGCTTTTGCGCAAGCTCGCGAACAATTAATGCGCCACGGTTCTCAATTGTTTCTGCAGCAAGATCTCCAGCAGCCGCCAGTTCTCTTGTCACACTACCGCCACGCTCGTGGATCACATGTTCCATCTGACTGAGTCGACTACTCAGTTCTTCGCTTATTTGAGAAATGCGACCAACTAAATTCTGCCCAAGCTCTCCTGCATGATCATGTAATGTCAGATCAAGATCGCGCCGCGCATCGGAGAGAATATGATTAATCTCTTGAAGTCGCGAATCTATAACCTCGACAATTCTTCCGCCCTTCTCATCAATTTCTAATGAGACTACCCCTAAACGATCGACGACATTCTTTTCTAACCGCTCAATACTTTCTTCAAACGCCGTCGCATGACCATCAAGAGCCGCATCTATTCTAAAGGCTTTACTATCAAGATGTTCTGCAAATGTATCGGCCCTTGCGGAGAGCGCTTCTTCTAGCTCCTTTAGTTTCTCATTCAGCGAAGCGACAACATCCCGACCGCCAGTTCCTATGATCCGAGCTATTTCAATTGCGTGCTTTACAAGACTCTCTTCAAGACGACGGCCGCCGGATCCAAGTCCCTCATTCAGCTGACTAGCTAATTGTTCAAGCCGTTCAACTGTTTCATTAACACGATCAACGCCAGAGGCTTCAAAACTATCAATTTTTTGAGATAGCGTAACAGCGAGATCTTTGGTTCGATCGTCTAATTTTTCGACGAGCGCACCACCTTTCTCATTCAATAAAATGTCTATCTGATCTAAACGCGCCTCCACTGCCCGCATGAGATCGCTACCGCGCAGACTCACCGCCTCATCAAGCGTTTCCAGACGCGCGCCGATCTCTTGTGAAAAATGTCTAGAGTTATCGCCAATACGATTAGTAAAATGATCTGCCTGAACAGCTAGTTGATTTACAAGGGCATCCCCGCCTTGTGAAACCGTGTGCTTAATATCCGATAAGCTTGCATCGATCTTATCAATAAATTTTTTCGACTGTTCATTCAATCGCTCATCTGCTTCTTGCACGCGTTCTGATAGTCGTTCTATCAGCGCCCCTCCATCACCGCTGATGACAGATTCAAGTTTGGTCAGCCTGTCATGAACGTTATCAGTGAGATATATCGCCTGCTCAGCAACTCGCTCCACAAGCGCGCCGCCATCCTGTATGACCGCCTGTTCAAATTGATGTAACTGACTACTCAATCGAGTTGTAACTTTATCTCCTTGCTCAACCAGCGCATCAACAACTTCGCTTCCTTGAGAAAGCAATGAGACTTCTAAATTATTCAGCCTATCTCCTAAGACTTCGTTTATTCGCTCACCTTGTGTAGCAAGCGCTAGAACAGCATCGCTTGCTGTTACGATAAACTGCTCTTGAACTGCAGCTGAGTTCTCTGACAACGCTTGACTAGCTGAAACAACTGTTTGACGAAGACTCTCACGCAAAGCAGCGCCATGGGCTTCAAATTCATTAAGCGCCTGATCTCGGGTCGCCTCCATTGCCTGAGCAACTGTTGATCCTGCATTTTCCAACATTAGCATACGTTCAGACAGAAGATCCTCCACACGTCTGACATGCTCTGTTACCGCAGAATTGACCTGTTCGCTTTGGCGCTTCACCGCGCCTTCAAAACTATCCAGATGACCGACTAACTCTTCGTGAGCTTCTGTAGAATGATTTAATAAATGCTGCCCGACCTGTTGCGTTTTTTCAATAATCTTCTCTTCAAAAGCGATTAAACCCGTGTCTAATGCCCCTTGAACATCGCGGCCATGATCAATTAATTTCTCTGCCGCCAACTGAGTATGATGATTAATCGCATCAACGTAGCTTTGCAGCTCTTCATTTAGATTTTTTGTTGTTTTATCAGTGTAGGAGAGGGATTCTTCATGATACCGACGAACGGCGTCTTCAAAAGACGTTAGACGCTCAGAAAGAGAGGCATAGGCTTGTTCGCTGTATGCTTGAACTCGACTAGAAGTTTCTTCACCCTGACTTGAAACAGCTGCCTCAAATGCAACGATCCCTTCAGATAAAATCGCCGACGTCCGCTCGACTTGATGCGTTAGCCGCGTCGAAACATCATCGCTCTGGCGCACGAAGGTTTCTTCAAAAGCGCTAAGACTTTCGCTCATAGCAGCGCTTACACGCTCGCTTTGCTCGGCTAAATGCGTAACTGCCTCATAGCTATTGCGCGCAACTGCCTCTTCAAAAGCATTTATCCTCTCAGCTAGACTTTGCTCTAAATAGTCACTGCGCTCTACAATACGGCTAGCAATTTCATCCCCGCGCCTTAATGCCACGTCCTCAAATTGCTTTAGGCTACCGACAATTGATTCACCCATACGATCGCCGTGAATGCCTATTGCAGAAACCGCCTCGCTCGCAACAGAAAAAAATCTTTCTTTTACAGAATCAACCTGCTCAACAAGTGCAGTGGCGCTCAAACTTAGACTTTCGGTTAATGTTTGTCCTAATAGAAGGCTCTGCTCTTCAAAGCCGACTTTTGCCTGTTGTTGCGATTGCTCCACCAAATTAAGCAGACGATACTCAGATTGTTCAAATAATTCCTGCGCCTCATTTATATGTGCGCCGACGCCTGTCACTACGCGATTGGCCGTTTCTGCAAGAGACTGCCCAAGCTCTCCGCCCCGAACGGAGATCGTCTCGTGGATAGCATTATGCGTCTGCGTCAATTGTGAGGTCAGACTTTCCCCTTGCTGATGCAACGCATCCGTAAGACTTGATCCAAGCCCCTCGAAACGCTCAACAATGGCTTCTGCTTGCGCAGTAAATGCTTGCGTCAAACCTTCGCCATTTTCATAAAGCTTACGCGCTGCTTCGTCTGCGCCCTCGGATAGTCGTTGGCTGAGAACGTCAGTAGAGTCATTCATACGCGCAACGACATCGCTGCCGGCTTCGGATAATACATGAGATACGACACGCCCATGTGTTTCCAGGGACGTTTCAAACTCATTACTCGCCTTTTCTAAGGCTAGTCGAATCTCTTCGCTTTTAATGCTCAGGGAGGAGGTCACACGCTCTCCTGCAGCGCCAACAGCCTCCGCAAGATGGATAGAACTTGCCGCCAATTCTTGCGAAAGCGCATCTCGCGCTCCAAAAAGCGCTGTTCGGGCATTATCCGCGTTTACAACAATCGCTTCGCGTTCGCGCGTCAGTTCATCAATCAGCAATCGAATTCGTCGTTCATTCTCTGTGTATGATCGCTCAAGATTCGTGACCTCTGTGCGGACAATCACTTCAAGTTCACCCGCACGCGTCAAGGCGCGCTCTATGCCATCTCCCATTGAGGCTGCTTCGCGGCGGATCGCCTGCGAGAGCGCGACAACTTGCTCGGTCGCAATTGTTTCAGGTTCAATTAATCTGATCGCAACCTCTGTCATGGAATTAGCAATCAGTCGCATTTCATGCGCCCGTCGAGCCATTAATCCTGTAATGAATAAAAATGCGATAGGGCCAATTAACGCGCCAAGCGCGAGTATAGGCTTTGGGGAGAGAAGCGCTCCGCCAGGCTCAATAATTTCACTCTTGTTAAAGTAGATATAGAAGGTCCAACAAATAGCCCAAAACACCATGGAAGCTACAGTCAAGGCCATGATAGAATGATTGGGCGCAATATTTAGCGCCTGCCGTAAAGCACCAACGCTGCGACGATCATCATTAGCGGGAGTGAGCTCTGGGGGATTGACTGGCGGCAAGGATGAGCGGTCGCTTATCGCATAAGTTGAGGAGTTTTCGTCCAGGCTGTTATCCGACTGTGGCGCTTGAGCGTTTGTGTCACCCGCACCTGAGCCCTCAGTCTTTACTTCCAACGCCTCTTCGACAGCCGTTAAGGCGGCGGATGCAGCGTCTTGAATTTTACCCGAATTCGACATCACTCATACTCCGGGCGGATATACGCGCCGCTCCACTTAAGGACGTACCAAAAAGGCTATACTTTCCGTTCGTCCAACGCTCACTCTTCGGCGCCAATAAAAAAACTGGCTGCAAACACAATTAACCAAAGATTACCTCCAGCGGCATGTAATTGAAATATGCGGCTCTAGCGTATTCGGAAACTTCGTTAACGCGCCTTATTATTGAGCCAAAAGCTGCCGGATAAGGCGCAGAACAGCCGATTGTCGCGCCAAGGTTTTTGAGTAGAATAATAATATATTTCAACAGATTATGAGAATTAAGCTGGCCCCGCAGCCCCTATTGCTGGTTAACGGTAGATCGACAGGCCACTTAAAATGAGAAGGCCGTTAACTAGAAGTCTAAAAAGGCCCAATGGGGAAATATTTGAAATAAAGTTCCGAAAACATTCCGCGTCGCGCGATCCGGGCAAGCGCGTAATCAAGCGCACGCCTGAGAACGGTATTCCCCTTTTTCACGGCGATGCCGACACCATCTCCAAAGAAACGCGGATCCGTGAAAGGATCTCCTCTAAATTCGCAACAATTCGCTGCCTCTTGGCCATTCAGCCAATAGGACAAGGTCACCGCATCTCCAAACACCGCCTGAACTCGGCCTGTCTGTAAGGCGTTACGCGCAAGGGCTGGCGTTTCAAAATTCATCCGAACAAGCTTTGGATAAAAGGCGGTGAGAAAGGCCTCATAGCGAGATCCCCCAACAACGGCTACAGGACGATCCCCCAAGGCTTTAGGAGTAATATCTTTTAACGTTGAGTCTCGACGAAAAACAAAACGGCCTGGCGTAAGAAAATAGGGCGATGTAAAATCCACCTGCTGGCGCGTTTCGGCATTAATTGCCATCGATGCAATTATCGCATCTCCGCTATTATCATTTAGCGAGGCAGTTAATAAGTCCCAATTTCGGCGCTGAATTGTACAGGGTATATCTAATTCCGCGCAGATCGCGCGGGCGAGGTCAATGTTGAAGCCGGCAAGCTGGCCATCAGGAAGTTGGAAATTAAATGGCGGAAAATCATCTTCGGTGAGAAATCGAATTTGACGGACGGCAGAAAGATCTGGCTTTTCTATAGTGCGATTTGGATCCCAAAAGGAAGGAGCCTGCGATCCCATCGACTCATGCAGCTGAGGCGCGGCAACCGAAAAACTTCCCAAAAACATCATCGCCACAAAGACACGGCTCGCAACGAGACGCGCCCACACATGAAAGGATCCGGCCTCATAAATTTTATGGGGCGGCTTTTCAATTACAAGCAATATACTTTCCTCTTATTTTTAGGCGAAAGCCTTGAAAATTCATAAATTGCAGCCAATCAGACGCTAGTATTCTAAACTAGACGCCCATCATCGCAAGTAGCGCTAAGCACCGCAAATTTCCAGAAAACTGATTGATGATCCAAGACCAGAAATAATTCAGAGTTTCAAGCAAAAATCCATTGTTTGATTAAAAAACCAGCGCTCAGAGCTTTATTATAATAGTCATAAAGCCCTGCCGGCCCAAGGCCTGTGCGCGGTAGGTCGGATTTCTTTAGCCGTCGGAAGAAAGGGATCAATACTTCTTCAAAATTTGCGACGGTATATTGCGCGTCATGACGGTCGGCAACTCGCTCTGCAACATTAATAAAAAGCAATGCCAAGGCCTTAAACATCGCTGGATTTGCAATATTTGCATCTAATCCATGAAGTCCTAAACCATGGCGACAGCCTGTCAAATATGCGTTGAAGACCTGATAGACATCTTCAGCTGTAGCCCCATCAAATGCTTTCTTGATAGAGCGCATTGCTGCATTAAAAGTGACACGAGACAAAAGTCCCTTACGTTTCTCTGCCGGGCTAAGCAGACCAGCTAAAGCGCTGTCATCTCGAGTGTTAAAGAGATCAAAGACACTATGAAATAGCGCATCAGTCTTCGTTTCAACTTCAGATAGACGGCGAATATCAAGCAATAACTCGTTTGGAACCGGCTTTTGCTTGGTATTAATATCCATGAAAAGACGGCATTCTTGCGCACGCGATAATTTGTCATAAATTATGACCGGCGTGCTAACGGATTTTTTTGCCAGCTTAAAGCCATACACACGGTGCTGACCATCAATAATTAGGAATGCGCGAGGGTCTGGCTCAAACTCGACGAGGCCTTTATCCGTATCATAGTTAAGATGAGCGCAGGCTTGAGCAGAAAGCACAATCGCTCCAGGCACCGTGCCAAATCCAGAATCAATATAACGCGCTATTGATTTAGCGCGCCGAGCGTCCAGCAATCTTTGGAAACCATTTTCCGGATTATCGTTGCGCGTTTCGACAGCACAGCTGGCGGCTAAAAGCGAACTTGGGAGGACAAGGGTATAGAAACGATGCTGGCCTTGCTCAACGAGCAACGCAGTATGCTGGATAGGCTTACGCTGACCTTCTGAGATGGTAAGCTCGCTGGCAAAAGGAGCGGCGTCGCCGATAGAAGAAGATTGATCGCCAATGAGGCCAACCTGCGTATCTCGATCCATTTTCTGATCCCCACGGGGGCGAAGTCTGCAGCCTTCGCTAGAGCTGACTCTACGAATCATACGCGCGCATGAGGCCGAAAATAGGCAGGAAGCCTAATGTGAACAAGTAGATTTTTAGTGGGCGCCGCCTTTTATGAGATCAGTAAAGGTCAGGCGTAAAAATCTAAAAAATTTCAAACTCGAGAAAAACTCCCTTTCGTTAGCAAAGAATGCGGGCTATTGTTTTAAATCAATAAACTATAGAGCCTCTTGCAAAACTCTTGACCTTTTGAGCGCGCAGAAGCCCCTTTGATGAGCAAATTTTATCAAGAGAAGGCCTTATAGAGGATTTTCAAGTCTATTGCCAAAAATTGAGCGATAGCTGGCCTGATTAAGACGCG
>SXGS01561335.1_pt1 | contig 26863 bp, 17 predicted proteins | sample 3174681 | NCBI WGS metagenome assembly SXGS01 (sample SAMN11356861, study PRJNA531348) | freshwater metagenome | isolation source: freshwater sample F1-80 | place: China: Fuxian Lake, Yuxi | collected 2017-12-25 | reverse complement strand
CCCTTTCAGGGCACAACGTGAAATGCCCGGATTTCCTAGGGCGGCGCTCCCGTTGGTCGCTTGCCCTAGGCTGGACTCCGAGGCCCCTTCGGGGCGAAGACTCCAAACTGCGCAACTTCAAAACTGACGCTTCGGGTTACATGCCAGACTCGCTGACGTTTCGGGTTACATGACAGAATTGCCAGACCGCTGATTTTCAAATTCTCGCGTCACACGGCGGCGGGTCGTGCATACGGGGCGGCAGTAGGCTGCCTGAGGGGACGAACGCGAATTCTGCGGGCCACCGGTCTTCGTGTCTGTTCATTGCGACGCGAGACGGGTCGGCCCTTTGGGTGTGCTGCTCACATCGAACTCTCATTTCGAGGAGGCACACCATGTTTTTCCTGTCGTCGTCTTGGCTGTCATCGTTGGCTCGTAAACTGTCCTCATCGCGCGTGGCGAATCGGCAACGTCGTGCCTCGCGCCGGATGACTCGTACCCAAGCGATCGAGTTACTGGAACCGCGCATCGTTCTGTCGGCTCCCGATCAGTGGTTGCAGCGCGGCCTCAGCGGCGGCGGTGTGCTCTTGGAACCGGCGCTCAGTCCGCACAATCCGAATGAATTCTATGTCGGCACGGACATGAGCCAGGTCTTTCACACGAAGGACGGTGGCCAAGCTTGGGACTTGTACAACTTCAACGAGTTCGTCATGTCCAACAAGGTCACCGGAGTGCAATTCACCAGCGACCCGCAGGTGTTGTTCGCGATCGACACGGACACGCTCGCGTTTCCAAAGCCGATCCGCAGCACTGATTCCGGAGCCACCTGGGACCGAGTTGGCTCGGCCGGGTTCGCGTCGAATTGGAAGAGCACCGAGCAAGCCTGGCGAATGTTCGCTGATCCGAATTCCGCAGGACGGCTCGTCGTAGCAACGCAGGATGAGCTGTACCTCTCGACCGACGCCGGGACGACTTTCACGTCAGTCTACGCCTACATGGGCACGATCAGCGCGAGCCAGAAATTGGGGCTGCATCTCGCGGGAGTCTTCTTCGACGGGCCGAATATCTACGCCGCGACCAACGCGGGATTGTTGCTTTCGACGAACGGCGGCGGTTTTCAGACGGCGACGGTCGGAGGCAACGCGATTGGCGGCATCGGCGCGAACGAAGTGTTCTTCGCCTTCGCCGGCGCGACGAACGGGACGACGACTCGCTTCTGGGCGGTGACTCATGATCCGGCCACCGTTCACACGCCGCTCGATCACGGCGGTGCCAATCCGGCGGCGGCGAACACCTACGCCGGTTTCAAGAATCTCTACACGCTGGATTTGGGACAGGTGAACTGGTCGGTCCAGACGACCGGCCTGCCGGTGACAGCCGATCTGAGTTATGTGGCGATGGCAGTCAACGACATCGACACCGTTTACGTCGGCGGACAGAACACCGCCAACAACTTCGTGAGCGTGTACATCGGCAAGTTCACGACCGCCAATCCGACGTGGACCAGCCTCTATCAAACTCAAGGAGCGGGCGCGAACATCGTCGCCGGCTTCGTGGGGCCGGGCGGGCACATTGGATTCTCGCCGGGGATCGAGGGACTGGCCGTCGATCCGCAGGACTCGACTCGGCTGATGATGACCGATGGCTGGGTCGCTCACACCAGCACGAACGGCGGCGGGTTGTGGCAACAGATCAACGTGCCGCTCAGTCAGGACCACGCTCCGGGAGCGACGATCTCGGACACCGAGGCGTACAACAACACCGGCATCAACAACACGACCGTCTGGTGGATTCACTTCAGCAGCGCGACCAACATCTTCGCGGCCTACGACGACGTGAAGTGGCAGCGGACGACCGACAGCGGCGCGACCTGGTCGTTCGACGTCAACGGCCTCGATCAGAAGCGCGAGAACTTTTCGATCGAAGTCGATGCGACGACGGGCCGCATGTACGTCTCGCAAGGCCGTAGCTGGGGACCGCACGACATCCTCGGCCTGACCGACACGGCGATCAATCAGGGGGGCGGCGACATCGCGTACTCGGATGACGGCGGAGCGAACTGGACCGTCCTGTACGACTTCGGCAATCCAGTGAGCTGGACCGCGCTCGACCCGAACGATCCGCAGACGATGTACGCCAGCGTCATCGATCCCGATCCGAGCATCGGCGGCGTGTATGTCTCGCACAACATCGGCGCGGGAGCCGCTGTCACGTTCACGCGACTGGCGGCGCAGCCCTCGTCGCTGAACGTCGGCAAGCCGCACACGATCGAAGTGCTCGATGACGGCACGCTGGTGCTCGTGCTGACCGCTCGCAAGCACGACCACGACGGTAACTCGGCCACTGCGGACCAACAGTCTGCCGGCTCAGGAGTCTTCCGGCTCGACCCCGGAGCCTCGCAATGGACCGACGTGACCGGGGCCAACATGCACTACTGGTGCAAAGACCTGACGATCGACCCGCACGACCCGACGCAGAGCACCTGGTACGTCGCCGTCGCCACCGCCATCGCTCCGTTTCAGGTGGTCGCGGGACAGCCGAGCAACCAATCCGGCCTCTACATGACCACGAACCGCGGAGCATCCTGGACTCGCGTCTTTACGCAGGACACCGATTCGTTCGCCGTCGATCCGAACAATCCCAGCGATGCCTATCTGGCCGCGAACTCTGACGGCTTATGGTACTCGTCGAATCTTCGGCTGGCCGACGGCGTCACGATCAACCCGAACCCGACGTTCACGAAGGTCACGTCGTTCCCGCACCAACGGCCGAACCGAGTCTTCTTCAACCCGTACGTTTCCGGCGAAGTCTGGATCGCGTCGAACGGAGCGGGGATGCTGGTCGGCAACGCTTCGTCGCCGGATCGGACTTTCGAGTTCAGCACGGCGAACTTCTCGGTCAACGAAAACGCCGGCTCCGCGACACTCACCGTCCAGCGAACCGGCGACACGGCCAATGTGATGTCGGTCGATTACCGCATCAGCGACGGCACCGCGACGAACGGCTCGGACTACACGAGCACCAATCTCGCGACCGGCATCACCGGCACGCTGACGTTCCTGCCCGGCCAGTCGAGCGTCATGGTCTCGCTGCCAATCATCAACGACTCGGCGATCGAGGGAAATCAAACCGTCCTGCTGAGTCTCTCTGGCCCAATCGGCGGCAACTTCCTCGGCCCAAACGCCAACGCGACGCTGACAATCGTCGATGACGACACGGTCCCCACGCTGTCGATTAACGACGTCTCGCTGACGGAAGCGAACACAACCGCGACCTTCACGGTGACTCTCTCCGCCGCGAGCGGACAAACCGTGACCGTCAACTTCGCGACCGCCAACGGTTCGGCCGTCGCCAACGCTGACTACACGACTCAATCGGGATCGCTGACGTTCGCTCCCGGCGAGACGACGAAGACGATCACCGTTCCGGTGCTCGGCGACACGCTCGACGAACCGGACGAGACGTTCGTCGTGAACCTGTCGGGTGCGACGAATGCGAGCATCGCGGACGCTCAAGGACTCGGCACGATCCTCGACAACGATGCCGTACCATCGCTGTCGAGCAGCGATGTCTTGCTCACGGAAGGCAACACGACCGCCACCTTCACGGTGACGCTCTCGACTGTGAGCGGACAGACTGTGACCGTCGATTTCGCAACCGCCAACGGCTCGGCCGTCACCGGCGCGGACTACACGAGTCAATCCGGTTCGCTGACGTTCGCCCCCGGCGAGACCACGAAAACGATCAGCATTCCCGTGCTCGGTGACTCGCTCGACGAGCCAGACGAAACCTTCGTCGTGAACCTGTCGGACGCGACGAATGCGAGCATCGCGGACGCTCAGGGACTCGGCACGATCACCGATGACGACGCCACGCCGTCGTTGTCGATCGGCGATGTCTCGCTCACGGAAGGCAACACGACCGCCACGTTCACGGTGACGCTCTCGGCTGCGAGCGGCCAGACTGTGACCGTCGATTTCGCAACCGCCAACAGCTCGGCCGTCGCCGGCGCGGACTACACGAGCCAAACTGGCTCAGTGACGTTCGCTCCAGGCGAGACCACGAAAACGATCAGCGTTCCTGTGCTCGGCGACTTGCTCGACGAACCGGACGAAACCTTCGTCGTGAACCTGTCGAACGCCACGATCGCGGACGCTCAGGGCCTCGGCACGATCCTCGATGACGATGCGACTCCGTCGTTGTCGATCGACGACGTCTCAATCACAGAAGCGAACACGACGGCCACGTTCACCGTGACGCTCTCCGCCGCCAGCGGGCGAACGGTCACGGTCGATTACGGCACGACCGACGACAGCGCGGCGGCGGGCGGCGATTACACGGCAGCCGTCGGTAGTCTGACCTTCGCTCCCGGCGAGACGACGAAATCCATCGCCGTGCCAATCAGCGGCGACACGACCGACGAGGACGACGAACGCTTCACCGTCGATCTCTCGAACGCGATCAACGCGGTCATGTCCGACAGCAAGGGACTCGGCACGATTCTCGATGACGACGCGGCCCCATCGCTGACGATCGGTGACGTCACCGTCACGGAAGGGAACTCCGGCCAGACTCCGGCGACGTTCACGATCAGCCTGTCCGCAGTCAGCAGCAAGACGGTCACCCTCGACTTCGCCACGGCCAACAGCAGCGCTCACGCACCCGGCGATTACTCCGGCACGTCCGGCTCGCTGACATTCGCTCCGGGCGAGACCACGAAGACTCTCTCCGTCTTGGTGGAAGGCGATTTGACCGACGAGGCGGACGAACAATTCCTCGTCAACCTGTCGAACGCCGTCAATGCGACGATGGCCGACTCGCAAGCCAAAGGCACCATCACGGACGACGACTTCACCCCCAAGCTGTCGATCAGCAACGTCACCGTGACCGAAGGGGATTCGGGAACCACCGACGCGATCTTCACGCTCACGCTGTCGGCTCCGGGCCATCAAGCAGCCACCGTCAGCTACGCCACGACGAGCAGCTCGGCGGTTGCTGGCACGGACTTCAACACCACGACTGGCTCTGTGACCTTTGACGTCGGCGAAACCACGAAAACCGTCACCGTTCCGGTGCTCGGCGATGCGACGGACGAACCCGACGAAATCTTCCACCTGAACCTGACTAGCATCACCGGCGCGGTCATGACCAACAATTTCGGAGTCGGCACGATCACCGACGACGACGCGCCTCCGACGTTGTCGATCAACGATGTGACGGTTACCGAAGGCCAACCGACAGCCACGTTCACCGTCACGCTGTCCGCCGCGAGCAGCCAGACCGTGACCGTCGGATACATGACCGTCAGCGGCTCCGCGTTCCCGGACTTCACCGCCACATCGGGCACGCTGACGTTCGCCGCCGGAGAGACCTCCAAAACTCTCAACGTGGCTCTCAATGAGGACGTGTTGGACGAGGCCGACGAAAACTTCTCCGTGATTCTCTCGACCACAACGAACGCCAACGTCGGCGACGGGACCGGCATGGCCACGATCCTCGACAACGACGCCGCTCCGTCGCTGTCGATCAAAGATGTCACGCTCACCGAAGGGAACTCCGGGACGACCACCGCCACCTTCACCGTGACGCTGTCCACAGCGAGCGGTCAAACCGTGCTGCTCGACTACGCAACCGCCGACGGCACGGCACTCGCCGCGAGCGATTACACCGCGAGCTCCGGAACACTCAGCCTCGTCGCCGGACTGATGTCGAAGACCTTCACCGTCCCGATCATCGGCGACGTGCTCGATGAACCGAGCGAGACTTTCGTCGTGAATCTGTCGAACGCGATCAACGCCAGCTTCTCGGACAACCAAGCCGTCGGCACGATCACCGACAACGACGCCGCTCCGTCGCTGACGATCAACGACGTCATCGTCACCGAGGGAGAGTCCGCGCTGTTCACGGTCACGTTGTCCGCCGTCAGCGGGCAATCCGTCACCGTCAATTACGCCACCTCGAACAGCACGGCCCTCGCCGGCAGCGACTACGAGACGCAATCCGGGACACTGACATTCGCTCCCGGAGAAAAGACGAAGACCGTCGCAATCTCCACCACCGGTGACACGCTCGACGAGGCCAGCGAGAAATACTTCGTCAACTTGTCGAGTGCGATCAACGCGACGATCTCGGACAGCCAGGGCCTCGGCACGATCACCGACGACGATGCCGCTCCGTCACTGTCGATCAGCGACGTCACCGTCACCGAGGGAAAGACCGCGACGTTCACCGTCAACCTCTCCGCCCCCAGCGGCCAAACCGTGACCGTCAAATACGCCACCGCCGCCAGCACCGTCACGGCATCAACCGACTACACAACCACCTCCGGCACGCTGACCTTCGCCGCTGGCGCGACATCGCAAACGCTGTCCGTCGTGATCAAAGCCGACACCCTGGACGAACTCGACGAGACCTTCTTCGTGAATCTCTCCAGCCCGACCAATGCCACCATCACCGACAGCCAGGCGATCGGCACCATCATCGACGACGACGCGGCTCCCGCGCTGTCGATCAAAGATGTCACCGTCACCGAAGGCAACTCCGGGACAAAGACCGCGACCTTCACCGCCTCGCTATCGACCGCCAGCGGCAAAGCGGTCACCGTCGATTACGCAACCGCCGACAACACCGCTCTCGCGGGGACAGACTACATCACCACATCCGGCACGCTGACCATCGCCGCTGGCACAACCTCAAAGACCTTCACCGTCTCGATCAAAGGAGACACCCTGGACGAAGCCAGCGAGACGTTCTTCGTGAACCTGTCGAACGCCATCAACGCCACAATCTCCGACAGCCAAGCCCTCGGCACGATCAAGGATAACGACGCGGCACCCACACTGAAGATCAACAACGTGACCGTGACCGAAGGAGACGCAGGTTCTTCAACCGCCACCTTCACCGTCACACTGTCAGAGGCCAGCGGCCAACCCGTGACCGTGAACTACGCGACGGCGAACAGCACGGCCGTCTCCGGAAACGACTACACAGCCCAATCGGGAACACTCACGTTCGCCCCCGGCGAAAAAACAAAGTCCATCAACATCGCCGTCACCGGCGACACGCTGGACGAGGTCAACGAGTCCTACAACGTGAACCTGTCGAGCGCAACCAATGCCACAATCTCCGACAGCAAAGGAATCGGCACCATCACCGACAACGACGCAGCCCCGACTCTGTCGATCAACGACGTCTCGATTGTCGAAGGCGATTCGGGCACAAGCACCGCGACGTTCACCGTCACCCTCTCCGCCGCCAGCGGCCAGACCGTGACGGTCAAGTACGCCACTGCCAACAACTCCGCCATCGCCCCAGGCGATTACACGACCACGTCCGGCACCCTGACGTTCGCTGCGGGAGTCACCTCGAAAACACTCACGGTTTCGATCAAAGGGGATGTGCTGAGTGAACTCGATGAGCAGTTCTTCGTGAACCTCTCCAGCCCCACGAACGCCAGCCTTACCGATAGCCAAGCGATCGCCCTAGTGCTTGACGATGATGCTTGAACGCAAAGCGACTTCGACAATTACCGGATCGCGTCCGGGAGCAGGGCCTTCACATACTTCAGCAGGTCGAGATCACGCAACTCTTCGCCGAGCAACTCCGGTGTCACGTTGCTGATCGTGCGCGAGACCTCATGAATCAACAGCTCGCCGAAGCGGCGACGCGCTCCGCTGAGTTGCTTGCGGAACGCCTCGGCCGAGAGCGATCGCCCAGTCGCCGCGGACACTCGTGCGGCCAGAGATGGCGAGTCTTCGTCGTCATGTTCGACGAACGCTTTGAGGCACGCGTGAAACAGATTGCCCTTGGACTTCTTCTGATGATCGCGCAGAGCATTCCAAGTGTTCTGCAACACGCACTCGCGCCACGAAGTCTGCCATTCGCGATCCGCTGAGATCGCGGTCGCCACTTGCGAAATGTCTGTCAGGTGATCGGGACGATGCGACTGCTTGCGCAGGTATTTGAGCGCCGCGTTCCTGACGATCGTGATCAGGTAGTATCGAAAGTGCCCCCGCTCCGGAGCGACGGTCGGAAAGCCCCGCTCGACAACCTGCATCAAGAACTGCTGCTCGACTTCATCCGCATCGTCACGAGTCGGCAACAACGCTCGCAGGTAAGCTCGCACCGCCGCACCGTAGCGCGTCACAAACCGCGACGGATTTGAGATCGTCGTCCACTGCGTCGTGATCAGCTTGATCTGACGCGGCCGATCTACAGGCGTGCTGGAAGAGAGTGCCATCCGAGGTTCCGTTTCAATCGGCGGACACCGTTCAACGGGCCGCTGTTGCTGCAGGTGACGTCAGTTGCCAGACCGTCAATCGACCGTTGGCGCTCGCTGCGAATAGCTCGGTGCCATCCGGAGTGAAGGCCATCGACAACACTCGACCGCCGAAGCCGGTGAGGGTTTCGACAACACGACCGGTCTCCGCGTCGAAGACTTCGACCATAGCCCCCGACGAAACGCAGGTAAATTGACCGTTCGGCGAGAACGCGACGTCATCGACTTGCACGGGCAGCTCGCGTCGCACAAAGGTCTGCAAGTTGCGTTGATTGTCCCACAGCGAGAACTCTTTCCCGAAGCCGGTCGCTTGCAGGTGTCCTCCGGGCTGAAATGCGATTGCGTAAACCGGTTGTCCGACATCGAGCGTCTGCGTCACCGGTTCGGCTTGAGTGCCTCGCCAACGACGGACGAAGCCATCGCGGCCACCGGTGGCGACCAGCAGATCGTTGCTCGGTGCGAACTCGATCGCTCGAATCTTTCCCGCACCGCTGACGACGCGACGCTGCTGCTCCTTCTGAGCGGCAATGTCCCACAGCACCCATTCTCCATCCTCGGAGAACTTCGCCGTCGAATAGGCCAACCAGTGCCCATCGGGCGATAACGCAACCGACTCCACATCCTCGGAAGCGGAGGGGACCGCCGAATCCTTGATGTCCCACGACCTCGTGTCCCACAGCAGCACCCCTTGGCCACCAGTCGTCCCGATCACCAGCCGAGTCGAATCCGTCGAGATCGCCGCCGAGGTTGCTCGCCCTGAAACCTCTTCCGAGAGGAGCTTGGCCCCGTCTCGATTCCAAACATCGATTTGACCTCGCCACTTCTTGCCGCTCAAAACGGGGACGTTCGTCAGCACGACCAGGAACTCGCCAGAGCTTGCCAAATACACCCGCGAAAGGTTGGGAGATTCCATGCTCCAGACATCGTGCTTGGAACTGGAGAGTTGCGGATCGCGAACCATGCCCGGAAGCCGAAAGGTCTCGCGATCCACAGCAATCGCCCTCGCTTGAGGCTGATCCAACTTCGGGCGAGTCGTCATCGGCAGAATCACCGCCGTTGGCTTCAACCCAGCATTGCCGACAGGCTGCACCGTGCGAACGATCGAGGGGGCACTTCGAGGAGTACTCGGCCGCAAGTGCCATCCGATGGCGATCGCAACAGCCGTCACCACGCTCACCGCAATGAGTTGGAATGCTCGCTTCGCACGACGCGGCGGAGACACAAGCGGTCGGTTCAGCTTCCCGAACAAACTTCTCGGCTCGGTCGTATCGGCGGGCATCGCGCTGGCGGCGGTCGTTATCGCAACAAGTAGCTGGAGCGTCGAACACTCGGACGTGTCGCCACCTTCCGTCTCAGCGTTGGAGAGCAGGAGTTCCAAGTCCGCGAGCAACTCGGCCGCACTGGCGTACCGGTCGCCTGGGTCTTTCGCCATCGCTCGGCGAATGATCGCGGAGCACGCTTCTGGAATGCTTGCATCGACGTCGCGAGGATCGGGGATCGGGTCCAGCAGGTGTGCGTTCATCACCAGCAGCGGAGCGTCACCCGGATACGGCGGTTGTCCCGTGAGCAGTGCGAAATACGTCGCTCCCATCGCGTACAGATCACTGCGTTCGTCTGCCCGTTCCGACCGGCACTGCTCGGGACTCATGTATTGAGGCGTCCCCAACACACTCCCGCTGCCGGTCATCGTCGTCCCAGTCGGCTCGTTGGGCCGAGCGAGTCCGAAGTCCGACAACTTGACGGTCCCGTCCGCCGATCGCATCAGATTCGAGGGCTTGATGTCGCGATGCACAAGTCCTGCTCGATGCGCGACCTCTAACCCACGACACGCATCCACCAACACACGCGATGCTTCGTCCCAGGGAAGCGGCGCCGCCTTGAGTACCTCTTGCAGGCTCCCGCCACGCACCAGTTCCAGCACAATGTAGTATTGCCCGTTGTGCTGATCTGCGTCGTACACCGCGACAACATGCGGATGGTGCAGCTTCGCCGCCGCGCGTGCTTCCCGAAGAAACCGCTCCAGTGATTCTGGTCGAGAGGCGACCGAGCGCGGCAACAACTTGATCGCCACGTTCCGTTCGAGCACCGTGTCGCGAGCCTCAAACACGACCCCCATCCCGCCACGTCCCAGTTCGCCGAGAATCTGAAACTTGCCCAGCCGCTTGCCAGCAAACTTGGCACGCTGGCGTCTCGACGAATCCGACGTCGATCCTCGTGAACGCTGCTTCAGAACGGGTGGAGATGGATTCGACATGGGCACGCGAAGCCAAGGCTGGCGGAATATCAAGGAGGCGGGACTCTAAACACTTTGGAGCCACGGACACCAAAAGTGCTGATCGATCCAATTTCCCACGGACTCTGATAGTTCCGCCTGCTGTCGGCCGTGACCGAGCAAAGCGTCACCATTTGCGGAAGATTCTCGATTCGGAGACTCTCGCCCGATTGATGGAGCCGATCCGCCTGCGGCGATATCATCCCGCCCCGTCCGGATCGCCCTAGTCGCGAGCCGGCTTTCTCACGATTGGCAACGCACGGAGACTCATCATGCAGAAGTGGGCGATTGGCGTGTTCGCGTCGGTGGACGCGGGCTTGGGAGTACATCTGGATGTCGCGAAGGAGCTGGGCATTCACACCGTGCAGGTTCACACGCCGCATAAAGAGTCTCGCAACGAGGCCGCCGCGAAGGCGTTTCTGCAACGCTGCAAAGACGCGGACATCACGGTCACTTGTTTGTTCGGCGGCTTTGAGGGCGAAAGCTACGCCGACATCGCCACGACCGCTCGGACGGTTGGTCTCGTGCCAGAAGCGACGCGGGCTTCCCGTGCGGCGGAAATGAAAGAGATTTCCAACTTCGCGAAGTTGCTGGGCTGCAACACGCTCGGCATGCACATCGGCTTTGTGCCGGAGAAGGGGAGTGCCAGCTACACGTCGTTGATCGAGGTCACGCGCGATCTGCTCGATCACGTCAAAGCCAACGGCCAGAACATGCACCTGGAGACCGGACAAGAGACCGCCGACCACCTGCTCGAATTTATGCACGACGTCGGCCGCGACAACCTCTTCATCAACTTCGATCCGGCCAACATGATCCTGTACGGCACCGGCGACCCGATCGAGGCGCTCAAGAAGGTCGGCCATTTGGTTCGCAGCATCCATTGCAAGGACGCCAAGTGGGCGGCTCCCGATCAGCGCGGCAAGGGATGGGGAACAGAAGTCGCGCTCGGCGATGGTGATGTCGGCATGGAAAACTATCTTCGGACGCTGCAGTCCGTCGGTTACACCGGCCCGCTGACGATTGAGCGCGAGATCGCTCACGATCGCGAGAGACAGAAAGCGGACATCGGACAAGCGGTGCGCTTGCTGGAATCGTTGCGGGCGAAGTTGCTTGGGACGTAGGACGCATTGACAGGCACGGCCGAACTCTGCTATCGGAGGTGGCAAGTTCAGCGTGTTTGTGACTTGGATGTCGTTGAGGTTTTCATTGGTGGCCATTCATCAACAACCGTTTCAACTTCTGATCGCGGACGACGATGCTCAGTTCCGTGAGGTGTTGCGTGCGCTACTGGAGCCATTCTTCACGCTGTTGGAAGCGTCGTCGGGCGAAGAGGCGATCGAAATTGTCGAGGGGGAGCGGGTTGACCTATTGCTTCTGGACATGCATATGGACCGGCTGACTGGCATCGAAACCATTCAAATGGTGAAGATCATCATGCCAGCGGCACCCTGCATTCTGATCACCGCCGACGCGACCGAAGAGCTCGTTCGCGAAGCGACCGACGCTGAGGCGTATTCCGTCCTGAAGAAACCGGTTCGCAAGGCGGAACTGTTGCGAGTCGTAAATTCTGCGATGGTTTCGGCGTATCAAAGCTCGCCGTTTCCAGGGGCCGGGCCAAATGCTGTCTGACCTTCGGCTTATCCGGTTGACGTTCATCGGTTCAGGCCGATAGAAGAGTACCCGGAAAACCCGACATTCGCCGAGAAGTCTGGGCTGAGGAAAGCGTGAAATGGCTGAGGTGACCTTTCAAATCCTCGAAGGTATGGAACGAGGCCGCGTGTTCGCGGAGCTGGAAACGCCGTTCACGATCGGCCGTGAAGAGGACAACGGTGTGCAGCTCAATGACGAGCGAGTCAGCCGCTTCCATTTGAAAATTCAAGAGGACTCCGGAAAGGTGATTCTGACCGATCTGGAAAGCACCAACGGCACGCGAGTCAACGGTGTCCCCACGACGATGCGTGTCTTGCAAGTCGGCGATCTCGTGTCGATTGGCCGGTGCTTGCTGGTCTTTGGAAGCCCCAAGGAAATCGGTCAGCGCTACCGTGCTTCGGATTCGGTGCCACTTCAGAAGTTGAAAGACGTTATCGATGGCTCGCATCCCGGCGAGGAGGACGACTTTGTCGAGACCAGCCGAACGGTTGATCCTGGTTCGGCTCATCCTTCGGACTGGAGCGACATGCTGGACTCGGCCAGTCAGGAACTCGCCGCCGCCCTGCCACCAATTCCCGACACGTTTCGGTTGGCTCAGCGGGCGCAACTTGCCGATTTGATCGCCTTCGTCCATCAACAGATTGTCGTGTTTCTGCAAAATGGTCGTGAGCGATCCGTGGACGACGGTTCGGGAGAACGAGCCGTCGATGGAACCTCGTGGCAGCAGATGATTGCGTTGGAAATACGCCTCGCGCAGATGATCCGCGCAGTCACCGATCCGGACCACGAGTGATTCAATCACCACGCTTGTTCAAGCCGCAGGCTTCGCGGGCGCGATTCAAAACGTCGAGCGCTTTCGCACGCGCTCGTCGCGCACCAGCCTGCAACACGTCTTCGACGTAGCTCGCGTTCGCGGCCAGCTTCTCACGCCGCTCGCGAGCAGGACCGATAAACGCGTCGGCCGCCTCAAACAGGGCTTGCTTGGCCTCGCCGTAGCCCATGCCTCCAGCGCGGTATCGCTCGGCCAGTGCCATCTGCTGAGCTTCCGTCGCGAACAATTTGTAGAGCGTGAAGACCGCGCAAGTTTCCGGATTCTTCGGGGCTTCGACTGGAGTGGAATCGGTCTTCACCGACATGATTTTTTTGCGGAGCTTTTTGGCGTCTTCAAATAATTCGATCGTGTTGCCGTAGCTCTTGGACATCTTTTCGCCGTCGGTCCCCACGACCTTGGCGGTCTCGGTCATCACGCGGGCTTCCGGCAGCACAAAGACGTCGCGCTGAAACGTCAGATTGAACTTCATGGCGATGTCGCGTGTCACTTCAATGTGCTGCACCTGATCGACGCCGACCGGCACGAGGTCGCTGTCGTACAACAGAATGTCCGCAGCCATCAGCACCGGGTAGGAAAACAACCCCGCGTCAGCCGGCAATCCTTTTGCAAGTTTGTCTTTGTAGGCGTGACACTTCTCGAGCAGGCTCATCGGAGTCAGCGTCGTCAGCAACCACATCAACTCGGTCACCTCTGGAATGTCCGATTGCCGAAACAGCGTCGCTTTTGAGGGGTCAAGTCCCATCGCCAACAGGTCGATGGCCGCATCGCGAGTGAAACCTCGCAAGACCGTGGCATCGCGGATTGTCGTCAGAGCGTGCAGGTCGGCGATGAAATAGAAGGCCTGCTGATTGTCCTGCAAGGTGATGTACTGCCGGATTGCTCCGAAGTAATTGCCCCAGTGAAAACGGCCCGTCGGCTGAATGCCGGAAAGAACTCGCATGAATCGTCCTCACGTTTTGCGATGGTTTTCGCGGGATTCCAGCAGTCACGCCTATTTCTGGCAACCGCCGCGATCCGGCAATTGCAGGGTACCGATCAGTTCCGTGATTCGTTGGCAGCCTTGCGACTTCACGACGTCTGAGAGTTGATCGACCAATCGGCTGGCAAGCGTCGGGTCGTAAAAGTTTGCGGTTCCAATCTGCACTGCAGTTGCGCCGGTCACCAGAAACTCCATCACATCGTCAATCGATTGAATGCCTCCCACGCCAATGATCGGCACCTTCACGGCTTGCGCGACTTGATGCACGATTCGCAACGCCAGCGGCTTGATGGCCGGTCCGCTCAGCCCGCCGAGCACGTTACCGAGGATCGGCTTTCGCCGTTTCCAATCAACGGCCATGCCTTGAAACGTGTTGACCAAGGTGACGGCGTCGGCTCCAGCCTCAGCGGCGGCGGCGGCGATGTCGATCACACGAGTCACATTCGGAGTCAATTTGGCGATCACTGGCAGATCGCAAACGGCTCGCACTTCCGCAACGACTTGCGAGGTCAACTTCGGATTGGTAGCGAAGTCGACTCCGCCGCTGACGTTTGGGCACGAGATGTTGAGTTCGACGGCGGCAAGCTCCTTGAACGGATTCAGTCGCTTGGCCATTTGTCCGAACTCGGCGATGTCGTGGCCAGCGATGTTCACGATGACTGGCGTCCCCAAGCCAAGCAAATAACTCAAATGCTTATCGAGAAAAGCTTCGATGCCGTCGTTGTCCAAACCAATGGAGTTCAACAGGCCAGACGAAGTTTCGACCGTTCGAGGCGGCGGATTTCCCATGCGGGGAAGTGGCGTCACGGTCTTAGGAATGATCCCACCGAGACAAGCAAACTCAGCAAACGACTGCATTTCCCGCGCATACCCGAACGTTCCCGAGGCGACCAGGATCGGGTTGGGCAAACAGAGTCGGTTGAGCGTGACTTCAAGAGGGTTCACGCCACGAAATCTAGTGGCCTGTGAGTTTCACGGCCAGTAAGCGAATGACGGCAACTTTCACCCACCGAAACATGATCAGATCACACCGCCATGTGTGCGATAGGGCGTTGCGGTGTCGGGCATGTCAACGAACCAAATCCGTTCCCAGATGTCGTTGATCATTCGCAAATTCTCGGACACATAGATCAACTGGCGAGCACGAGTGGCTGGTTCAGCCGAATACATCGGAATGACGCATCCAACATGCAGGGCAGTAGTTGTCAGCAACAGGCCGAGACAGACGAGCTTTCGCATGATGTCCTCCCTGACATCGAGTTTTGACTAAAATCTGGACGGGCGAGACGTGTTTGGCGGGAAAACTGACAGGGCTTAAACGGTGGGGTTTGCTGGGGGGGACTCACCACGAGCTTTCGCGGCTTCGGCCAGTTCCAACATACGAACTTTTTCTTCCATCTCCTTGCCGGGCTTGAACGTGACGACGTATTTCTCCGCCACGTCCACCCGTTCTCCCGTTCGTGGATTGCGAGCCTTGCGGGCTGCTCGCTTCTTGACTTCAAACACTCCAAAATTGCGAAGTTCGATCCGGCGTTCTTCGACCAAGGTTTCCACGATCGCGTCGAAGGTTTGCTGAACGATTTCCTTCGTCTTCAACTGCGTGAGGCCAATTTTGTCCGAGATGGTTTTGACGATCTCTTTCTTGGTCACGACGGAAGTCTCCTGCCAAAAGTCACCGATCCGCAGTGGGTGTTACAACCCACGAATAGGTCGCAACGGTATTCACAAACTCGATTTAGTGTCAAGTCGCGGAACGGAACCTTGAGTGGAAGACCTCCAGTCCACTGCTCGAACAAGTCGAACAGACGGACTCATCTTCCTTTTTCGGTTCGACAGAACCCGCAACTCCAGTCCAATCGGCAAAATCGGAAAAACCGAGCAGCTTTGCGGCATCCGTTCAGAGTCCCTAAAGCTCCAAATGGGAGGCTTGGGCTTCGACGACGTCGAGCGGAACCAACGGCCCGTGGCCGGCTCCGGGACAGGATTGGCGCATCCGATCCCACGCCTCCTGGCTCCGTAAGTTGCTGCGCCAGAAGGGCCAAGTACGACACTGGGTCGGCCGAGCTTCGTAAATCGAGCAACGTCGGGTCGCAGGATCGAAAAACGTGCAGTCGCCGTTGGCAAACTCGGTCAGCGAGAGTTTCGCGCCCACCAGCCGAGTGTGAAAAATTTTGATCTCACCGATCGACTGCTTTCGAAGCTCCGCGATCTGAGCGATTTCCGCTTCCGAGACCCAAACGTATCCGGCTGGTCCCGTGCAGCAGTTTCCACAGCCAGTGCAGCTAAACTGCAATCCGTCTTTGTACCAAGGTTCGTCCATCGTGCGAGAAAGTCTATGAAGCCGACATCCGCGTCTCAAACTGTCGGCGGCATCGTGTTGTGCGGCGGTCGCAGCGCCCGTATGGGACGACCCAAACTGACGCTCCCGTTCGGAGACGAGCCGATGCTCGTGCGAGTCGTCCGAATTCTTCGCACAACGGTGAACCCGGTCGTCGTCGTTGCGGCTCCCGGACAGGAGGTGCCGCCGCTTTCCAGCGATATCCGAATCCTGCGTGACGAGCAAGAACACCTCGGCCCGTTGGCGGGCATGTCGGTCGGCCTGCAAGCTCTTGCCGAGGAGGTCGAAGCGGCGTTCGTGTCTTCCTGCGATGTGCCCCTTCTCCTGCCTGAGTTCGTTGCCGATATGATCCGTCGGCTGAACGGTCACGAGTTGGCGGTACCGAAAGACGGAGACTTTCATCATCCATTGGCGGCGGTCTATCGGACGTCTTTGGCAGAACGAACGCGCCTGCTTGTTGCCGCTCAAAGACTGCGGCCTTTGTTCCTCATCCAAGACTCTGACTCCGTCGAGGTTTCGGTTGACGAATTGAGAGCGGTCGATCCACAGCTACAATCGCTCCGCAATCTGAATCGCCTGGAAGATTACGAAGCAGCGCTGCGGCTGGCGGGATTGGTTGAATAGGTTTCCATGCAACGAACACCCGACGATGGCTGCTGCGGTTTCGATGACGTGCGAATGCGCGGCTTTCGTGAGCGCGCCACTGTAGGGCAAGCCATCGAATGGCTCGATGCGAGATGCAGGACGCTCAACACGGAGGAGGTCTCGCTGGCCAGCGCGTTTGGCCGAGTTCTCGCGTCCCCTGTCATCGCCTCGTTGGATGTCCCGCCATTTGATCGTTCGGCGATGGACGGATTCGCGGTGCGAGGGACGGAAACGACCGGAGCGGGAGACTACAACCCGCTCGCGCTGCGGCTGATCGGACAATCGTTGCCGGGTCGTCCGTTCGACGGGGAGGTGGTTGCCGGAACGGCCATCCGCATTATGACCGGCGCGCCGATTCCGGCCGGTGCCGACGCGGTGTTGCCGGCCGAGTTCGCGCGTGAGATTGGCGAGCGAGTCGAATTCACTTCCGCGATTGCTCCAGGACGAAACGTTGGACAGCGCGGTGAAGATGTCGCTGCCGGTCAGACAGTGTTCGAATCAGGTCGTCGCTTGCGTCCACAAGACGTCGGCTTGCTCGCGTCGATTGGAGTTCAGTCGGTATCCGTTGTGAAACGCCCGTGTGTGCGAGTCCTCGCGACCGGCGATGAGTTGGCTGTTCCAGGGGGTGCCCGCGAACCGTTTCAGATTTACGATTCCAACTCACCGACGCTGCGAGCGCTGATCAAACGAGACGGGGGAGTCCTCGAATCGTCCCGATTGCTGATCGACGACCATGAGGCGATCGCTGCGGCTCTGACCGAGCCGGGGGCCGACATCATTTTGGTCTCCGGCGGGTCGAGTGTCGGTGCCGAAGATCATGCTCCGGCTGTCCTGTCCGAAGTCGGAGCGTTGCCGATTCACGGTGTCGCGATGCGGCCGTCAAGCCCCACCGGCATCGGCCACATCGGCAATGTGCTCGTCTTCTTGCTCCCCGGCAATCCGGTCTCTTGCTTGTGCGCCTACGATTTCTTCGCCGGCCGAGCGATCCGGCAACTCGGCGGCCGGTCATCCGATTGGCCGTACCTTCGACAGCGAGCAACCGTCGGCAACAAGATTGTCTCCACCGTCGGCCGCGTCGATTATTGCCGAGTTCGCCTCGAAGCCGGCCGCATCGAGCCGATCTCGACCAGCGGTGCGTCGATCTTGTCGAGCATGACGCGAGCTGCCGGCTTCGTCATCGTCCCTGCGGAGCTGGAAGGCTACGCTCCTGGCACTGAAGTCGAGGTTTTTCTGTACGCCCCGCTCCCGTAGCACGCACCGATGACTCAACCCACCGACGAATCTGAACTGCTGCAAGCCGCCGCTCAGGATCAATTCCTGGAGGTGATCGACCGCGACACCGCGATGCAGCGGTTCCTCGCGCCGCTGCGGATGCAACCGCTCGCCCACGAGATCGTCCCGCTGGCCGACGCGCTCGGCCGCATCCTCGCCGACGACATCCGCGCCGATGTCGACGTCCCCGCTTTCGACCGATCCAACGTCGACGGCTTCGCCGTTCGAGCCGCTGACACGATCGGTTCCGCCGACGAGACGCCGAGCCGACTACGACTCAACGGCGAAGTTCTCTCACCGGGAATCGTCGCTCAGCAAATTGTCGAATCGGGAACAGCGACGATCATCGCTACCGGAGGAATGGTCCCGCGCGGGGCGGATGCCGTCGTGATGGTCGAACAGACCGAAGTCGCGAGTCGCGAGTCGAGAGCCAATCCACTTGCCGACTCAACCCTCAACTCTCAACCCTCAACCCTCAACCTGTCAGTCCGCCGCCCGATGACAGCCGGTCAGAACATCACGTTCGCCGGAACCGACATCGCTCGCGGTGAGACGGTGCTCCGCGCCGGAGTCCGGCTGACGTCGCGCGAGATCGGCGTCCTGGCTGCGATCGGCCGAGCGACCGTTGATGTCTTCCGCAAACCGCGCGTCGCGATCCTGTCGACCGGAGACGAAATCATCGCTCCCGGATCAGCCCCGCAGCCCGGCTCGGTCTTCGACAGTAACGCCCCAACGTTAGCCGCCGCTGTCGCCGAACTCGGAGGCGAGCCGATCAGCCTCGGCATCGTGCCTGACGATCTTTCGCAACTGGACGCCGCGCTTCAATCCGCGCTGCAACACGACGCAGTCCTGCTGTCGGGGGGCACGTCGAAAGGAGCGGGCGACCTCTCGTACCGAGTCGTCCGCGAACTGCGCGATCCCGGCATCGTCGCGCACGGAGTCGCGCTCAAGCCGGGCAAGCCGATCTGTCTCGCGGTGACGAACGGCAAACCGGTCGTGATCCTCCCCGGCTTCCCGACATCGGCCCTCTTCACGTTTCACGAGTTCGTCGCTCCCGTGCTGAGAGCCTTCGCCGGACTCCCGCCCGAACAGCGCGAGACAGTTCGCGCGACGCTGCCGCTGCGAGTCAACTCCGAACGAGGCCGCACCGAGTTCTTGCTGGTCAGCCTCGTCCATTCGGAGGCCGGCCTCGCCGCTTATCCGATGGGCAAAGGCTCCGGCAGCGTGACCACCTTCAGCCAAGCTGACGGCTTCATCACGATCGGCCAGCACACCGAACAAATCGAAGCCGGCCGCGAGGTCGATGTCGCGCTGCTCGGCCACGAACTCGCCCCCGCCGATCTCGTCGTGATCGGCAGTCACTGCGTCGGCCTCGACCTATTGCTCAGCGAGTTGCAGCATCGCGGCGTGCGATCGAAGTCGCTGTACGTCGGCAGCACCGGCGGACTCACTGCCGCCAAGCGCGGCGAATGCGACATCGCTGGTATGCATCTGCTCGACGCCGAGACCGGCGAATACAACCGACCGTTCCTCTCCGACAACCTGCGGCTGCTGACCGGCTATCGACGCCAGCAAGGAATCGTGTTCCGCTCCGGCGATGCTCGTTTCACCGATCGGAGCGCCGCCACCGTGATTGCCGCCGCGCTGAGCGATCCGCATTGCACGATGGTCAACCGCAACACTGGCAGCGGCACTCGCATCCTCATCGACCAACAACTCGCCGAGTTCCAGAAGAGCGGCCGGCAACCCCCCGGCTACGCGGTACAAGCGAAGTCGCACAACGCCGTCGCTGTCGCCGTCGCTCAAGGCCGAGCCGATTGGGGAGTCGCCATCGACACCGTCGCCAAAATGTACGGCCTCGCCTTCATCCCGCTGCAAGCCGAGCACTACGACTTCGCCATCCCTGTAGCCCGTTGGGACCGTCCCGCCGTGAAACAATTCCGCGACCTGTTGGTCGACACCAAGATTCGCGATCGCCTTCGCAAACTCGGTTTCGAGCTGTGATCGAATCCCCTGCGCAGCTTGCTTGCAACACGATTCGTCGTCCCTAAGATGTCCCTTTCACTGGGCCGAAGTGGCGGAATGGCAGACGCGCGGGATTCAAAATCCCGTATCCTTTACTGGGTGTGTGGGTTCGACTCCCACCTTCGGCACTCTTCACAGGCGATATCACTGACTCGCAATCGTGCTCAGAACCCCGGTTTTTCCGGGGTTTTCGCGTTTCTGGCGGAGGATGTTCGGCAGCGCAATTCGCAGCGGACGAATTCGCAGCCGTTGTCAGGGCTTCTCTCCGATTCTCAGGTTTTTGGGCCAGTTTTGGGCCAGTGGATGGGCCAGTAAAATCCGCGCGGGATTCTTCCGTGCCAGTCGCCATCATCGTCTGACGCTCTTGGTGAGGTTGTCGCGGAGCGGCCAGCCGACTCACCGCGCTGGTCAGGTCGTGAAGCGAAAGATGCGTGTAGTGGTTCGCGGTCAGCTTGGGGTCGCAGTGTCGAGCTAGCTTTTGAGCCTCGACCAACGACACGCCACTCCGGCCGAGTTGCGTGATGAACTGGCCGCGAAGCGAATGGAAGTCGAACACGTCGCCGCGTTCATCTTCAAACGGCAAGCCAGCCGCTTGTAGGTCGTGACGCATCATCTCCGCGCCGTGACGATTCTTTGCCCATGTTCCCGGCCAGAGCGGTTCCGCGTTCATCGTTTCGCGCCGCCCGTGCGGAGTCATCTTTCGAGCCGCGTCGAACTTCAGAGCGATCGGTGCGGAGTCTCGCTTGCGTTGTCGTTGAGCGAACAACGTCGTGAGCGTTTCGGCCACGAGCGGATGAACTGGCAGAGTGTCACGGCGACGACGTTTCGAGTAGCCAGCTTCCACTGTCATCGTGGGCGGGTTCGCGGTCAGGTCGAAACTCGCTTCGGTCAGGCTTCCCAACTCGCGGGCGCGGAGTCCCGTGAAGGCCGCCACGAGATACAGCAACTCACGCTCCGCGCCGGTCAGACCGCAGAGCGGCTTGCCATCGCGAGCCGCTTTCAACAGTCGTCCGAAGTCCGCTTCGGACAAGCAGCGGCGCGAGCGTCGAATGTCATCCTCACCGTTGAGCCTCGAAAGGTGAGCCAGTGGGTTTTCAGGCGAGCGACGATCCTTCACCAGCCAGCGGGTGAATCCTTTGATGGCGGTCAGGTAGTGGTTGCTGCTCGCGACACTCAAGCCGGGGACGGTATTGCCATCGTTGTCTTTCGTTGGTTCGCGTTCATCCGCCAGCCACGACGCCACGGCCGCCGGCTTGATGTCCGCGAGTCGTCGGAAGCCGCATCCATCATTGATCGACTCGATTCGTTGAATTGTTCGGGCGACGTGATCGGCCGAGTTTCGTTTCGCCTCCAAGTGTTTCCGGTACTGCGCGACGTGCGAAGCCATCGGTTGCTTGCGGTGATCCTCAAACGGATCAGACACGCCCGCTTGGCTCTGCAACGACTTCCGCTTGAGTTCAGCCAGCATCAACCCGGCCAGCGTCTTGTCGGGGCAGAGCGGCACTCGCCGCCAGATTCCAAGATCATCGCGATACTGGCCGTACCAGTTCGGCGTCTTGTGTTGAACTCGCTCGCCGGTGATCGGATCAACCGACCAAAACGTCCGCTTGAAGAGCCTCGCCATGTTGGAACCCTTGCTGAGAAGACCCCACGCAAGCCGACAGCTTCTCAGGTCTGCCGACTCACGGGGGCCAAGGTGGGAAGAGAATACCAGACGCCGACGATCAGCGTCAGACGTTGTTGAATTGGTAGCTACGCTCGCCAAAGCGTGGGTTCGGTGATTGCCCACACTCTGGCGAGTGTGGCTACAGCCCGACGTGAAGCGGTCACGCCGCCGCGTCGTCACTCATTGACACTGACGAAACCTCGCCGCTTGCGGGGTTCGTTGAAGTTGTGTCATTCGGCGCGGGGGTTGTGTCAGAGTCGTTGGCGGGATCGCTTGCCGATTCCACCAACACGAACACGGCGGTCGGTCTCCCGCCGGCCTTGCCAGACGGGGATTGTTCCCAGCGTCCCAAGCCGGCCGCGACCAGAGCGTTCAAAGTTTGCTCGGCATCGTCCGATGTTGTGAACGCCGAGCTACAGCCCGGCGATCGCATCAACAGCCGAACGGTCAGCCGTCCGCCGCGTTGCTCGGCCGCATCGATGGCCAGGCGTCGCCGCCGGCTTTCTTCCGAGTCGTCAATGTTGCCGAGCAGCGCGGACACCCGCTTCGCTTCGTTCGCGAACCACTTCACCAACACGATAGCCGCATCCATGCTCTGTTCATCGACCGCGCTGGTGGTCGCAGGCGTGTAGCCTTCCGCTGCCCAGCGAACCAATTGAATGAGCAACGCCAGCCGCGCCGCATAGGCTTCCAGCTTGGACCACGCCGCCGAGAGATCATCGCCGAGCAACGACTGCTCGCGGTTGTGAGCGTTGAAGAATCGGACGAACTTTTCTTTTGCTTCCGGCGACAACGGCAACGCGATGGGAACCGGGTTGCCGTGTTCGTCCGCGCCGAAGTCGAGCGACAGCAGCCGTTCGACAATGTGCCGATAGACCGCGTCCGACTCTTCCGACACGTCCGCCTCGGACCATTGCTTCGGGCGTCGTGGCGGCATCGCCACCAACAGCCGAGCCAGCAAGCCGTTGTCTCGCAACTCCGGGTTCGATGCGACGCGGGACATCACCTTCGGCTGAATCCCACCCGTCACCGAAATACAGGCTCGCGGAATGTGCCGGCATTGGTGATCCGTTTTCCGATCCACGGTGATCGGCCCCGCCCGATGAATCGACAGCCAGCGTTCGACATCGGAACCGCGACCGCTGCGATACTGATTGAAGCCGCCGAACCAGCCGGCCAGCTCATCACAGCACAGCGTCAACCCTTGCGGTTGTTGCTCCAACAGCGGCGCGAGCGTCTTCACAATCAGGTCATCGACCAAATACCGCTTGGCAATCGGTTCGGTGAGCGGAAGCGGGATCGCATCGCCGCGTTGCCGGCCGCTCCGTTTCCACTCTTGAACCGCCGCGTCGTACTCATGCTTGGCTTGGTCGTATTGCTGTCTCGCTTGCCGATACTCCGCGAACGCCGCCGACTGAATCGCGTCCAGCGGTTCTTTCGCAAGTGCCCACGCTGGCGACTTCATCGTTCCCGATGCCGAGACAATCACCGTCCACAGCAGACACGGCTCAGACCATTTCCGCTTGAGCTTCACAACGCGCGAGTTTCCCACCGCGCTAGGCATCCGCGAACATTGGCGGCTTTCGGTCTGATCGACTTCAACGGTGAGATCGTTCCACTCAAGTACGAACTCTACGATCAACGACGACTGGAGCGTAAGGAATCAAACAATCTCCCGATCGCTTCGTCTGAATCAGATTCATCAGGCCGAAAACTCGGTCGTTCATAGCCGCCACCATCGGGTTCCGGACGTTCTTCACTTCGTCGTTCAATGGCTTGGTTGCGCAAGTAACCCAACGTCTTGGAAATGTCGATTCCCCACGCCGTGCCGACCCTTTCAAGCTCACTAGCCCAGCCATCAATGTCATCCGCGGAATCGGCATTTGACATGATCGCATCTGCCTCTTGCTCGCAGAACTCTTCCACTCGCGAGGTCAATTCGGATCGATCGCCAACGTCAATTGACGTCCCATGCTGAGTGATAAACTTGCCCCAAGATTGCCAATCATCAATGCTGTCGAGCGTTCGGTCGATCCGTTCGACCAACTTTTGGATCAAGGCGTCATGCTGAGTGTTTTGTCGGCTTGATTGAATTAGCGTATCCATGAACTCAATAAAGCTGACTGTGATACTGACTTTTCCCTGGTCATCGAGTTCCTGCAGAAGCTGACAGGCTTCATCGAGCAATTCCGGTTTGCACAGATCGGTCGCCCAACTGGCAATGCTTGAAAAACGTTCCCCGTGATTCAGCCAACCTCGTTCCAAACGCTTCCCTGCAAAATCGACAAGTCTCAAACTTGGACTTCGCACTCTAATCGTCCGCCTAATCGCAGTCCTCAGAGCATCCGAGTCGCCAATGAGTCCGGTTGCAATGACTGAATGCTTGCCGTCCTTTTGAAGCCCCATGAGCGCTTCGATTTGTGTGAAATAACGCGCCGATTCCAGCAGCTCACCAGCGAGTTGCGAACTGGCTCCGATCCTGGCCGTGACGAAATCTTTCACCGACGGGTTGTGGAAACTGACCGCAGTCATGGAACCAACCCGCTCGGTGCTGATGAATGAACCGTCAAGCTGTTTCAAAGTTCGTTCGTACTTCAAATGAATCTCGCCTGGCGCGCCGACTTGACCCGAAGAGGGCAGGCAGGCGTTCCACGCTATTTCCAAATCGGTGAAATCCACCCGTTGTGGCATCGTGGCGAGAACATGCAGCAAGCATCGAGCCTCAGGAGTCAGATGAGACTCAAATGCGTGCTCCCAGATTTGATTTGGATTATCGAGGTTGGCGACAAATTCATCGACGAATTGTGGCGAAGTCACGCTGGCTCGTCCCATTCCCATCGTCATCCATTCAATAATGCGAGGGCTGAAATTGGGATGGTCGATGACCTTTCGGTAGCGTTGCTGAGACAGAAGCGACTTGATGCAAGCTTGGGGAACTTTCGAGAAGTAGAGATGGTTGTAGAGAATTCGAGCACGGTTCCTGCGAGTGTATTTCGCCAGTTCAACAATGCACTTGGCAAGTTCCAGTTCCGGCCCACTGAGGCGCTCGTACCTCTGTTGTGCTTCGGTCAGGATGTATTCGCGGGTGGTCAGGATGACCCGTTTGTTTTTTCCATGCGACGCCGTCTTTAGCAGACGCAGAATTCCTTCGTCTTCGTTCTTCGAGAGTCGCTCACCCAGGCTTGATCGCCCCAAGAAATCGTCGAAGTAGATGACTTGCTTTCGCTTCGAGTCGAGTTGGTCGAGAGCCTCCCGCACGTCTTCCCTCGCCGTGATGAGTTCGTAGCCATCATCCACAAATCGAGTCACCAGGATTTGTGCCAGCGTCGTTTTTCCAATCCCCGGAATTCCTGAAACGATGCAGTACCGAAATTTCGACAGAATCTCCATTGCGTCGTCAAACGCAGCGGTCTGAACGTAGAGCGACAGTCTGTGGGCGATCTCCTCCTCTTCCATTTCATTCCAAACGGCAGTCCCGTTCTTGAGGATTCGCCGCAGAACGGCCGTGCTCGTCAGCCATAACTTGTGGTGCGCGGTCTCAACCTTCGGATGGTCCCGTAAGAGACCATTCAAGTCGTTGCAGCCAAGGACGTCGTCCGTGGAAAGGCAGTACGGTTTGAGAATCGCGACCAGCGTTTTCTTGTTGTCCGGCGTGAGTCCAATCGACGTGCAAAGGATGTATCGCTTCGGTTTGAGCTTCTTCAGCTTTGGCAACTCTTCACGCTCGACCTTTGACTTGAGCTTCGAGAAATCTGATCGGCAATAATGCTTGCATTGTACGATCGTGTCGCCGTCGCGCGAGGCATTCAGCAAGTCGATCCCACCGTCGCGACCTTTGGTGAACGACTGCAACCGCAACTGCAACGATGCCTGCAGCAAGTCGCGGCAAAGCTCTTCAAAATCCGCATCGGACAAACTGTGGAATGTGTAGCCGGACATTCTGTGAGGTTCACGGATCGCCGTTTCGAGTTCAACTCATTCGGAGACTTCGGCTTGATGTGGAACGCGGTTGCATCCTGGAGAAGATCGCGATCATCACCCTAAACTTGGCGTCGGTAAATGCGGTGATCGGCGTCTTGTAAGTTCGCGCACGATGTCGTTCGCGACAGCGGATGACCTCACAGTCAAATCTCCTTCGCTTTTTACGTCGTTCGCGGCGTGACAACGAATTGGCCGCAAGGACACCCGCTCGCGAGTTGAGTGGCTCAGGACGTCCGTGCCGGCTTGGCGGACCTGATTGGCAGTCCGTGGCCCTTCATAGCTTCGGTTCTGGTGCAGGTGGGCGTCCGCCGTCGTCGGCTCGCAGCGCTTTGATCAACTTCCCAAGTTCACGCTCAAACGTAGCATTGTCCGTCTCCCAGCCCATGAAGTCGGCTGCGAGGCGTGATTTCACTTGTTGGGCCTTTCCGTTGTTCCACTCGAACAGAAAGCCGTCCAAATTCAACGGGATCAACGACAGCACCTTCCGGCGTCGCTCTTTCATCAACTCGCGTTCTTTGGCGAAAGCAGTCTCAATTTCGTTATCGACCCACCAACTCGTGAGCGAATGCCGAGACCCACATAGCAGCACCTTGTCCCAGAGCCGAATGCCACGATCAACCTGCTCGTGAATGTCATCGCCCGGAAGCAATTGGTGCTCGTCCAACCAACAGCGAATGCCGCGTCCCTGAAGCGCATCATGCAGCCGCCGAGCGAACGGTTTGTCGGCGTGGCCATACGAGATAAATGCTGAGAAGAATTGGATCGGCTGATCGTTTCTCAGGTTAATGACTTCGTAACCAATCGTGAAGATGTCCCTGAGATAGTTGAAGAAGTAGGCGGTTCCTCCGTCGGGGATTACGTTCCCCGATGGAAGTTCAAGTCAAGAACGGAGGAACCACCATGGAACGACAGTACGGGACAGGAAATGGACGGGGCAAGACAT
>SXGS01376436.1_pt1 | contig 26874 bp, 23 predicted proteins | sample 3174681 | NCBI WGS metagenome assembly SXGS01 (sample SAMN11356861, study PRJNA531348) | freshwater metagenome | isolation source: freshwater sample F1-80 | place: China: Fuxian Lake, Yuxi | collected 2017-12-25 | reverse complement strand
GGGCACCTACGCCTTGTCCGCCGGCTATTACGATGCCTACTACGGCTCGGCGCAGAAGGTCCGGACCTTGATCCAGCGCGACTTCGACGCGGCATTCGAAAAGGCCGATGTGCTGATTTCGCCGACCGCGCCGACTACGGCGTTCAAGTTCGGCGAGAAGTTGGACGATCCGCTCGCCATGTACCTCAACGACGTGGCCACCATCCCGGCGAACCTGGCCGGCGTCCCGGGCATGTCGCTGCCGAACGGACTGGCCGATGAGGACGGGCTGCCGTCCGGCATCCAATTGCTCGCACCAGCCCGCGAAGACGCCCGGATGTACCGGGTCGGCGCGGCTTTGGAAGCGCTGCACGAAGCCCAGTGGGGCGGTCCGATCCTGGACCGCGCCCCGATTCTTGGAGGAGCGAAATGACCGGCGCTGGTGTGGAATTGGTTCCCTTCGACGAGCTGCTCGAACGCTACGAGCCGGCGCTCGGCTTCGAGGTGCACGTCGAGCTGAATACGGTCACTAAGATGTTCTCCTCGGCGCCGAATGCGTTCGGCGATGTGCCGAACACCAATGTCAACGAAGTCGACCTGGGCCTGCCCGGGGTGCTGCCGGTGGTGAACAAAGCCGCCGTGGAGAGTTCGATCAAAATCGGGCTGGCCCTGAACTGCAAAATCGCCGAGTTCTGCCGGTTCTCCCGGAAGAACTACTTCTACCCGGACACCCCGAAGAACTTCCAGACTTCGCAATACGATGAGCCGATCGCCTACGACGGCTATCTGGACATCGAACTCTCCGACGGAACCGTGTTCCGGGTGGAGATCGAGCGGGCGCACATGGAAGAAGATGCCGGAAAACTGACCCACCTGGGCGGCTCCACCGGTCGGATCCAGGGCGCCGACTACTCGCTGGTCGATTACAACCGGGCCGGGGTCCCGCTCGTGGAGATCGTGACCAAGCCGATCCTCGGCGCCGGCTCGCGGGCCCCGGAACTGGCCAAAGCCTACGTCGCAGCGATCCGCGAAATCGTGAAGAACCTCGGCGTCTCCGATGCCAGGATGGAGCGCGGCAACGTCCGTTGCGACGCGAACGTCTCGCTCATGCCCAAGGGCAGCAACACTTTGGGCACGCGTTCGGAGACCAAGAACGTGAACTCGCTGCGCGCCGTCGAGCACGCCGTGCGCTTCGAAATGGAACGCCATGCCGGAGTGCTCGACGCCGGCGGCAAGGTGGTGCAGGAGACCCGGCACTGGCATGAGGACACCCGGTCCACGACCTCGGGCCGGCCGAAATCCGATGCCGATGATTACCGCTACTTCCCGGAACCGGATCTGGTGCCGGTGGTGACCACGGTGGAATGGGTCGAGTCGTTACGGGCCCAGTTGCCGGAGCCGCCGGCCGAGCGCCGCAAACGGCTGCAAACCGACTGGGGATACACCGATTTGGAATTCCGCGATGTGGTCAACGCCGGGATCATGGACGAGATCGAAGCGACCATCGCGGCCGGCGCCACCGCTGCGGTGGCCCGCAAGTGGTGGATGGGCGAGATCGCCCGGCGCGCCAAGCTCGCCGATCTGGAGCCGGTGGAACTGGGCGTCAGCCCGGAAACCGTGGTCGAGCTGCAAGGCCTCATCGACGCGGGCAAGATCAACGACAAATTGGCCCGCGAGGTGCTCGACGGGGTGCTGGCCGGTGAAGGTTCGCCCACCGAGGTGGTCGCCTCGCGCGGCCTCGCCGTGGTCTCCGACGACGGCGCACTGCAAGCCGCGATCGACGAAGCGCTGGCTGCGCAGCCGGACGTCGCGGACAAGATCCGCGGTGGCAAAGTGCAGGCGGTGGGCGCGATCGTCGGCGGCGTGATGAAGACCACCCGAGGCCAGGCCGATGCCGGCCGGGTGCGGGAACTGATTCTGAAGACGCTGGGCGTCGAGGGCTGACCTTGGCCTGGCATCAGGTAGCCCGCACGCTCTCCGAAGGGGACAACCACCCGAACGAGGACGCCTGCGGCTTTGCCGGCGATACCGCTTGGGTGATCGACGGCGCGACCTCGGTGCTGGAGCCGTTGGGCCTGCCGGCGTCGAGCGACCCGGGCTGGTTGTCCGGGGTGCTCGGCGCCGAGCTCGCCGCAGCCGCCGGGCTGCACGGCACCCGGGCCGTACTCGCCGAAGCCCTGCGCCGGGTCGACCGGCTCGGTTCGGGGTTGGTGGCGGAGGAAGCCGTCCGATTCCCGTCGGCCGCGCTGTCCTTGGCGCAATTGACCGCTGATGGCGTCGAGGTGCTTTCGCTTGCGGATTGCCATGTGGTGCTCCGGGAACCGGGCGGGCGGATCCGGCACGTGGTCGCCTCGCTGGCCGATCCGAATGCGCCGGCGATGAGCCGGGAACAGCTCGCCGCCTCGCGGCGGAGCCGGAACACGCCCGAGGGCCTCTGGGTGGCCCGGCGTGAACCGGAAGCTGCCGAGCACGCACTCGTAGTGCAGTGCGGCCGGCCGGAACTGGTGACCCTGGTCAGCGACGGTGCCTGGCGCGCCGTCGACCTGGGTTTGCTGGCCGGGCCGGAGGAGTTCCTCGACGCGGTGGAAACGCCGATCGGCGCCCTGGAGGTGCAGACCGCGCTGCGCAAGCACCAGGCGGCAATCGGCGAAAAGGCCGACGATGCCACGATCTTGGTGCTCAAACCCGCCGAGTAAACCCCACGAGTGGCCAGCTCTGCAGGCCAAAAGGCCATTTCTACCTGTAGAGCTGGCCACTCGACGAGGCGAGGGTCCGAAGAGCGGCCTCGTGTTCGCCTGGAATTCAACTCCGCGATAAGTGGATTTCAACTTGTATAGCCAAGCTGTATATGTACATACAAGTTGAGGATTGGATCATGATGCTGGAGATGGAAATTTCAGGCACTTGGCTCCGGGACAATTGCTCCTGCGCCCAGTGCAAGCACCCGATCAGCGGTCAAAAGCTGATCAAGATCGGCGATGTGAGTCCGGACACCGCGATCCGGGCCACCGAGCAGGACGGCGAGTCGCTCAAGGTGAGTTTCGAGCCGGATGGCCACGAATCGGTCTTCGACGCGGCGTGGTTGCGCAACTGGTGGAACGACGACGAGCACCGCGTCCCGGCCGATGACCGAGCGGAGGATGCCAAGCTGCTCTGGGAGCGCAACGACATCGCGACCCTGCCGGCGTGGGACTGGAACGAGTATCGGGGCGAGTCCGCCGCCCGGTTCGAGGTTTTGGACTCGGTGATGCGCCGCGGTTTCGCGCTGCTGCGCGGAGTGCCGACCCAGGAGCAGTTCGTGCTGCGCGTCGCCGAGTCGTTCGGCTTCGTGCGCACCACCAACTACGGTGCTTGGTTCGACGTCCGGGTGGAAGCCAAGCCGACGAACCTCGCATTCACCGATTTGCCGATATCGCCGCACACTGACAACCCGTACCGGGATCCGGTTCCCACGATCCAGGTGCTGCACTGCTTGCAGAACGCGGCCATCGGCGGCGATTCCGCATTGCTCGACGGTTTCCGGGCTGCGGATCTGCTCCGGCGCAATGAGCCCGAACTGTTCGACATCCTGACCAGCACGCCGGTCAGTTTCGCTTTCCGCAGCCCGAACGCCAGCTTGCAGGCGACCAAGCCGATGATCGGCACGGACGGCTACGGCCGGATCACCGAAGTGCGGTTCAACAACCGCTCGCTGCAACCGGTGCAACTCTCCGCCCGGCAGACCGAGCGGTTCTACCAGGCGTACCGGGCGTTCGCCGAGATCGTGGAACGCGAAGACCTGCAGTTCCAGTTCCGTCTCGAAGCCGGAGACTGCGTGATTTTCGACAACAGCCGGCTGCTGCACGCCCGGACCGCGTTCCGGGGCAGTCCGGATGGCCAGGGAAAACGGCACTTGCAAGGCTGCTATGCGGATCTGGACAGTCTGGCCAGCGAATGGCGGCTTTTGGCCGAGGCCCGCGATGACTGATTTCGTCCAACGGATCCAGGCGCTGTTCGACGGCGAAGGCTCGCAGGACTATCTGGGCGAGGAAGTGAGCATGGCGACGCACATGCTGCAGTCCGGTGCGCTGGCGCAGGCTGCAGGGGCCGAAGACCAGGTAGTGGTGGCCGCATTGCTGCATGACATCGGGCACTTCACCGGAGCGGTGTCCGGAGCCGAACTGATGTCCGGGACGGACAACGACCATGACGAAGCGGGTGCGATCTGGCTCTCCCAATGGTTCGATGAGCCGGTGCTGGCGCCGATCCGGATGCATGTCGACGCGAAGCGCTATCTCTGCGCTGTGGAGCCGGCGTATCTGTCCAAGCTCTCCGAAGCCTCGCGCTACACCTTGGCGGTGCAAGGCGGGCCGATGGCCGAATCGGAAATCGCCGCGTTCGAAGCGTTGCCGCACTTCGAAGCCGCAGTGGCCGTGCGCAGATGGGACGATGCAGCCAAAGACCCGCAGTTGCCGACGCCCGAATTCTCGGAGTTCGCCGGACTGCTCAGGCGGGTGGCAGTGCGTTCTTGAGCAAATGGTGATTGCGCGAAGAATTGCGCATGGTGAAGGCGATTGAATCCGCCCGGTAGACGTCTTCGGAGTATTCCAAAAGGGTTCCGTTCGGATCCGAGGTCACCCGGCGCTCACGCAGCAGCGGAGCGTCGGGTGCCACTTCGAGCAGTTCGGCGTGCAGTTCGTCCGCCGCTATCGCATCGATGGTGTGTTCCGCCTCGGCCAGCACGAATCCCAACTGGGCTAGCCGGTCGGTGATCGAATCCTTCGCCAGGTCGATTCCGGCCAGCAACGCACCGACCCGTTCGAGGTAACTGGTCGATTCGACCATCACCGCTTTGCCGTCGAGCAGCCGGAGCCGGATCAAGTGGTAGACCCAGGCAGAATCCGGGAGTTCGAGCAATTCCTGTTCTACCCGACTGGCCCGACGCCGTTCCAACTCGATGACGCGACCGCTGGGCGTGGCACCGGCCGCCTTGGCCCAATGGGAGAAACTCACCAGCGCGGAAAAGCTCTGCAACCGCTGCCCGGGTACAGCCTCCCGTCGTGCGCCCTGCCGAGAGGTGACCACCCCGGTGGCCCGCAGATGCGAAAAAGTCTGCCGGATGGTGCCACGGGAGACTTGGTATTGTTCGGCCAATTCGAATTCCGAGGGCAAACTCCGGTCCGCGATGAATTCACCGGAAGCGATGCGGTTGGCGAGTTCGTCGGCGATTTTCCGGTACAACGGGGTTTTCTGCGGGGGAGTGCTCACGGAGACGAGTCTAGGCGAGAGTTGCCGGCCCAGGTCTGCGGCCGGCCTGGCGCAGCCGGGTGTGGCGTTCCGCCGCGCAGGCCCTGTGGGGCCAAACCGCGGAACGCCACACCCGGCTGTTTGAAGCAGCAGGCCTCAGAGGCCGGTGACGCTCTTGATCCAGCTCAAGCCCTTGGAGACGTTGGTGTAGCTGCAGAGGCCTTGCGGGTCGACGCCGCCGTTGGAGCTGGTCGAGGCGACGCCGACGACTTTGCCGCCGACGACCAAGGGGCCGCCGGAGTCGCCCTTCCAGCAGGAACCGTCCACGCCGCGGAACTGGATGGCCGGGCCGCCGGCATTGTCCGAGCCGGTGCCGGAAATCCGGACGTTGGCGGTCTTCAAGTTCGCGGCCGCCGGGCCGTTCTGCGAGGTGCGTCCCCAACCGTAGATGTCGCCGCTGGTGCCCACCGACGGAGTGGTAGTGCCCAAAGTGGCGGGCGTGACATTCGTCGGTTGGGCGAGCTCGACCAGTGAGAGGTCACCGCCGCTCCAGCTCACCACGCGCTTGCTGGCGATTTCGGTTCCGCCGGTCAGGCTGGCACTGCCGACCTTGATGCTCACCGTGCCGCCGACGCAATGCTTGGCAGTCAGCACCCAAGTCGAAGAAATGACCTCGGAGGTGCAGTTGAACTGTCCGTTCAGCAGGAGTTTCGCTGCGTAGGGAACCTGGGAAAAGTCTGCCGTGCCGCCGCCGATGATCCGGGGCGTGGCGGTTTCCGCATTGGCCGCGCTCGGGATCGCCGTTGCTCCGCCGAGGGCCAGTGCGGTGATCGCCGCAGCGGCAAAGAGTTTCTTCATCTTCATGGGATGTCCTTCGTTGAGGTTACTCAATGGTCGGACCGGCCGACATCGTCGTCGGCAGGCCCGGTGGATACTCAACCGTTGCTTTAATTTCGGCCGGGGACAAGGGCGCAGACGATACTGGGAGGTTATTAACACCGAATTCGGATTTATTTTTCAGAAAAGCAAAGATGCATTTTGTTGGTTAAAGCAACGAAATATTCAATCGGTTATTAATCATCGCTTTACGGTTATTGATTTCCGGCCATTCCGGTGTCGAGCAGGATGCGGGCGCTCGGCGCGGCGCGCCCGGTCGCACTTGCGGTATACGTCGCGGAGTGCGCGGCGCGGCCCGAGGGCCTCTCGAGTGATGCCCGTCAATGGCGAAACATGATTGTAACGACGAACTTCGATCAAGTTCTTGCATCTTGGCAGTCTGCCGTTTATGGTTTGTTAAACGTTTAACAGACTGTGAGCTGAGTCACTGACCCAGTTCCTGGCCAGAGAGGGACTCCATGGGTTCAGCCACCCTGCAACGCCCGGATGCGCCGAAACCCGGTGGCGGCCGACGCCGTTCGGCCAGCGCGGCGGCCATCTCGGGAGCTCCGTCCGGTGCCGGAAGCGCGGCTGCCGGGCCGACCGGGAAACCGAAGAAAGTCCCGTTCGGGGTGCGGTTCCGGCGGGATTGGCAGATGTTACTGCTCATGGTCCCGGGCCTGTTGTTCCTGGCGCTGTTCTTCTACATCCCGATTCTGGGCAATGTGATCGCGTTCCAGGACTACCAACCGTTCCTGGGCATCGAGAACAGCGACTGGGTCGGTTGGCAGAACTTCGTGGAACTCTTCAACAATCCGGATTTCTGGACTGCGCTGCGCAACACCTTGGTCTTGGCGGTGTGGCAGCTGGTGCTCTTTTTCCCGGTTCCGCTGGGGTTGGCCCTGATCGTGGATTCGCTGATGAGCTCGAAACTGCGCCGCTGGTTCCAGAGCGTGGTCTACTTGCCGCACTTCCTGTCCTGGGTGCTGGTCATCGCGCTCTTCCAACAAATGCTCGGTGGCGCGGGCCTGATCAACAACCTGCTCCGGCAGTGGGGCCTGGACGCGATTCCGTTCATGACCAACCCGGATACCTTCCCGTTGCTCTCCACGGTCCAGCTGGTCTGGAAGGATGCCGGTTGGGCGATGATCATCTTCCTCGCCGCCCTGGCCCAGATCGATGCCTCGTTGTACGAGGCCGCAGCCGCTGACGGGGCCGGCCGCTGGCGCCGGCTCTGGCACATCACTTTGCCCGGGTTGCGCGCGGTGATCGTGCTCTTGCTGATCCTGCGGATCGGCGACATCCTCAGCGTCGGCTTCGAACAGTTCTTGCTGCAACGGGACGCGGTCGGTCCGGGCGCGGCCGAAGTGCTGGACACCTTCACTTACTTCTCCGGCGTCGTCGGCGGCGGGTGGAGCTCCGGTGCGGCCGCCGGGTTGGCCAAAGGCGTGGTCGGCGCGATCTTGATCTATTTCGCGAACAAGGTGGCGCACCGGTTCGGCGAATCCGGCATCTTCCAAGCCGGCCCCGGCAGCACCAAGCAGAGCAGAAAGGCAGCGCTCCGATGAACTCCCTATTGGCCCCGCCAGGAGCAGCAGCCCGACGCCGGCGCAAAGCCGGGCTGACTTTCAACCCCTCCCGCCCGGCATGGAAAGAACGGCCGTCGCCGTGGTACCAAGGGCTCAAAGCAGTGATCATCGGTCTGATCACGCTTTCCATCCTGGTGCCCTTACTCCTGGTGGTCGCGACGTCGCTCGCGGACGATAAGCAGCTGGTTGCCGCAGGCGGATATGTGCTGTGGCCCGAGCGCCCGACGATCCAGGCCTACCAGACGATTTTCAGCAGTGCCTTCATGCTCCGGGCGCTCGGCGTGAGTGCTTTCATCACCGCGGTGGGCACCGCGCTCGCGCTCTTCGTCACGGTGACCATGGCCTACGCGACCAGCCGGATGGTGCTGTTTTCCCGTCCAGCGCTGCTCCTGGTCCTGTTCACCCTGCTGTTCGCCCCCGGATTGATCCCGATGTTCCTGATGGTCAAACAGCTCGGCTTGTTGAACACCGTGTGGTCGTTGATCCTGCCCGGGATCTTCGTAGCGTTCAATTTCGTGGTGATGCGGGCGTTTTTCATGGGTCTGCCGCAAGAGTTGATCGAAAGCGCCAAGATCGACGGGGCCAGCGATTTCACGATCCTGTGGCGGATCGTGCTGCCCTTGTCCAAAGCCGTGGTCGCCGTCGTCGGGCTCTTCTACGCGGTGGGGTTCTGGAACGCCTTCTTCAACGCCTTGCTCTACATCAACGACAAGACGCTGTACCCGGTGCAACTGGTATTGCGGAACTTCGTGGTGCAGGGCGGTTCGTTGGCGGACCAGTTGGGCGTGGCGACGTCGCCGCCGCCGCAGTCGATGCAGATGGCGGTGGTGGTGGTGGCGCTGGTGCCGATCCTGCTGATCTACCCCTTCATCCAAAAACATTTCAACAAGGGCGTCATCACCGGCGCGATCAAGGGCTGAGGCCCGGTATGCAAGCACAGGCACACACCTCTGAGAGAAAGCAGGCGTCATGAACATGGACAACAAGGCTGCCACCGGATTCAACCGGCGCGGGTTTCTGGGACTCGCCGGATTCTCGGTGACCGCGCTGGCCCTGGGTGGAACCCTGACCGGATGCGGCAGCGGCGGAAGCAACGGCGGCGGCGCAGCGGCCTCCGCCCAGGTCAAACTGCCGACCTACCGCGAGTTCAGCAAGGTGCTGCCCGATTTGCCCGGCAACGCGCAGGGGCTGCAAGCGGCGTTCCTCAAAGTTCCGGCCGAGCTTGTGGCATCGACGCCCGGGGCGCCCTTGAAAGGGGCGGTCAGCGCGCTCACCGAAACCTTCGAAACGATGTCCCCGGCGATGCCGGACAACGCGTTCTGGCAACGGCTCAATGCGGCGCTCGGCGGAACGCTGGACCTGCAGATCGTCGAGGACGTCGGAGACGGCTACCCGGCCAAGTTCGCCACCGTGCTGGCCGGCGATTCGCTGCCGGACTTGATGTGGATTCCGCCGAACCAGGGCATCCCGAATGTCGGTCCGATGCTCGAAGCGAAATTCCAAGACCTCTCGGATTACCTCTCCGGCGATGCGGTGCTGCAGTACCCCAACCTCGCTGCGCTCAAGCCGGATTCCTGGAAGACCGCAGTGGTCAATGGCAAGATCTGGGGCGCGCCGATACCGAGCACGCCGTTCGGCCAGGTGATGGCCGGGAACAAAGGGGTCTGGGCGCAAGTGGGCGGGATGGCTTCCGCCGATGCCGAGGAGTTCTTCGCCAAGGCCAAGGAGCTCACCCGGCCCAATGAAGGCAAATACGCATTGGAATCGATCGCCGGCGGCTCCTTGGTCAACATGCTGCACATGTTCACCGAATGGTACGGCGCCCCGAACAGCTGGGCGGTCAACCAGGACCGGACGCTGACCCATCTCTACGAGACGCCCGAGTATCAAGCCGGTTTGGAGTACGCGGTGAAGCTCTTCGCTGCCGGGGTGTTCTACCCGGACGCGAACGCCACCGACATCTCCAACCGGGTGGTCAACGGTTCGATCGCCGCCCAGGTGATCGTGGGCCCGCACGACATCCGCCGGTATCGGAATCTGAGCGCCGAGGCGCAGACCGAAATCCTGGTTCCGTTCGCCGCGGTCAAGGGCGGCAAGCCGACCTATGACATGGGTTACGGAACGGTCGGCTTCACCGCCTTCAAAAAGGCTGACGAGGCCAAAATCCGCGAGTTGCTGAGCTTGGTGGATTATCTTTCGGCGCCCTTCGGCACGGTGGAGTACATGCAGAAGAACTATGGCGAAAAAGGCAAGGATTATCTGCTGGACGACTCCGGAAATCCGGTCTATTCCAGCACCGGAAGCACCGACATCCCAGGTTTGGCCAGCGCCTTGAACATCATGACCAGCCCGGAAAAGGTGATTTTCAATCCGGCGTTTCCGGACGACACGAAGTACATTTACGAACAAGAGAAGAAACTCCTCGAGTTCGCGCAGCGGAATCCGACCAATGGCACGTATTCGGACACCAATGCCAAGGTCGGGGCGAAGATCACCAAGACCTTCCGGGACAAGATTGTGGATATCATCACCGGACGGGCCAAAGTCTCCGATCTGCCGGACGCGGTGAAGCGCTGGAAGGCTGATGGAGGCGACAAAATCCGCGAGGAATATCAGAACGTGCTGCCGGCCGACGTGCCGGTCACCGGCAAGTAGCAGCAGGAATCCCGGGCAGTCGGGGGCAGTGTCCAGCGGACGGAATGGGAGAGCAGGCCAGTGGGCAGAGTGACCATCAAGCAGGTCGCCGAGCAGGCTGGGGTTTCGACGGCGTCGGTTTCCTATGTGCTCTCCGGCCGATCCGGTTCGCCGGACGGAAACGGCGGGGTGGCGAAGGCCACGGCGGAACGGATCCGGGAGGTCGCCGGGCGCTTGGGCTACAGCCCGGACCGGGCCGCCCGCAAGATCCGGACCGGACGGACCGAAACCATCCTGCTCTCGCTGACCATGCTTTCGGATCCCTGGGCACTGGGCGTGATCGAAGCGGTGCAACGCCGTGCGATGCCGCTGGGCATCACGCCGATGATTCTGGCCGACGCCGATTGGGCCAGCGTGCTCCGGGGCCACGACGCCGATGCGGTGTTCATCGATGCGGCTTCGCCCGGGAAGCAGCCGGAACTCGAGGCGTTCGCCGGACAGGGCAAACGGCTGGTGGTCTTCCAGGAAGAGTTGCCGGCCGCCGGCTTCGACGTGATCCGTTCGTTGGCCGGCCCCGGCTGTGTGCTGGCGGTGCAGCATCTGCTCGGAAAACACCGCGAAATCGCGATCCTGACCACCGAACGGTCCCGGAACAACTCGGATCCGGCCAGATTCCAACCCTATGTGGACGGATTGGCGGCGGCCGGGATCCCGTTGCGCAACGACTTCATCGCCACCTTCGACCGCTCGCCGGCGAGCGCCTATGCCGCGGCGATGCGGTTGTTGGATCGGGCCGACCGGCCGACCGCAATCTATGCGACGACGGATTTCGCTGCGATGAGCGCGGTGAATGCGGCGCAACGGCTCGGCCTCCGGATCGGCACGGACCTGGACGTGGTCGGCGTCGGCAATACCGAGGAAGGGGAAAGGATGGCGCCGAGCCTGACTTCGGTGGGCCCGGAAGGGTTCTTCGACGCGGTGGCGGAGCTCTTGGTGCGCCGGGCGCAAGGCGATGATTCGCCGGCTCGGGTCATCGATTTTCCCTGGAAGATTTTCGTGCGCGAAAGCGCTCCCTGAAACTTGCACAAACCCCGCTGAGCGTTGACTTGTGGCGGCTATGGAACCTGATTGACCGCCATAAGTCAACGCTCAGCGGGAAGAGGAAAGGACAAACTATGACTGAGCTGGATTTGCGCGTCGGGATCGTGGGGTTCGGCCTGCGTGCCGGATTGTGGCGCTATTTGGAACAGCCCTCGAACGGGGCAGCCGGATCCCGGGGATCCCGGGTGAGCATCGTCTGCGACCTGAGCGAACGGGGCCGGGCGGACGCGGCGGCCAAGCTTCCGGAGGCAAAGGTCACCGCGGATTTGGCGGAGCTGATCGCCGAGCGCCCGGACGCCGTCGTGGTGCTGGTCCCGGACTTCGCCCACGCCGAGGTGGTGATCCCGCTCTTGGAAGCCGGCATCCCGGCCTTTTGCGAAAAGCCGCTGGACATCTCGCTGGAGGCGGCGGACCGGATCCTGGAAACCGCCTACCGGACCGGCACCCGGCTCTACGTGGGACACAATATGCGGCACATGCCGGTGGTGCGGCAAATGCGCGAGATCATCGAATCCGGCCGGATCGGCGAAGTCAAAGCGGTCTGGTGCCGGCATTTCGTGGGCAACGGCGGGGATTACTACTTCAAGGACTGGCATGCGGAACGGGCCAAGGTCAATTCCCTGCTGTTGCAGAAAGGGGCGCACGACATCGATGTGATCCACTGGCTGGCCGGTGGATACACCCGCTCGGTCTCCGCGATCGGATCGTTGAGCGTGTACGGCGACGTGGCCTCCCGGCGGGACAACTCGGACCGCCGGATGGGGGATTGGTTCTCCGCGGGCAACTGGCCGCCCGCAGCGCAGACCGATCTGAATCCGGTGATCGACGTCGAAGACCTTTCGATGATGCAGATGGTCCTGGACAACGGGGTGCTGGCTTCCTATCAGCAGTGCATGTTCACGCCTGACTATTGGCGGAATTACACGGTGATCGGTACCGAAGGCCGGATCGAGAACTACGGCGACGGCCCGGGGGAGTTGATCAAGATCTGGACCAGTCGGCACACGCACAGCCTGCCCGAACCCGATGAGACCCTGGTGATCGCCGGCGACGACGAGGGGCACGGCGGTGCGGACCCGTCCTTGATTGCCGAGTTCCTGCGTTTCGCGGTGTACGGAGGCCCGACTGCGACCAACCCGGTCGCAGCCCGGGAAGCCGTCGCGGCAGGGGTGCTCGCCGCGCAGTCCTTGCGCAGCGACGGCGGGGCCCGGCGCGTTCCGGAGCTGGCGGCCGAACTGCGCGAGTACTTCGAGGCCGGACAGCCGGACTCCGGGGGTGCGGTCCGCGCGGCAACGGTGCCGGATGTGGCAGCGGGGCGGTGAGCCCGGCCAGGACCTGGTTGCTGTGCACGGCGCTCGCGGTGCTGTTGGCCGCGACCTGGGTCCTCTCCGGGGTTTTGTTGGAACACAACGATCCGCAGACCGTAGCGGCCGGGCGGTCGCTGTTCAGCTGTTTGGGTTTGCTTTTGATCGCGCTGCGCAGCCGGGGTGCGCTCGTGCGATCCCTCCAGTTGATCGTGCGCAAGCCGGTTCCGTTGCTGGTCTCGGGGGTGCTCGGCGTGGCGGTCTACGCGCTGTGCTCGGTCTTCGCGATCTCGGTGGTGGGGACGTCGGTGACCAATCTGGTCATTGCGATGACGCCTGGCCTGTCTCTGGTTTTCGGCGTGCTTTTCTTCCAACAGCGATCCGGCGGGCTTGCCGCATTGGCCGTGCTGTTGGCAGTCGTGGGCGCCGCCGTCTATGTGTTGGGCTCGTTCCAAGCCACTACGGCTGACGGCCCGGTCCGGCTCGCCGGTATTGCCGCCGCGGTGATCGCAGTGAGTTCGATCGCGCTCTACGGCCAGCACTATGCCCGGATCTCCCGGGGGTACGATCCCGGGGACTTGCTGCTGGGCATTTTCCTGTTCGGCACGGTGCTGCTGTTTTTGCTGCTGGCGGCGACCGGCTCATCCGCCGGATTCTTCGCGATTGCGCCGCTGGATTGGCTCTGGTTTCTGGTTTTGGGTGTAGCAGTCTACGTTCCGGTCTACCTGATCCAACACCGGTTGATCCATGACAAGGGCGCGGTTTTCACCGCCACGGTCTCGCTGGCCGTGCCGTTTCTGGTCCGGGCAGCGGAGATCTTCTGGTTCGGCAAGCCCTGGCCCAACCCGGCCGAGACGATCGGGTTAGTGCTCTGTGTGGTCGGAATCGCCGTGGTGCTGCGCAACGGAGCGAAGCGGCCGGCCGCCGCAAAGGCGCAGCTCAGAGCGGACTGATCGAGAAATCATCGCATCGGGCGGTGCCTGCCGTGGGCCGGTAGCAGAACGCCGTGGCGCTGCTGCCGTTCGCGGTGAAATCGACCGAGACCTGGGTCCAACCGGTGCTGCTGGAGGATGAACTCTGCTGGTTTCCGTTGTTCTTCATGCCCAACACGGTCGGCTGGCCGTCGGAGGCGATCCAGGCGGTCAACCGGTATTTCATCCCGGGCGTCATCCCGCTCACAGTTTGTTCGGCCGTGGCGAACTTCGAGGCGGTGGCGTTGAGGCTGAGCGCGTAAGCCCCGCTGCGCGCCGCACTGCTGATGCTGGCCCGGCTCGTGGCCCAGGGCGACAGGCTGCCGCTTTCGAAGCCCGGGTTGGCCAGGGAAGGCGCGCTGTTGGCCAGCACCGGGGCCGGAGCGGGGCCGGCCACCCCGGCTCCATTGTCGGCGCCGATATTGGGAGCGGTATCCGCGGACACCGGATTGCCGAAGGCGTCCTGTCCGCCGTTGTCCGGAATCACCGCCCCGGCAGCCAGCGCAGGTGAACTGTCGTGCAGCCGATAGCCGTCCAAAGCCTGGATCGAACTCCCGGTGCCGCGGCCCATCAGCCGCGGATCCGCGCCGATGCCGCCCGGATTGGCCGGCACGGAAGCGACGTTGAACACGGCGTTGTTGCCGAGCACGTATTTGCTTCCGGAGGCCAGCTTGAAGCTGGCGCTGCCACTGCCCTCTTTGAGCACCAGATTGTTCCGGAAAACGACGTTCCGGGCGTTTCCGTTGTTCTCATTGATCACGGTCTGCGAGATCCCGGGGCCGATGTAGATGGTGTTGTTGTAAATGCTGGCACTTTCGATCCCGCCGCTGCAGTTCTCGAAGCCGCGGTAGCTGTCGTTCTGGCTGATGTTGTAACGGATCACTGCGTTCTTCACCACGCCGGTCGCGTTGCAGAGCAGGAAAAAGCCGCCGGCATTGTCGTGGCTGTAGTTGTACTCGAAAACCGTCCCGTCGGTGCCCTGGTCGACGTCGAAAGCCATGCCGTCCCGGGTGGTCTGCCCACCGGAGGCTTCGTTGTACCGGAACACCGTGCCGTCAGAATTCCAGGGCCAGATCCCGGCGTTGTAGCCGGCCGAGCGTTTCTGGAAGCCGGCCACGGTATTGCGCTCGACCAAGGCGTCTTTCGAAGTACTCGCGACGATGCCGTCGCCACCGGTGTTTTTGACCGTATTGCCGCGGATCACCACACCGGTGTTCGGCGTCCACGGATAGTCGATCGTCGAATTGCCAGCGGCGGCGCGTTGTTGCCAAACCGAGGCGACTGCGACGATGCCGCTGCGGTCCACGGTGTCCACGATGTTGTCCAGGATCTGCAGATCGGCGAAATTGCTGGATTTGGCGGTGCCGGTCACGGCGGCCAGAATCCCGCCGCTGCCGTTGGTGTCCTTGCTGTCGTCGCCGGCGATGTCATGCACGTAGAGGTTTTGGACCACGACGTGGCTGGCCGTGCCGAAGTTCTCCAGGTTGACGAAGACCCCGCGTCGCTTGCTGGCTGGCAGCTTCGCATTCGTGACTTCGAGGTCCCGGATTTCGATGCCCTGGATGTTCTTCAACAGCACGGTGTCGGTGGCGCCATTGCCGTCGATCACCGGCCGGGCGCTGCCGGGGCCGTAAGCGCCGATCGAAATCGGAGACTCCGCGGTTCCCGAGCCTTGCGGGGCCAGAGTGCCCCGGCAACTGCTGCCCCGTTTGAGCGACACGGTGGCTCCGGGGGTGAGCAGCAGCGCATTGACCGAGTCCAGCGAGTTGAACGGAGACTGCGTGCTGCGGCCATTACCGGACGCGGCCGCGGAACAGTCGACGAAGTACTGGTCGCCGACGGCGGCCGCGGCCGCCGGTGCCGTGATTGCCGGTGCCGTGATTGCCGGTGCCGTGATTGCCGGCCCGGCGACCAGCCCGGCAGCCAGGCCCACGGAAAGGACGGCAGTGCTGGTAGCGCGCAGTGCGAAAGCCATGTTATCTCCAGAATAGGTAGACGCCTTGGCGTAAATCTGACTGATCATGATCAAAATGTCAATGAAAAAATCGCAGTTTGTCAGAATTCGGGGTCAGGTGACGTAGCATCGGAGCAACACTCCGCCGCACTTCGACGCCGTCCTTCGCAAGGAGCCCACCCGCATGCCCGGCACCCGGAAACCCAATGTCCTGCTGATCATCTCCGACGACCATGGCTATGGGGACCGGTCCGCGACCGGGCGGTGCCCCGATGTCAGCACTCCGGCGCTGGATCGTTTGGCTGCCGACGGTGTGGACTACTCGGACGCCTACGTCACCGCGCCGATCTGTTCGCCCTCCCGGTCCAGCCTCATCGTCGGGGCGCATCAGAAACGCTGGGGCGGGCATTGGTTCAACGATTCGGCGATGGCGCCCGAAACCTTCCAGACGCTGCCCGAGCGGCTTGTCGAGGACGGTTACCGCACCGGCTATTTCGGCAAGGTGCATTACGGCCACGAGGAACCGGGAGACCGGGCCTGCCCGGAGCAGCATGGTTTCCAAGAGGTCTACTACGGCTTGGCCGCAGGACAGATGGGCCGGCTCAATTATCTCCGGCATTCGGCGCAAGCAGTCGCCGATTACGGCCCCGAGGCGTCCTGGCGGATGGCCGTGCAGCCGATGTTCGAGGGAGCCGGCGGTGCCGTCCAGGAAAGCGAACTCGAAGGATTCCTGACCGAGGAGCTCGGCCGGCGCACCCGGGAATTCATCGCCGGGGACGGGCAGCCGGAAGCGCAGCCGTTCTTCGCGATGCTCGCATTCAATGCAGTGCACAACTTCTGCTGGCAGCTTCCCGACGACGAATTGGCGGCCCGGGGCTTGCCTGCGGTGGCGGATTGGTCCGAGACCGCGGGCAGCTATCTCGATTGGTACGAAGAGGCGATCAATCCCAATTTGGCGAACGGCCGGGCCTATTACCTGGCGCAGCTCGAACTCATGGACCGGCAGATCGGCTTGCTCCTGGACCAGCTGGACGAGGCGGGCATCGCCGAGGACACCTTGGTGCTCTACCTGACCGACAACGGCGGATCGACCTGCAATTACGGGGACAACGCTCCGTTGCGCGGCACCAAGTACACCTTGTACGAGGGTGGGATCCGGGTGCCGTTCCTGGCGCGCTGGCCCGGCGGCGGGTTCAGCGGCGGGCGGACCGAACCCGGAACCGTCAGCAGTCTGGACATTGCGCCCACGGTGCTGCGGGCCGCGGGGGTGCCGGGCAGCGGAGTGCTCGACGGCGTCGACTTGGCCGAGCCGTTGCCGCCCGGGCGCGAATTTCATTGGGACTGCGGTTGGACCTGGGCGGTGCGTTGCGGCGATTGGAAACTCGCCTGGACCGACCCGGACTCCGAAGCCGCGAAGATGGTCCGCCTGATCGAGCATGCCGATCCCGGCAGCGGATACCGGCTGTACAACCTGGCCGAAGATCTGGGCGAGCAGCACGACCTGCAGGCGTCCCGGCCGGATATCGTCGAAGACTTGCAGCGCCGGCGTCGGGACTGGGTGGCAAGCCTCGAGTGGCCAGGTCTGCAGGTTGAACGCCGGGATTGACCTGCAGATCTGGCCACTCGGAGAGGTCAATGGGCGGCGACCAATTCGCTGACCACCGCTTGCAGGGCGTCGGCGACGGCGCGCACCGATTGCCGGGCCAGGTTCTCCGGACGGCTCAGCAGATCGATTTTCCGCCTGGTCCGGATGCCGTCCAACGGCTTGAGCAGGACTCCGGGCGGCAGGGCCGCAGTGGCCAAATAGCGGGGCAGCAGTCCCAGGACCCCGCCGCCGGCCACGATCGAAGCCACCGTGCTGTAGTCGTTCACCCGGTGCGCCACCTGCGGTTCCGCACTGGTGACCATCGAAATCGCATTGAGCACATCCGCGGGGGAGTAGCCGGCACGTGAAGTGGCCCAACGTTCGCCGGCCAGGTCCTGCGGGCGCAAGGCAGCACGTCCGGCCAAGGGGTGACCGGTCGGCAGCACCACGTCGAACGGTTCCTCGGCCAGCGTGGTGGCGGTGACTCCGCTGGAATCCCATTGCCCGCTATGTGACATCCGATGCGCCAGCACCAAGTCGTAGCGCCCGGTGAGCGCCGGGAAATCGTGTTCTGAGACGTCTTCGTCGGCGAGTACCAGCGACGGCCCGTGCCCGGCCTTGAGTTTTTCGATCAACGGGCCGAAGAGCGTTTGGCCGGCACTGTGGAAGGCGCAGACGCTGACCGTGCCGCGGGGATCCTCGAGATGTTCGCCGATCGCGGCCTCGGCTTGGGCCATGGCCTGAATCACCTTGCCGCCGGCTTCGGCGAGCACCTTCCCGGCCTCGGTCAAAACCAGGGTGCGGCCTTCTTTCCGGGTCAGCGGGACGTCGATGCCCCGTTGCAGTTGCGCCAACTGCTGGGACACCGCGGACGGGGTGACTTTCAGGGTCTCGGCCACCGCGGTGACGCTGCCCAACTCGCCGAGCTCACGCAACAGCTGCAACTGATGGATTTCCATGTAGCCAATGCTAAAGGGAAGTTTCACGTATCCGGGATTGTGCTAATGGGATCCAGGTCATCTAATGGATCCGAGAGGTCATTGCAGACCAGCCGATGAGGCGTAGCAGAGATTGAAGGCGCAGTTCGCATGAAAGCATTGTTCAAGCCGGGCCCGCAGGCCGGATTCGAGCTCGTGGAACGTCCGGAACCGGAGACCGGCGAGTTCGATGTGAAGATCAAGGTGATGACCACCGGTATTTGCGGTACCGATCTGCACATTCTGGCCTGGGACGCCTGGGCGGCATCCACGATCAACGCGCCGTTGATCGCCGGGCACGAATTCTACGGCGAAGTGGTCGAGGTCGGCGGTGAAGTCAAAGACGTCAAAGTCGGCGACCGGGTCTCCGGCGAAGGCCACATCGTGTGCGGTACCTGCCGGAACTGCCGCGCGGGGCGGCGCCAGATGTGCATCCGGACGCAGAGCGTCGGGGTGCAGCGGGACGGTGCGTTCGCCGAATACGTGGTGATTCCGGAAACCAATGTCTGGGTGCACCACGACGAATCGATCACCCCGGAGCTCGGCGCGGTCTTCGACCCGTTCGGCAATGCGACGCACACCGCCTTGGCTTTCCCGGTGCTCGGCGAGGATGTGCTGATCACCGGCGCCGGGCCGATCGGCCTGATGGCGATCGCCGTCGCCCGGCATGCCGGAGCCCGGAAGATCGCGATCACGGATGTCTCCCTGCCGCGTCTGGAACTCGCCCGCAAACTCGGTGTGGACCTCGCCGTCGACGTCTCCAGCATGCGGGTCAAAGACGCCCAGGCGGCGTTGGGCATGCGGGAAGGGTTCGACGTCGGCCTGGAGATGTCCGGCCACCCGACCGCCTTGCCGGAAATGATCGGGAACATGAACCACGGCGGACGGATCGCGATGCTGGGCCTGCCCGCTGCGCCGATCGACATCGATTGGGCCAAGGTCGTGACCCATATGCTCACGCTCAAGGGCATCTACGGGCGCGAAATGTATGAGACCTGGTACGCGATGAGTGCGATGCTCGCCTCGAACCCGGTGCTGCGCGAGGGCATATCCTCGATCATCACGGATGTGCTGCCGGCGACCGAGTGGGAAGCCGGATTCGCCGAAGCCAAGTCCGGCGTCGGTGGCAAAGTTGTGCTCGACTGGACAGTTTTCTAGGAGAATCCCATGTACTCAAGCATCAAAGACCAGCTGGCCGGCGAGCTCGACGAGATCCGCGCGGCCGGCCTGTTCAAGACCGAGCGCAAAATCGCCTCGGCGCAGAGTTCGCACATCCAGGCCGGTCCGTTGGACGGCAGCGCGGCCGCGGGCAGCATCAAATCCGTGCTGAACTTCTGTGCCAACAACTACTTGGGCCTGGCCGATCACCCGGACCTGATCGCGGCGGCGAAGCAGGCGCTGGACCAGCGCGGATTCGGCATGGCCAGCGTGCGGTTCATCTGCGGCACCCAAGACCTGCACTTGGAACTCGAGCAGCGGATGTCCGCCTTTTTGGGCACTGAAGACACGATCTTGTTCTCCTCGTGTTTCGATGCCAACGGCGGGGTTTTCGAGTCGTTGTTCGGACCGGAGGACGCGATCATTTCGGACGCGCTCAACCACGCCTCGATCATCGACGGCATCCGGCTTTCCAAGGCGGCCCGTTACCGTTATGCGAACCAGGACATGGCGGATCTGGAGGCGAAATTGATCGAGGCCGGCCAGCAGGCCCGGCCGGACGGCGGCATCGGGGCCCGGCGCACGATCATCGTCACCGACGGCGTGTTCTCGATGGACGGCTATCTGGCGCCGCTTGCCGAGATCTGCGACTTGGCCGACGAATACGGCGCCTTGGTGATGGTCGACGATTCGCATGCGGTCGGTTTCATGGGCGACTGCGGAGCCGGAACCCCGGAACATGCCGGAGTTTCGGACCGGGTGGACATCTATACCGGGACGTTCGGCAAAGCGCTCGGCGGAGCCTCCGGCGGCTATGTTTCCGGGCGCGGCGAAATCGTGGCGATGCTGCGGCAGAAGGCCCGGCCGTACCTGTTCTCGAACTCGCTGGCGCCGGCCATCGTCGCCGCCACGCTGACCGCGTTGGAGTTGGTGCAGAACTCGGCGCAACTGCGCGAGCGGCTTTTCGAAAACGCCGCATTGTTCCGCCGTCGGATGACCGAGGAGGGCTTCGAACTGCTCGACGGCGAGCACGCGATCATTCCGGTGATGTTCGGCGACGCCGCGCTGGCGGCGCAGATCGCCGATGCGATGCTGGCGCACGGCGTCTATGTCACTGCTTTCAGCTTCCCGGTGGTGCCACGCGGCGCGGCGCGGATCCGGGTGCAGCTTTCCGCATCGCATTCGGCGGCGGATGTCGAAGCCTGTGTGCAGGCGTTCATCGCCAGCCGGGAGGCAGTCGGAACCAGCTTGGGCTGATAGCATTCCGGCCTAGTGCCTCATCCCGGAAGGGACCGGGCGCGCAATACATGCCGGAATGTTCATTTTCATGGGGGTGCCAGGCTTGGCAGAACTGCTGATTTCCGTACCGCAGGCCGCTCGGTCAGTCGAATCGCTGATCGGCGAACTCAAAGTGCTGGTGCACGCCGAGTCGCCGAGCCGGGACCACCTTTTGCTGGAACGTTGCGCCGGTTTGATTTCCGCCCTGGGCGAGGTCAACCTGGGGATCTCACCGCAGATCGAGATCGATGAAGGCGTGCCCCGGATCCTGTTCGACTTCGGCGCGCACCCGCAGGGGCGCGGCGTGCTGATCCTGTGCCACTACGACACGGTGTGGGAGCAAGGCGCCTGGCGGCAGGACTTGTTCAGCAACGATGCCGGGGTGATCCGGGGTCCCGGAGCCTTCGATATGAAGGCCGGGATCCTGCAGGGTTTCCGGGCGCTGCGGCTGTTGCGCGAGGCCGGCCAATCGCTGGCCGGCGTCCGGGTCCTGGTGACCGGGGACGAAGAGGTCGGCTCCGGGACCTCGCGCGGACCGATCGAGGCGCTGGCCAAGGGCATGGACGCGGTTCTGGTGCTCGAAGCTTCCGCCGATGGCGGAACGCTCAAAACCGCCAGAAAAGGCATTTCGATCTACCGCCTGGAAATTCAGGGCCTGGCCTCGCATACCGGGTTGGACCTGGACAAGGGGGTCAACGCCACGGTCGAAGCAGCACATCAGGTGTTGGCCGTGAGCGCCTTGGCGGATCCGGTTGCGGGGACCTCGGTGACGCCGACGGTTTTGCGTTCCGGGACCACCACCAATACCGTCCCGGCCCGGGCCTTGCTCGATCTGGATGTGCGGGCCTGGACGGTTCCGGAGCTGGAACGGGTGGATGCCGCATTGCGCGCTTTGCTGCCGAACCTGCCCGGCATCCGGCTACGGCTCGACGGCGGAATCAACCGGCCCCCGCTGGAACCCGCGGCATCGGCGGGACTCTACGCGCTCAGCCAGGAAGTCGCTGCGGGACTGGCCATCGATCCGCCCGGGTCCGCCGCGGTGGGCGGTGCTTCGGACGGCAATTTCACCGCCGGGATCGGAGTGCCGACCCTGGACGGCCTGGGTGCGGTGGGCGGCGGGGCCCACTCGACCAAGGAATACATGCTGGTCGGTGCGATCGCCGAACGCACTGCGCTGCTCGCCGGCATCGTGCAGCGGATCCTGCAGGGCGACTTCGAGCGCTGACCGGCCGGGCCGCCCGGGATCAGGACTCGGCGACGGTGCTGACCGCGATGCCGACGCCCAAGGCGGCGAGGATCCCGCTGGTGCTGCGCTCGATCAGCTGGCTGACCTTGGGCTTTTTGAACCATCCGACCATCTTGGCCGCGGCGAAAGCCAGGATCGCCAAGTAGGCCATGCCGACCGCTCCGTTGATCCCGCCGAGCAGCAACGCGATCGGCAGCGCGGCGCCGTCGTGCGGCAGGAACTGCGGCACCACCGCGAGGTAGAACAAGCCGACCTTCGGGTTCAGCATGGTGGAGAGGGCGCCGGCGGTGAAGCCGGAGCGGAGGCTGACCTTGCGGGCCTCGGGGAGTTCCGGCAGCTTTGCCGCTTTGCGGGACTTCAGGAAAGAAGAAACGCCCAAATAGATCAGATAGGCCGCACCGAGCATCTTGATTCCGCGGTAGATTTCCGCGGACTGTTCCAGCACCGCGGTCAGGCCGACGCCGGCCAGCAAGGCCCAGACCAGGGTGCTGATCGAACAGCCCAGGGCGGCCGCCAATCCGGAGCCGATCCGGGCGAGCGAAAAGCGGAGCACTAGGAAGGAATCCGGCCCGGGAGTGATCACCAGAAGCGTGCACAGACCCAGGAATGCGAAGAAGGATGCGAGCGTCACACCTGAGTGTAACGCCCGCATCCTCCGCTCAGGCAACTGAATCAGGCAACTGAATCCGACCGGGTCACCGGGTGGTATAACCGCCGTTGGCGAAGAGGGTTTGCCCGGTGATCCAGCCGCCGTCCGTGGCCAGGAAGGTCACGATCGGCGCGATCTGCTCGATTTTGGTCAAATCGTCGCCCATGGCCTGCGATTTGTGGAAAGCCACCCGCTCCGGAGTCTCCTGCCCGTAAAAGAACGGAGTGTCCATCGGGCCGGGGGCGATGTTGTTGACCGAGATCTTCCGGCCGGCCAATTCCTTGGCCGCGGCGCGGGTGAAATGCTCCACCGGAGCCTTCGCGCCGGCATAGGTCGAGTAGCCGTCGGTGAACGCCGCGAGCAACGAGGTCACGATGGTCACGATCCGGCCGCCGTCGTTGAGCTGCTTGGCAGCCTCCTTGATGAAGAAGAACGCCGCCTTGGCGTTGACGTCGAACATCGCGTCGTATTCGGCTTCGCTGATCTCCACGATCGGTTTGCGCAGCACCATGCCGGCGGTGTTCACCGCGATGTCGATGCCGCCGAAGGCGGTTTTGGCCTGACTGAAAAGCTGTTCGACATCGGCCGGTTTGCTCAAATCGCCGTCCACGACGAGGCCTGCCGCGCCGGCCTGCTGGATCGCGGCGAGGGTTTCCCGGGCAGCGGCTTCGCTGCCGGCCGAGTGGTAATGCACCACGACATTGGCACCCAGATCTGCCAATTGGCGGCTGATCAGCCCGCCGAGGTTTTTCGCCCCAGCCGCGACCACTGCGGTTTTTCCGGTCAAAGTTCGTTCAGTCATGTCGATCCCCTTCGTCTGCTGAAACTGTTCGGAATAGTCCTGTATCGCTGATACATGAGTTAATATATCAACGTGAAACAGCATGCTGAAAGCCCGACCAAACAACGGTTGCTCGACGCCGCGGCGGAGCTGGTCAGCGGCTCGCCCAACCAAGACGTCCCAATCCGCGCGATTTGCGAACGCGCGGGCGTGCAGCTGCCGACGCTGTACCACTATTTCGGCAGCAAGGACGGGCTGATGGACGCCCTGGTGAGCTTCGCTTTCGAAAGCTATCTGAACGCGAAATCGGACCAGCCGCGACTGGCGGACCCGATCGAGGTGTTGCGCCGCGGCTGGGACAACCACGTGGAGTTCGGCTTGCAGAATCCGCAGCTCTACGCGCTCATGTACGGCCGGACGCACCCGGGCGGGCGGCCGAGCGCCGCGCGCGAGGTGGAGCGGTTGCTCCTGCTGCGCACCCAGGAAGCCTTTGCCGCGGGGCGGCTGAAAGTGCACGCGGAACTCGCAGCGGCGCAGATCCTCTCCACCAATATCGGCGTCACCTTGGCTCTGATCACCGAGGCTACCGAGCTTCCGGACCTGCGGGTTTCGGAAAGCGTCCGGGACTTGCTGCTCGGCGCCATCTCCAGAGCCGCTGATCCCGACGTCGCCGATGCTGCTCAGCCGTGGCGGTCGGTCATCGCGAAGGAAGCCGCGGATTTGGCTGCAGCACTGGACATCGCCCAGCCGGAGCAGCTTCCATTGCATCCGCGCGAGACCGCATTGCTGCGGCATTGGCTGCAGGAACTGGGCTGAGCCGGCGTCTGGGCTGAATCGGCGTCTGGGCCGATCCGGGCTAAAGCAGCGGCTCGGCGAGTGCGGCGTTCACCGCGTCGAGCAACGAACCATCGTCCACGAGCCGGCGCACCGCTTCGATTTCCGGAGCCAGGTAACGATCGGTGCCCGGGCCGGGCACCTGCTCGCGGATCAGCGCGCGCGCCGCAGTGGTGGCGGCCGAGCCTTTGGACTGCGCTACGCCGCCATCCCGGAAGTCCATGGCCCGGGCTGCGGTGAGGATTTCGATCGCCAGCACCCGGGTCAGCCCGTCGAGCGCCCGACGGAGTTTCAGGCCCGCGGCCCAACCCATCGAGACGTGGTCTTCCTGCATCGCCGAAGAGGGAATCGAGTCCACTGAGGCCGGGGCGGCCAACCGTTTGAGCTCGGAAACGATTCCGGCCTGGGTGTATTGGGCGATCATGTGCCCGGAATCGACCCCGGGATCGTCGGCGAGGAAGGCGTTCAGGCCGTGGTTCCGCGAGGTGTCCAGGAACCGGTCGGTACGGCGTTCGCTCATCGAGGCGACATCGGCCACCGCGATGGCCAGGAAATCCAGGGCGTAGCCCACCGGGGCACCGTGGAAGTTGCCGTTGGATTCGACCCGGCCGTCGAGGGTGACCACCGGATTGTCCACCGCAGAGGCGAGTTCGTAGCCGGCTACCGATTCGACGTGGCTCAACGTGGCCCGGGCGGCGCCGTGGACCTGCGGGGCGCAACGCAGCGAATAGGCGTCTTGCACCCGGGTGAAGGAGCCTTCGGAGCGATGTTCTGCGATCAGCGCCGAGCCGGCCAGGATCCGCCGGAGATTCGCGGCGGAAACCTGTTGCCCCGGATGCGGCCGGAGCGCGTGCAGGTCCTCGGCGAAGACCGAGTCCGTGCCCAGCAGCCCTTCGACGCTCATCCCTGCGGCGAGGTCGGCGAGCGCCAGCAGCCGGTGCAGATCGTGCGCGGCCAGGATCAGCATGCCGAGCATCCCGTCGGTGCCGTTGATCAGGGCCAAGCCTTCTTTTTCGCGCAGTTCCACCGGTTCCAGTCCGGCGGCGGCGAGTGCTTCGGCGGCCGGCAGCAGCTCGCCGTCCTGGTTGCGCACCTGGCCTTCGCCCATCAGCGCGAGTGCGCAGTGCGAAAGCGGTGCGAGATCGCCGGAGCAGCCCAGCGAGCCGTATTCGCCCACCACCGGCGTGATCCCGGCATTGAGCAGGCCGAGATAGGCCTGCACGGTGCCGGGCCGGACTCCGGTCCGCCCGGTGGCCAAGGTGGAGATCCGGTTGAGCATCAAACCGCGGACCACTTCGCGGTCCACTTCGGCGCCCGAGGAGGCGGCATGCGAGCGGATCAGCGAACGCTGCAGCTGGCTGCGCAGCTCGACCGGGATCTGCTTCGTGGCGAGTGCGCCGAAACCGGTGGACACGCCGTAATGCGGCATTTCGTCGTCGACCAGGGCGTCGATGACCGCCCGGGAGCCGGCGATTGCGGACAGCGAGGCCTCAGTCAACTGGACCTTCGCGCCGTGCCGGGCGACTGCCACGACGTCGTCCGGGCTGAGCGCTCCGACGCCGATCTCCACTTCGGTCTTCATCTGTTCCTCGTTTTCTGACGTCTGATCAGCAGCATCTTGCCAATCAATGAAATACGCGTTTCAATAAGTGAAATACATTGCTCGGCAGATTGCAATAGCCCCGAGCTCTGCACCACGAAAAAGGAGGCCCAGGTGGCGGACCCGTCCACCCGCACGGTCGAGCGCGCATTGAACCTGCTCGCCGCGGTCTGCGATGCCGGGAGTCTGAGTTTGGCCGAATCGGCCAGGGAAACCGGGCTTTCTGCTTCGACCGCGCTGCGCTTGCTGCGCACCATGGAAACCGAAGGCTTCGTCCGCAAGGACGACGACGGCTACCGGCCCGGGATGCGGCTGGTCCAGCTCGGCGCGCAAGCGCTCGCCAACGAGTCCCTGGTCTCCTTGGCCGAGGCCTCGATGACCCGCCTGGTGGCGGCCACCGGGGAATCCACCTACCTCAACGTCAGGTCGGACCAAGGCTCCGACCACGGCATCTACATCGCGGTCCGCGAAGGCACGCACTCGGTGCGGCATTCCAGCTGGGTCGGCCGGAGCATCCCGCTGGACGGCACGGCCGCCGGAGCGGTGCTGCGCGGCGAACTCGGCCCGGCCGGATACGTCGTGGTCAACGACGGAGTGGAGGCCGATGTCACTGCGGTAGCGGCGCCGATCACGGTCGGCGGCCGCACCGTCGGCGCTTTGAGCGTGGTCGCACCCAGCTACCGGATCAGTCCTGCTGAAGCCGAGCGGATCGGCGCCCTGGTGGTGGCCGAGGCGAAATCGGTGCTGCACGCACCGCCGTCCGCGGATCTCCGGCCCGGAACGGCCGCCTCGAGCTGACCGGCGGCGTCCGGGCGGCACCAACCTTCGACCAGCCACAAGAACACGACACAGGAGTCCACCGATGGCATCGTTTACCCAGCACGACCCGAGCCGGTACCAGCACGGCCGCAGCATCCGCGCTGCCCGGGGGAGCGGCCTCAGCGCCAAGTCCTGGCAAACCGAAGCACCCCTGCGGATGCTAATGAACAACCTGGATCCGGAGGTGGCAGAACGCCCGGAGGACCTGGTGGTCTATGGCGGCACCGGCCGGGCAGCACGCAGCTGGGAGGCCTACGATGCCATTGTGCAGAGCCTCACCACGCTGGAGTCGGATGAAACCCTGCTGGTGCAG
>SXGS01510308.1_pt1 | contig 26895 bp, 23 predicted proteins | sample 3174681 | NCBI WGS metagenome assembly SXGS01 (sample SAMN11356861, study PRJNA531348) | freshwater metagenome | isolation source: freshwater sample F1-80 | place: China: Fuxian Lake, Yuxi | collected 2017-12-25 | reverse complement strand
GTTGAGAAGAACCCTGATGTTAGGACAAAACGGGGCGCTAGGGCAAGGCAGCCGCTAAGCGGCGCGGCTGGAGTTCCGAGCATTCAATGGACACCCTGCCGCCGTGGTCCGCTAATTGCCGCGCTTGATAGCTGCCCGGATCGCGCCGCCGCGCACAAAGACTGAAGGCGGGCTCGAACACCTCGAGCCACGCCGTCAACCGCGCGGCCTACCAACTTCGGCGCATTTGTACGATGTCCTCAAATGCGACCATTCACGAATGCCGCGATTCCTTCCAGAATCACGCGAGCGCCTCAACCAAGTCGTACTAGAATCTGTCGATGCGACTGCTGCTGCCTCGCCTGGTAGTCCTGCTCGGGCTCGCGCCGACCTTGGTCTCGGGCCAAGAGGCGAACCTCGACCGCAAGCCCAACCTTCAGGGCATCTGGAATTCGGCGACCGCGACGCCGCTCGAGCGCCCGCGCGAGTTGAAGGACAAGCCGTTCTTCACGCCTGACGAGGCCGCACAGTGGGAGCGCGAGTTTGCACGGCGCAACGAGGAGCCGGCACCGGGCGCCCAGCGCACCGGCACCGGAACCTACAACACCTTCTACCGCGAGTTCGGGACCAGCGTGGTCAAGACGCTGCGGACCTCGATCATCACTGAGCCCGCTGACGGCCGCATCCCCGCGCTCACGGCGGCGGCGGCCGCGGTCAAGCGCCGCAAGCTCGACGCGCTGCGCCGGTTCGAGAATCCGGAGGATCTGGGCCTCCAGGATCGCTGCCTGTCGTTTCTCACCGCCGGGCCGCCCATGCTGCCGTACTCGTACAACAGCAACTACCAGATCGTGCAGACCGACACCGCGGTGCTGGTGCATGCGGAGATGATCCATGACGCGCGCATCATCCACCTCGACGGCCGCGGCCACCGGCCCTCCCGCATCCGCTCGACCAGTGGTGACTCGCTCGGGCGATGGGAGGGGGACACCCTGGTCGTCGACACCACCAACTTCGATGATGGTGGGGGCTTCTATGGCGATGCCGGCGGCAACTTCGGCTGGGACCGCAACCTGCGCATCATCGAGCGCTTCCGCCTGTTCGACCCCGACACCTTGTTGTACCAGTTCGAGATCGACAACCCGACCGCGTTCACCCAACCCTGGAAAGGGGAGTTGACCATGACGCGATCGAGCGAGCGAATCTATGAGTTCGCCTGCCACGAAGGCAACTACTCGCTCACCAACATGCTGCGCGGCTTCCGCGCCGCCGAGCGCAAGCCTGCCGGCGCGCAGAAACGCTGACGCGTAGTAGGGTCGGCAAGATGGGGAAGCTTAATGTTCAAGAAGTCATTGGTCGCGTTGCTGGTGGTGGGTTCGGTGGGGGCGATGGCGGCGCAGGCGCCGGCGTTCAAGCGCACGGTGCTGCAGACGATGGAGCTGTCGATTGCGGGACGCGAAGCCGTAACCGCGAAGGCAGAACTGCCCGCGGGAGTTTCGTCAGGCCGCCACACGCACCCCGGCGAGGAGATTGGCTACGTCCTCGAAGGCGCGGTCACCGTTGAGCGTGACGGCCAGTCGAAGACCTTCAAGGTGGGCGAGACGTTTGCGATTCCCGCCGGCCAGGTGCATAACGCCGTCAATGGCGGCACGGTTCAGGCGACGATCGTCTCGACCGACATCGTCGAGAAGGGCAAGCCGCTCGCCTCGCCGGTGAAGTAGCCGCGGCTACTTCGGAGGATTGGCGGCAACCGGCGGCTTCACGCTTGAGGCCGGCCGGGTGCCCTTGAGAATCCAGCGCTGCATGCGGCGTCCGTTGCCGGCCTCGCCGGTGTAAAGGCGGCTCTTGGAGTCGATGGCTACCATGTGCGCGCGGATGAATTCGCCGGCCTGGCGGCCGGGCTTGCCGAAGCGATCGAGAATCGCCAGGTCCTGGCGGCGCAGAATCCACACGCGCTGGTTGGTGCCGTCGATCAGGTAGAGCAGGCTCTGACCGGCATCGCGCGAGAACTGCAGGCTGAATCCGCTCCCCGAGCCGCCGGTTTCCGGACGCACGAACTTCTCCATCAGGTACTCGCCGTTCTGGCGGAACACCTGGATGCGGTTGCCACGGCGATCCGAGACGTAGATCAGCCCATCCTTCGAGCCGACCAGCCCGTGCAGCGTGGAGTACTGCTGCGGCGGGCTATCGAGCTTCACCGGATATGAGTATTTCTGCGTATCGTCCGGCCGCTTGCCGTAGGCGCCCCAGTGCCGCGTGTATTTGCCGGTCTCGGCGTCGAACACGACGACGCGCTTGTTGATGTAGCCGTCGGCGATGAACAGTTCGTTGGTCTTCGGCTCGACATAGAAGTTGGCCGGGCCGCCGAGGTGATCGGGATCGTTACTGCCCTTGTTGACGCCGGGCTCGCCAATGGTCAGCACGTGCGTGCCGTCCGGCGTGAACTTCATGACGTGCATGCCGTTGCTGGTGCCGGTCCAGACGAAGCCGTTGTGGTCGATGTAGATGCCGTGTTCCTGATCGAACCAGGTGTAGTCCTTGCTCGGTCCTCCCCAGGACCGCAGCACCTTGCCCTCGGCGTCGAGTTCGAGCACCGGCGGCGCGGGCAGGCAGCAATCGGCAATCGGCGGCTTCGAAGCCGCGCCGATCTCCTGGTCGGTAAGGCTCGACGGCATGTGGATCACCCACAGGTGATCCTTGTCGTCCACGAACAGGCCGCGGATGTCGCCGAGGATCCAATCATTCGGCAGCGTCGGCGGCCAGGTCGGATCGATCTCGTAGATCGGCAGCTTGTCAGCCGTCGGCGACTTGGGGTCAGCCTTGGCGTTGGCCCCTTGCGCGTGGGCGATGAGGGGCAGAAGCAAGCCGGCCATCAGGGCCGTGAACGTGCGGGCAGGCGTCATGAGCCGAAATTATAGCGCTCGTAGAGCCGCAGCTCGTTTGCCGGATTGCGGCACGCCCAACTCGGGTCCCTCCAGTCGGCCCTGAATCGTGCCGGTAAACTCGGAGGCCGAATTGATTGCATCAGGCCACCGCAGCCTGCTGATAATACTGCGCTTCAAACTCCGCGGGCGGTATCTCCCCGATCGGGCCGAGCAGCCGCCGCATGTTGAACCAATCCACCCAGTCCAGCGTCGCATTCTCCGACGGGCATGGGCTTCACCGGGCTCGGACCAGATTCACGAGGAGTGCGGCATCAACGCGCTGATGGCGCTCTACGATCCCAGGACCATCCGCATCGACGAGCGCACCAAGGCCAACCGCGCCACCATCAACGGCGTCGGCCTGCTGCCGATGAGCAAGACGCTGGAGATGGCGAAGAAGATCGTCGAGCTGCGCGCGAAGCTGACGGTAGACGCGATCAACAAGGCGACGGGCAAGTAGGCTCGCCCCGGTCATCGTGCGTCGGGCGTCGAACCGCCGCGAAGGGCATTCGCGGCGAATACGGCGACGACCACCCAGATCATCCACTCGATCTGAAAGCGGTACCGCGCTTCCTCCAGGGCGGTCAGCATCGTGCTGGTGAGGACGACGAAGGCAATCTGGAACAACAGCAGGCACAGCACGGCGCCGCGGGCCCGCTGGTCGGCGTCTGAGGCCCGCACCTGGGACCACGCGCGGGTAACCGCCCACAGCAGCGGCACCGGCAGGAAGAGGTAGATCCCGACCGGGGCGAAGGGCAACCCGTGGACCAGGCGGTTGAACCAGGCGTCGTAGCGTCCCAGCACCTGGCGATGCCCCTCGTGAGGAGAGGCGGACGTGCGGTCACGCGGATGCCACGCGGTGGTGGGCCCGAACATCTCCTTGAGGCTCGCCAGCACGGTGGCGGGGACGTCGAAGGGGCGCATTCGCAGGGAGTACTTCACGTCGGCCATGCGGGCGCGGTGCACTTCCAGCAACCACCAGTGGTTATAGTTCGCGGCCTTGACCGTGGCGTGCTCGAGCCGGGTCAGTTGCGGCGGCCAGCCCGCAGGTGCGGGCGTGTCGAAGAAACGCGCGTACTCCCGCGGCGGAGCATAGACGCTCACCGCGGCAAACGGCGACAGCGCGCCCTGCGCCATCCACGCATCACGGACCTCACCGGGCAGACGGGCCGTGGTCACCAGCGTGTAGCTTGCCGGACCAAAAGTCGAGACCGCGAACGCGCCGAACACCACCGCGTTCTTGGCATAGAGGGCCACCAGCATGGCCCCGGGGATCGTCGCCGCGGCCAGGACGCGGCGGCGCGCGTCAGGGTCGCAGGCCCATGCCCCAAGACCGGCCACCACGACGTACCACGCGAGATGAAACGTGCTGCGCGTGGCGCCGATGACCGCACACACCGAGAAGCAGGCCAGCCAGAGTCCGAAGGCCTGGCGACGCACTCCGTAACTGAACAGCGCTGCGGCCAGGCACAGCAGCGTCGCGACCGGCCACTCGTAGTGATAGAGATGCTCGAAGTACAGAGAGGCGGGGGTCAGTGAGAACGTGACGGCGAGGACGACCGCGCCGACCGTCGACAGGCCCACGCCACGGGCGACGACGAACAGCGCGTTGACAAACACCAGCCCCATCGTCCAGAACGCCCAGTGGGCCAGTACCGCTGCCGGTTCGCCGCCGGCTTTCAGCAACAGGCCGGTCGCCAGGTTGATGCCGGGTGGAAACGCGTGAAAGAAATAGAGCGTCTCGAGCAACCGGTCGCGCAAGTCCGCCGGGTCGTTCAGCCACATCCAGTCGAGGCTGAACGCGAACGGCAGGCCCGCCAGGTCCAGGACCACTCGGCTCAGGACGAACAGCAGGCTCAGCAGGGCGTGGGCGCGCACGGCCGAATGACAGATCAAATGTCCTAGCCCAGCATGCTGCGCAGCGAGGCCGCCAGCATGACGAGACCGGCGAACACCAGCAGCCAGAGCACGCCGTCGCGGAACGCCTTGGGGCTCATGCCGACATAGATCTTCGAACCGTAGAGTGACGGCACGAGCAGCGAGCCGGCGACCACCGCCATCTGCGGCGCCAGGCCGGCGTGCGCACGGCCGGACCACACGAGCGACCCCAGCGTCGCACCCAAGACGAGCAGGTTGAAGTTCTGCATCACGGCGCGATGCTCGTCCTTGGTGTAGCCGCGCAGCGTGCACCACAGCGCTGGTGCCAACCCGCTGAAGCCGCTGAGCGGCGCCATCACGCCGCCGATCAGGCCGATCCCGGCATCGGCTACGCGGCCGCCGCGGCGAATGGCCGGCAGGTTCGCGGTCGCCAGCATGGCCGAACAGCACACGACCAGCATGGCGCCCAGCACGAGCTTGAAGCGATTGGGGTCGAGCAGCGCCAACAACTGCGTGCCAATCGGGATGCCGAACAGGCTGCCGACGACGAACGGCCACAAGATCGACACGTGCCACCCGCGACGGACGCGAAGGACCGAGATGGCCTGTCCGGTGAAGCCGCCGAACACCGCCATCGCTGCGGCCAGCTGAGGGTCCACCCCCCACACCCAGATCGACATGGCCACCATAGAAAACGCAAATCCAGAAATGCCCTGAATCAAACCGGCGATCGCCGCGCCAAACCCCAACAGCCACATTTCAGACATCGTGTACGACTCGATACGGGAATAAGAACAACTGTGTTGCTGATCGAAGGGACGTTGACGTCGTCCCTGAAGAATCACAATTTTACCTCGAATTGCCGCGCCGGACGCCAACGCGCCGCGCAGGAAGATGGCGGCGTAGATCAAGAGCAGCGCCGACGCCGTGATCTGGACGCCAATCAGGATGTTGCGCGCACGGCTGGGCCGGGCATGGTCCGACAGCTCCCCGCGGACGGCGCGCACCAACTCTACGCGCGTAGCCTGCCGCGCCGGGACAAGGACGACGGGAGCGTCGTTGTGCTAGACTCGCGGCGTTTATGCGCAACCTACTGCTGTCGCTGGCCTGCTCGCTGCTGCTGTTTGTCGCCGTACCGGTATTCGCCCAGGGCCGTGGCGTTCTGCCTCCCGTGCCGACGCCGGCTGACGTGAAGCCGGGCAGCATCACCTGCGACGAGTGTCCGTATCCCTATCCGAGCTCGTACCTGAACATCAGCGTGTATACGCAGGACGTCCGCATCTCGTACATGGACGTGGCGCCGCAAGGGACGCCCAACGGTCACACCGCCATGCTGCTGCACGGCAATAACTTCGGCGGCTTCTACTTCAAGGCGATCATCGACGGCCTGACCAAAGAAGGGTTTCGCGTCATCGTCCCCGACCAGATCGGCTACGGCCGCTCGTCGAAGCCGATTGCGCCGTACAACTTCAACACCCAGGCGCGCAACACGTCGCTTGTTCTCCAGCACTTGAAGATCGAAAAGGCCATGGTGATTGGCCACTCGATGGGTGGCATGCTGGCGGCGCGCTTTGCCACGCAGTATCCCAAGATGGTCGAGCGGATCGTGATCTACAACCCGATTGGCCTGACCGATGGCCGCTACGACCGGCCCATGCAGAACATCGACGACGCGTACAAGAACACGCTGACGACGACGAATTATCAGAGTACTCGCGCCAGCCTGAGCCGCTACGTTGCGCACGACCCCAAGGCGTGGAACCAGGAGTTCGAGACCTACACGCGCGTGCGCTACTCGTGGACGCTCAGCGCCGATTGGCCGCGCCTTGCGATGGTGCAGGCGTTGATTGGCCAGATGTTGTACCAGGACCCGGTCGTCTATGACTGGGCGCACATCCAGGTGCCGACGCTGGCGTTTGGCGGCGCCGAGGACATGCTGCTGGGCACCGCGGCCGCGTTCCAGGAGCGCATGGCCTACATCGCCAGGACCGTCCCGAACGGCAACGGCAAGCTGCTGCTGTTGCCCGGGCTCGGCCACGTGCCGCACCTCGAAGTGCCGGAGAAGGTGTTGCCGCCGCTCGTCGAGTTTCTGAAGGCCGGCCTGACCAAGTAGGGCGGGACTTTAGTCCCGCCTGTTCTGCCTGCGGAGTTAGCGCAACGTCGCGAAGAACGCTCTCACATCGTCCACCAGCAATTGCGGCTGCTCGAAGGCGGCGAAGTGGCCGCCCCTGGGCATCTCAGTCCAGCGCGTGATGTTGTAGCGCCCCTCGAGCCAGCGGCGTGGCGACCAGATAATTTCTTTCGGGAAATCCGCACAGGCCGTCGGCGCCTCGATGCGGCGGCCGGCGGTGGCTGACGGTGGCGCGTGCCGGCTCTCGTAGTAAATCCGTGCCGACGAAGCCGCCGTCTGCGTGAACCAATAGAGCGAGATGTTGGTCAGCAGTTCGTCCTTCGTAAACACTTTTTCGGGATCCCCATCGCAGTCGCACCAGGTGCGGAACTTCTCGACAATCCACGCCGCCAGTCCGACTGGTGAATCATTGAGCGCGACGCCGAGAGTTTGTGGCTTGGTGCCCTGGATCTGCTGGTAGCCGGTCTCTTCGGCCTGGAACACCTGGCGCTGCTTGACGCGCTCGCGTTCGCGATCGGTGAGTCCGGCATTGGGATCCATGCCCGCCGGCGCCGCGCCGAAACACATATTGAGGTGCAGGCCGGCCACGTGTGGCGCGTCGATCAGCGCAATCTGTGTGCTGATGATCGAGCCCCAGTCGCCGCCTTGAACCCCGTACCGCGTGTAGCCCAGGCGTGCCATCAGCTTCGCTTCAAGTGCCGCGATGCGCGCGGGATCGTAGCCAGCCTCCTGCGGTGCCTGTGAAAACGCGAAACCGGGAATCGACGGCATGACCACGTGAAACGCGTCGGCCGCCTGGCCGCCATGTGCTTCGGGCTCAGTGAGCGGGCCGATGATCTTCGTGAACTCGACGACCGACCCGGGCCAGCCGTGGGTGACGAGCAGCGGCAGCGCGTTGGCGTGCTGCGATCGCCGGTGGATGAAGTGGACGGTGAGGCCGTCGATGGTGGTCGTGAACTGCTCGAACTGATTGAGCTTGCGCTCCTGCGCGCGCCAGTCAAAGCCTTTACGCCAGTAGTCAACAAGCTGACGCAGGTAGCGAATATCGGTTCCGTAGGTCCAGCCGCCGCCTTGCAGCGGCTCGGGAACCCGCGCGTTGGCGAGGCGCGCCTTCAGATCAGCCAGCGCCGCGTCGGAAATGCGGATCGTGAACGGCCGCACCGCGTCGGCCTGGGCCGCCGCCTCGCTGGCGCCAGCGCAGAAGATGACGGCGAGGGTGAACGCACGCCAGCCACGAACGGTAGTATGCATATGGCCCACAGTATCTCCGGAAAACCGAATCGGCAACTGCCCGCGACCCTGCGCATCCTGCTGGCGCGGAGCGGCTCGGGCAAACCGGTGCTGCTCAAGCTGATCCTGGAATTGCTGCGACCCGATATTGGCGTGGTGCTGGTTAGCGGCCGGGAGGCCGCGTCGGCCGCCAGGCCCGCGAAGCAGCGCGTGCTATAACCAGTTGGTCCTTGATTAGCATTCGCATCAGCGCAGCAATATTGATCGTGCTTCTTGCGCTGGCCACCGGCGCGGCGGCCCAGGGTCACGACCCGCGCGAGGCGTCCGGCACCTCGTGGCAACCTGCTGCGACCCCCATGACCGGCATCCACACCGATCTGGGCGAGTGGACGTTCATGGGCCACGCCAACGTGTTCGGGCAGTTCCTCTACGAATCCGGTGAAATCCACCGCACGAGTCACCAGGCCGGCAGCATCAACTGGTTCATGGGGATGCTGCGACGGCCGATCGGACGTGGCCGCTTCGGCCTGCGCGCGATGCTCAGCGTCGAACCGTGGACGATTGCCGGCTGCGGCTATCCCGATTTGCTTGCCACCGGCGAAGTGTGCGATGGCGACTCGATTCACGATCGCCAGCATCCGCACGACCTGTTCATGGAATTGGCTGCGGATTACGAGCGGCCCATCAGCAGCAGCCTGCGCCTGCATGCCTACGCTGGTCTTGCCGGCGAACCGGCACTGGGCCCGCCGGCGTTTCCGCATCGCTTGTCGGCCATGCCCAATTCCCTTGCCCCGATTGGCCACCATTGGCTGGATGCCACACACGTCTCGTTCGGCGTCGTCACCGCGGGCGTGTCCAGTTCGCGGTGGCGCGTGGAAGGGTCGTTGTTCAACGGGCGAGAGCCGGACGACCAGCGTGCCGGGCTCGATTTCGCGCCGCTTGATTCCGTGTCGGCACGGGTGGCCCTCGCGCCGAACGATTACTGGTCAATGCAGGTATCGGCAGGGCGCTTGCACGAATCCGAAGCCGGACTCGGCAGTCAGCCGCGACAGGATCTCGACCGCGCGACCGCGTCGGCGCTCTACGTCCGGCCGTTGGCGAGTGGCGCAATCTGGGCGAACACGTTGGCGTACGGGGTGAATCACGAGGTCAGCGAGATTCCAGATGGACTGATTGAGCAGTCCACGCATGCCGTGCTGGCCGAGTCGAGCTTGCGCTCTGCCAGCGGTCGCCACCACTGGTTCGGCCGGTTCGAAGTGGTGGGCAAGCCCGCGCACGACCTGCACGTGCACGAGTACATCACCGAGATCTTCACGGTCGGAAAGGGCCAGGTGGGATATCTCCACCAGTTCGGGCGCTTCCATGGCTGGGCGCCCGGCGTCGGCGGGCATCTCAACCTGAGCATCGTCCCGCCGCTGCTGGCGCCGAGATATGGCGGTCGCGTTGCGCCTGGCTTCGGCGTGTTCGTGAATCTGCAGCCGGAGAGATAAAGAGCGACAGGAGATCAGAAGCTCGAGAGTTGATAATTACTTGGTGGGTCTTGGGGGATTGAGAGATCTGCGCCCACGCCGTGCGCGTGGCCATGCTGAAAGTTGACGGCGTGCAGGCCGTTCGCGTCAGCTTCAAAGACGGCCTGGTGGTGATGGACTTCAAGCCAGGCAACACCGTGATGATGGCGAAGCTCCGCGAGATCATCAAGAACAACGGCTTCGTCTCGCAGGAAGCCGTGGTTCTGGCGCGGGGCTCGTCGTCGGCGGCGAATGCCTTTGAGGTCAGCGGAACTCGCGAGCGATTGATGGTGACAACACAGCCGGTTGCCGAAGCCGGTGATCAGTGGCGCATGACGTCGCTAAAGTAGAAGGCGTCACTCAGCGGACACGATCGCCGTTCTGCAGGGTCCGCAGCGTCTGGAACGGGCCACTGACGATCTCGGTGCCGTCGGCGATACCGTCGACCTCAATCGACAAGCCGCCGATGATGCCAGTCTTGACGGGCGTGAACGCCACCGCACCATCGCGCACCACGAACACGCCGGTCTGGCCATCCTTCTCGACCACGGCCTGCAGCGGCACGGCGAGGGCGTTCTGGCGCTCGGCCGCGAGGATCTCGGTGTCGCACGTGAGGCCCGGCCGCAGCGTCGACATCGCACCTTCGAGCCGCACCTTGACGCGAAATTCGCGCGCGGCGGCCTGCGTGCCGATCTGGGGTAGTGCGCTGGCCCCGATCTCGACGACGCGGCCGGTGAACTTCTGCGAGGGCAGCGCTTCCAGCGTCACGGTGGCGGGGAAGTTGTTGGACAGGCGCATCACGTCGGCCTCGGCCACCTTCACTTCGGCGTTCACCGAGCTCAGGTCCGACACGGTCATCAGGATCGTCCCCGGCTGATTCTGGACGCCCATCACCACCATCTCGCCCTGTTCCACTTCCAGGCGCGTGATGACGCCATCGATCGGCGCGGTGATTTCGGTCTTCGCCAGGGCGTCCCTGGCGCGCGTGCGCTCGGCCTGCCCTTGCGCAATGCGCCGCTCGGCACTGGCCTGCGCCTGCTGCGCCCGCTCGAACGCCGCCGTCGCCGCGGCGACCTGCGCCGCCGCCGTGGTGCCGGCCATGCTGGCCTTGTCGAATTCCGACTGCGGCAAGAGCCCAGCGCGCTGCAACTCTTGCGCACGAATCCAAGACGCCGCCGCTTCTTTCTCGCGTGACCGCGCTTCTTCGAGCGACGCCTGTGCGGCTCGAACCTGTGTGGCAGCAGCCTTGGCATCGGCTTCGAGTGCACCCACGGATGCAGCCGCGGCATCAGCGGAGGACGAAGCCTGCACCGGATCGATGCGCGCCAGTACCTGGCCCGCCTGCACGGACTCGCCTTCCTTGACCTTGAGCTCGACCAGCCGGCCCATCACCGCGGACCCGATGTCGGCATACTTCGTGGCGACGATCTCGCCGGAAGCGGTCACGAACGACTGCAATGCCCCCACCCGGCTGACCTTGACGGTGTCAACCTCGATTCCCGACTTACCCGAGCGCATGGCAGACACCGCCGCCCCGCCCAACGCCGCCAATACGCCTACACCCACGATGATTCGCTTGCGCATAGCCTAGTTTGACGCGAACTGGGGCCGCCAGGTACTTAATTTGCGTAATATTAGAGGCAATGTGGTTTGAATCACTCCGCCAAGGGGCGGCAGCGCTCATGGGCTATCCCATGCGATCGGCACTGGGCGCCCTGGCCATTGCCGTCGCCGTTGCCACGATCGTGACGGTGGTGACCGCACTCGACGGTGTCAAACGCTATGCGGAAGCGAGCACAGCGCGGACCTTTGGTTCTGACACGTTCGTGCTCGCCCAGGTGGCGTCGGGCAGCCGCGTCTCGCGGCGCGAACTACAGGAACAGTTGGTGCGCAACCCGCCGATCCGCCGGGCCGATCTGGCTTTTCTTGAGCGCTATGCCGGCGACGTGACGTGGTATGCACCGAGCGCCCAGACGCGGGCGGAAGTGTCGTCGGGCGCCCGGGTGGTCGAAGACGGCGCGGTGACCGGCACTACCTCGACGCTGGCCGACATTCGCAATCTTGACCTCGAGCGGGGTCGCTTTTTTCGTTCAGACGAGGATCTCGCTGGTGATACGGTCGCCGTGATCGGCGCCGATATCGCCGACACGTTGTTCCCGACCAGCGACCCACTGGCGCAGTCGGTGCGCCTGCGTGGCCGCCGCTTCACGGTGATCGGCGTGCAGGCGCGCCAGGGCAGCGCCGGCGCCGGCTCGCAGGATAAATACGTCTGGATTCCCCTGCGCGCCTACGAGCGTGCGTTCGGGGCGCCGCGCAGCTTGCAGGTGTTTGCCAAGGCTGCGCCGGGCTACGGCGCCACGGCTGCCGAGGGCCACGCCCGAATCTCGATGCGTGCGAGGCGGGCGTTGCGCCCCGGTGCCGCCGACACCTTCGACGTGCTGACTCCCGATGCCGCCCGCGGGTTCGTCGCCAACCTGTCGCAGCGCATTGGCGCCGCGGCCGGCCCCATTTCGTTGATGGCCTTGCTGGCGGCGATTGTCGTGGTGACCAACACCGTGCTGGTGTCGGTGACCCAGCGGACTCGTGAGATCGGCGTGCGCCGGGCCCTCGGCGCCCCCGCCCGCCGCATCGTCCAGGAGATTCTCGCGGAGTCATTGCTGTTGTCGATTGCTGGCGGCCTGGCTGGCGCGCTCGCGGCGTGGGCGTTTCTGGCGACGATTGAATTCGCGCTCGAGTTGCCACTGCAGGTGGCGCCGCAGACGCTGATCCTGGCCATCACCGCCGCGGCCGGCAGTGGCATCATCTCGGCGTGGTATCCCGCCAGGCGCGCGGTCGCGCTCGACGTGGTCGCGGCAATTCGGACAGAGTGACATGGTCAACCGACGCACGACACTGATCGGGACGTTCGCCGAAGCCGCCACGCTGGCGGCGGAATCGTTGCGCGCGCAGAAGGCGCGGTCGGGGCTCGCCATTCTCGGCGTGGTGATCGGCATCGTCACCGTCGTGCTGGTGGCATCCACCCTGGTCGGCCTGCGCAACAGCGTGGCGCTGCTGTTTCGCGAGCTCGGCACCGACAATATCTTTGCGTATCACCTGAACGGCGAGCCGTACTCGGCGCCGACCGAGCTGGATGTGAAGCGGCCGCAGATGAAGGCCGAGTACGCACCACAGCTCGAACGACTCGGCCCGTCGATTCGCGACGTCGGCATCCAGCTGATCGTGCCCGCTGTGACCAGCACCCGGGTGATCACGGCGCGCAACGGTGCCAACGAGCTCGACACGGTGTTGATTGAGGGTTCGTCAGCGAATCTCTTCGACGTGGTGGGGGCGTCCTTCAAGCAGGGCCGCCCGTTTACACCCTCCGAGGAGCGCGCGCGCGGCCAGGTGGCCGTGATCGGCGCCAACGTTTCGAAGGCCCTGTTTGGCGGGGACGGCGCCGTGGGCAAGTCGTTCCTGCTCGGTGGCGATCGCTATTTCGTGGTGGGGGAGCTGGCGCCGAGGCAAGGCACGTTCTTTGGCGAGAACCGCAACGACAGCGTGGTGGCGCTGCCCGTCACCACCGCCCGCCGCAAGTTCCCGGAGGCCCGCAACATGGTGCTCTATATCCGGGCGTTTCCCGGCCAGCGAGAGCAGGCGCGGCAGGAAGCCGATACGATTCTGCGGCTACTGCGCCAGGTGCCGACCGGTAGCGAGAGCAACTTCGCGATGAACAGCGCCGATCAGATCATCGCGCAGTTCGATCGCATCGGCGCGCAGATCTTCATTGCCACCATCGCTTTGGCGGCCATCAGCTTGCTGATTGGCGGCATCGGCATTGCCAATGTGATGGTGATTAGCGTCACCGAGCGGACCCGCGAGATTGGCGTGCGACTTGCGATTGGGGCGCAGCGCTCCGAGGTGCGGCGGCAGTTCCTGATCGAGGCGGCGATTCTGAGCGGCGCGGGAGGGGTGGCCGGTGTGACCCTGGCGACGGCGATCGGGGCGCTGGTGGCCTTCGTGGCGCCGACCTTCCCGGCGGCGCCGCCGCTCTGGGCGGTGGTCTCGGGACTGGTGGTCTCGGTGGCTGTCGGCATGGTCGCCGGATACTTACCCGCGCGCACCGCCTCCGGCCTCGATCCGGTAGAAGCCCTGCGGTACGAGTAGAAGAGAAACAGGAGTTGAGGAGACCAAGAGTTCTTCGTACCTCCTCACCTCCTGCAATCTCCCATCGTCGACTGCCCCCGCTGCGCGTAGGGCACCCCTTTATCGGGTGCCGGGGATACCGGGACTGCCGTTCGATCTGGTGCGGCAGGTCGCGCCGTTTCCGACCCAGGAACTCGTGCCGTCCGACACTGATCCACCCCGCGTTCTCGGGCCAGACGTTCAAGCACATTCTGGTGCCGATCTGCTGGTGCACGGCTCCACGGGGCGCATTGCCGGCAAGCATCCGCTGAGCGGCTGGAAGATCTTCTTTGCGCTCGCGACCGGGAGTTGAGCGGCGCGCTCGTTGCGTCCATAATGACGACGCCATGATCCGAACCACGATTGCCGTCACCGCCGTGCTTGCTGCCGCGCTTGGCATTGGTCTCACTGCCCAGCAGGGCCGCAAGCCCGTAAACTGGAAAGAGTTGCCGGCGCCGTTCGCGACCGAATCGGTTCGCAACAGCCCGACCGTCGTGCCAAGGCCGAATGGGGCGCAGCTCGACCTGCCGGCCGGCTTTGTGGTCGAAGAATTCATGGCGTTCACCACCGAGCGGCCGCGCTTCATGATGCTCGGCCCGGGCAACGAAATCCTGCTGTCGGACACGTCCACCCAGGGGTCGGTGTTCGTGATCAAGGACGGCGTGCGAACGGCGATCATCGAGAAACTTGACCGCCCGTACGGCCTGGCGCTCAAGGGCGACCAGCTCTACGTGGCCGAGCCGACCTCGGTGAAAGTTTACACCTACGACGCCAAGACCATGAAGGTGACCGGAGCGGGGAAGGAGCTCATCTCGCTCGCCGGCATGGGCACCGGGCACAACACGCGGACGCTCGCGTTCAATCGCGACGGCTCGAAGCTGTATCTCTCGGTGGGGTCGCAATCCAACATCGACCTGAACGAGCCACCCATGCGCGCGGCCGTGCATCGCTTCAATCCCGATGGCACCGGGCACGAGCCCATCGCCACCGGCCTGCGTAACCCCGTCGGCATGCGTTTCTACCCGGGCACGGATGACCTGTGGGTGTCGGTGCACGAACGCGATGCGCTCGGCGACGACCTTGCACCCGACTATGTGACCAAGGTCGAGAAGGGCGGCTTCTACGGCTGGCCGATCGCATACATCGGTCCGAACGCCGAGCCGCGCCACAAGGGCTCGGATCTGGCGAAGGTGCAGAGCACGCTCTATCCCGACGTCATTCTCGGCAGCCACGTCGGCCCGCTCGACATCTTGTTCTACACTGGCACGCAGTTCCCGGCGAAGTATCGCGGCGGCATGTTCGTGGCGCTGCACGGCTCGTGGAATCGCGCGCAGCGCCAGGGCTACAAGGTCGCGTTCATCCCGTTCAAGAACGGCATGGCCACCGCCGGTCCCGAAGACTTCCTCGGTGGCTGGATGCTCGCGCCCGACCAGAAAGAAGTGTGGGGGCGCCCGGTCGGCCTGTTGCAGATGCCCGATGGCTCGCTGCTCGTGACCGACGACGGCGGCAAGAAGATCTGGCGCGTCAGTTATAAGTGAAAGCGATTTTGATTCACGGCAACGGTGGTTGCACCGCCGCTGATCACTGGCTGCCGTGGCTCGAACGCCAGATCATGGCGCTTGGTGTGGATGTGATCAACCACACGTTCCCCGACAACGTGAAGGCGCGGGCCTCCGTGTGGCTGCCGCATCTTGAGTCGCTGGATGCCGATGAGGAGACCATCCTCGTCGGCCACTCATCCGGCGCGGTTGCCGCCATGCGCTATGCCGAAACCCACCAGCTGCTTGGCTCGGTGCTCGTGAGCGTGTGTCACACCGATCTGGGTGATGCGTGCGAAGCCGCGAGCGGCTATTACCGCGACCCGTGGCAGTGGTGTCGGATCCGCGAGAACCAGCAGTGGGTCGGGATCTTCCATTCGACCGACGACCCGCTGATCCCCATCGCCGAGGCCAGGCATGTGGCCGCGCAGTTGAAGGGAAGTTACTTCGAGTTCTCGGATCGCGGGCACTTCAATCGCTCCCACGAGTTTTCCGAAGCGCTCGACTTTATCAGGCGGAGGCTGTTGTCGGTCGGCCGGTCGGTGACTTGAGCTTCCTGGCGAAGACGAGCGACGCCAGGACCTGATCGTCCCTGCAGTTGACGACCAAGCCGTTGCGTGTCGGGTAGCTGCCGCGCAGGGTGCTCGCCGGCGTGACGCGAAACCCGACCGTGGTTTCAAGACGCCAGTAGAGTTCGTTGCGGTCGGTCTAAGCCGCCGCCCGCCCCTGTCCGTGGGGCAGGAGCACAAACACCGAGACCAGCAGCGCGAGAACAGTGGCAGCGCGTTTCATGCGGGTATTCTAATGGCGATGGAGATTACTTTCGAACATGCCTGCCATCTCGTGGGCAGTGCCTTGCGCGGCTCGGCCCGGCAGGAGGTGGTCGCCGACGCCGCGCGCGCCAAGAACCTGGGCGCCGCCTTGCTGCGGCTGCGCGACAGCATGCGCGCCAACGAGTTCAAGGCGGCCGCGCAGCCGGTGTTGCTCGATCGCATGATCCGGAGCTACGACGGCCGCACGCGCGCTGAAGGATTTCACGTGCTGCACGACTGGGACGGCGTCTCGCAGCAGGTCAACCCCGACATGATTCCGGTCGACGTGCTGCACTTCCTGGTCGAACAGCGCGGGCCAGAGCCGGCGACCACGGTCGAGTTGGCGATCCTGCTCGACTATTACTTCGCGCACGTCCTGCAATTGCTCACCCTGCGGGTGTGGGACGACGGCGATGCCGATCGCAACTTCGATCGCGTGCAGGAGTTACTTGACGAGCTGCAGGGGCCCAATGGCAGCGGCCAGCAGTTTGCCGCCGATGCCGAAACGCTGCTGCTAATCGGCACGTCGCACTACGAGTTGGACGAGACGGGATTCACGATACTGCTGGCCAAGGTCCGCACCTTGAACGAGGAGCACCAGGCGAAAATCGGCCTGGGACACGTCGCCAGCCTGGGGTGCCACCTGCGCTTTGGGTTCGAGGCGCAGTGTGGGCGCGACACGGTGGCCCTGCGTGACGACAACATCGCTGACTATCCGTGGCTGTGCTTCGCGCTGGCCGCCACCGTGCGGCAGTATGACCGCCTGGTCACGGCCGGAATTGAGAACCGTGATCGCGCGGTGGTCGAAGAAGCGCTGTTGAATGGGTTGACGCCGGATGCCCGGGCCTTCGTCGGCGTGCCGCCCGCGTCGCTGCACGACTCAGGCCGCGACCGCGCCCAGTTCCTGGACCTGTTCACGAAGCACAAGACGGCGTTGATGGCCGCGTTCGAACGCCATCGTCCCACCGAGAAGGCTTATTCCCCACTCTCGTTCTTCTTCAACTTCTCGCACAACGTCGTGAAGGGTACGGTCGTCGATGCGCTGCTGTGGGGCGAGGCCTGGGACCTGAGCTTGAACGACCTGTTGACCGGGGTGCCGAGGTCCGGCATTGAAGAGGGGTCGCAGCAACTGCTGGCCGCGACCCTCATGGGCTATGCGCGCTCAAACCCCGATCGCATCCGCGGGCGTCTGATGCCGGTCATTGTCTACGACCCGCAGGCAGGCCGCCGCGCGTTCACGATTGCGATGGAGAAGCTCGCACAGGACTAGCTCTTGGTCGCCTTCCACGGTGCCGGCCCCGAGGGGGTCATCACGGTTCCCTCAATCTGGTTGCCGTTGATCGTGCCGGTATAGGTGCGGCCGCCGGCGATGAAGTTGATGTCAGCGCCCCTCAGCGCCGTGCTCGCAATCGCATGCGTGCCATCCTCGGTTGTAATCGAGCCCTGGATCATCTGAAACTTCTGCGTCAGCATCAGGCTGCCGTTCGCCATTGTCCAGGTGCCGGCCGCCTTGGCCGGGACAATCCAGAGCAAGGCCTCACAAAAGCTGGTGCAGTCGGTGCTTTCGTCGAGGGTGAAGTGATCATCCGGGTACCAGTCGTCGATGCCGAAAGTGTTGCCGGCAATGCGCGACCCAGGCGCCATCTCGAGAAACTTGGGCATCAGCCGGTTCAGGTTGACCGGTAGCAGGAACAGCGCCAGCACGGTGGCCTTCGAGATGTCGGCGGCATACATGTCGCCTTCGACAAACTGCGCCTTGTCGGCGACACCGGCCTCGGCGGCGAGCTGGCGCGACAGCGCCACCATGTCGGGGTTGAACTCCACACCGAGCGCGCGGGCGCCGAGCCTGGCGGCGGCAATGATGTTGCGGCCATCGCCGGAGCCCAGGTCCATCACGAAATCATCCGGTGTGACCTTGGCCATCGCGAGCATCTTGTTGACCATGCCCGGTGTCGACGGCACCCACACCACGTCTTTGCCCGCTTGCCCGTTGGTGGGCTCGAACGGTTTCTTCGGTTCCTGGGCGTAGGCAACCGAGCCGATGGTGAGCGCGAGTGCCAAGCAGAGTGTTCGTGTCGTCATGGTGTGCATCCAGGGAACCGGAACGCGCCGATGCGGGTGGAGTATGCCGTCGCGTCTTTCTTCAGGTAATCGCCGACGTACCAGATCGTGCAGTCGTCCGAGGGGTCGATGGCCGTCTGCGTGTAGTCCTCCCACCGCAAGGTGGTGGTCTGCGCGGCCTCGCCTTCCACCAGCACCGTCTCGCGCAGGCCGAGGACGCCCAGGGGGTCGCCCGGTATCCGGCCGGCGAATCGCTGGCCGGCAAAGTGTGGCGTCCCGCCGAAGGAGTAGCCGATGCCGATGTTGCCGAACTTATCGATCGCCGGGCTGGCCATCCACCTGAAGGAAGGTGCCAGGGGTGCCACGGGTGCGTAGGTGCCTTGCTGGTGCAGTGCCGGGTGCCCCGAGTCGTTCAGCCGGAACTCGTACCAGCGCACGCCGCCGCCACCCGCCGCCGTGTTCACCGAGTGCACCGCGACGATTGACTCCTGGTTACCGATGCGCCGATAGACGACGCGGGCCATGAGCTTGTCGCCTTGCGCGTCGAGGCGGCGATCGGTGCCGGGTTGGGGCACGCAGTTGGTCAACTGGCCGCCGCAGAGATAGTGATACCGCGCCACCGGCAGGCGCGTCGGGCCCTCAAGCCGGGTCTTCGTTGCGCCGGACCAGTTGGTGAAGAACCGCCACGCCAGGATCGCGTCGTCGTCCAGATCATTCTTCAGCTGCGTGCCGCCGGCGGCGAGCATCACGTTGGGCGCGCCGCGCCGTGGCAACGCGCGGCCATCGAGGTCAGCGTTGTTCAGGAAGTTGACGTCGTTGATGACGAAGCACTGTTCGCGAGCGGCGCGGCCCTTCAGCATCGCCTCGCGCTCGACCACGCAGGCGTGCTTTTCGATCACCTCGTCGCCGGTGCTCGTCGGCACGTAGTAGCCATCGGGCCAGACGGCGGGGCGGGGATAGTCGGGGAACAGTGGCCGCAGGAACTCGTAGCGGTAATACGACCCAAGCGGATCAGCGCTGGTGCTGATCGCGTAGCACATGGAAAACGGGCCCTTTTCCTGCGGAGGTTTGCCCTGAGCGGGGGCGGTGCCGGGCGCCGGCACCGCGTTGGCCGAGTCGACCGAAGCCGGTTGAAAGAGCGGCACGGCTGCGCCGGGTTGACCGCGGCGTCCGGGTGGGCTGGCGTAGGGCTGATCGCTCGCGGTCCACACCGGCGGTTGATCGGGCCTCGCCTCGGCCCGCGAGAAGGTCGGCATGACGATCAGCCAGCGGTTGGCGAGCTGGTCATATCGTACGACTGCGTCGCCGTTGTTGCGCTCCTCGCAGGCACCGCCGAAGCCGCGGAAGACGTTGTTGGTGTTGACCGGACCATAGAGCACCCGCCCGGTGGTGTCGAAGCGGTGGCCTTTCTTGGTCACGATGGCCATCCGCGAGTTCACGGTCTGAACGAGGTGGTCCGGGCCGACTGCGAGGGAATTGTCGGAAGGATTGCGGAGTGTCGCCATGCCCTGGGGGCCCGTGAAACCCGCGCCGAGTCCATCGAAGCTTTCGACCAGGGTCGTCGCTGGGCGCGTGCCCGGCACGGTCTGCTCGACGGTCGTGACCGCCTGGCTCAACCCCAGCAGAAAAACGCCACCAACCAATTGGATCACGATGCGCATGGGCAGGGTGCCTGAGCCGAGTATATATGCGCGTCGCTCATCACATCGTTCATGTAAGATCCGGGTTGCATCGGCGACGGATGAGCGACGATGTCGAATTCGATTGTCACCTTTTGGTTTACCACGGAGGAAGCTGCAATGAAGAGTGTTAGGCGCATCTTTGTACTCGTTTGTATGGCCGTCCTGTTGGGCGCCCCAATCGCTAGCGCCCAGACGACCGGCTCGATCACGGGCACCGTGACCGACGCCAGCGGCGCGGTGCTGCCCGGTGTGACGGTCACCCTGAGCGGCGACCGCTTGATCGGTGGTCCGCAGAACCAGGTCAGCGACACCAACGGCACCTACCGCTTCGATCGCCTGGTGCCCGGAACTTACGGCGTGAAGATGGAACTGCAGGGCTTCCGCTCGGTCGACCGTCCCGACGTCCGCATCAGCGCGGCGTTCGTGGCCTCCATCAACGGCAAGATGGAAGTGGGCTCGCTGAGCGAGACCATCACCGTCACCGGCGAGTCGCCGACCGTTGACGTTCGCTCGAACGTGCAGCAGACGGTGATGAACCAGGAGATCCTGGAAGGCATCCCGACCGGCCGCGACCCGTGGTCGCTGGCCAAGCTGATTCCCGGCGTGCAGGTGGCGACCTATGACGTCGGCGGCACGCAGTCGATGCAGCAGAGCAGCATGTCGGCGCATGGCTCGAACACTAACGACGTCAGCTACAACATCGACGGCGCAACGGTGAACTGGCCCGGCGGCGGCGGCGGCGCGACCATGATCTACTACGACCAGGGCATGTTTGAAGAGGTCAACTACATGACCTCGGCGATCCCGGCCGAAATGCTGGCCGGCGGCGTCTCGATCAACATGGTGACCAAGGACGGCGGCAACCTGTGGAAGGGCAACGCCCGCTTTAATTTCGCCAACAACGCCCTGCAAGCGGACAATTTCGCCGCCACCAAGGCGCTGGTGCCGACGTTCCGCGGCAACCCGACCAAGAAGACCTACGACTTCAACCTCACCGGTGGCGGCGCGCTGATCCAGAACCGCATGTGGGTGAACGGCACCGTGCGCTCGTGGATCGTTGACAAGTTCGTCAATGCGACCAATACCGACGGCACGCAGGCACTCGACGACAACGACCTGAAGAACTATTCAGGTAAGCTCATTTACCAGGTGACGGCCAATCAGAAACTGATCGGCAGTTACTTCTGGAACAACAAGATTCGCGGCCATCGCCGCGACAGCAACGACATCATTCCGGACATCGCGTCGGTCGTGCAGACCAACCCGGTGCAGACCACGCAGGCGAAGTACACCGGCATCAGGGGCGGCCTGGTGTTTGAATCGAACTTCAGCATCATGGACGGGCAGACCAACTACACCTATCAGCCCGACACCGACCGCTCGCTGGTTCGCATCATCGATACCGGCACCACCGAGGTGTTCAATGCCTCGACCCGTGAAGACCACCAGCCGAACTCGCGTACCCAGTTCGACAACATCGTGACGTTTGGCAAGAGCGGCATGGGCGGCGAGCATCTGATCAAGGCCGGCGCGCAATGGAGCCGCCTGTATTACGGCTCCGACTACTCGGTGCTGAACGATCACTGGCTGATCTACAACAACCGGGTGCCCGTGTCCATGCGGCAGTGGAACTCGCCGGCGCTTTCGGAGAACGAGGCGGTCGTCACCGGGTTCTTCCTCCAGGACTCGTGGTCGATGAAGCGGCTGACCCTGAACATCGGTGGGCGCTATGACAAGTATGTCGGGACGCTGCCTGAGCAGTCGCGTGCGGCCGGCCGCTTTGCGGCCGCGCAGACCTTTCCCGAAAAAGAAGTAATCAACCACAGCATCGCGGTCTGGCGCGCCGGTGCGTCCTACGACTTGACGGGCAGCGGCCAGACGGCGCTCAAAGCGAGCGTCAGCCGCTATGGCTTGCAGGTCGGCATCAATCGGGTGCAGGACGTCAATCCACTGACGGTGGGCTCGCGCGACTGCCCGTGGGGTGACGCCAATGGTAATCGTCGTTTTGACGAGGGCGAACTGACGGGCGTCTGCCCGGCGTTCGGCGGTGGTTCCGTGACTGGCTATTCGCCCGACGGCATCGACTGGCCGTACTCGGATGAGATGACGGCCGGCGTCGAGACGCAGTTGCCGGGCGCAGTGCGCGTGGGTGCCATGTTCTATTACCGCACCAACCGCAAGCAGCTCGGCCAGATCAACACCTTGCAACCGGCTTCGGCCTACACCGCGCACACGGTGACCATTCCGAACGGTCCTGGTGGCACGATCGCCAGCCCCAAGCCGACCACGGCAACCGTCTACAACATCAGCACGGCCGCGAACCCGCTTGCCGCGAATGTCCGCGACAACGTGGACTACCTCGATACCACCTACAAGGGCGTCGAGTTCACGGCGACCAAGCGCTTCTCGACGAATTGGCAGATGCAGGCGGGCTTCACCCTCGGCAAGAATGAAGGTGGCGTCTCGGGCGGCACCGATCTCAACGACCCGAACAACACCGTGTACCCGACCGGCATCATCGGCAACGACTCGGAAACCGCGTTCCGGCTGTCGGGCAGTTACCTGCTGCCCTTCGACATCAACGTGTCGGGCTCGATGATCGCCAACAACGGCTACCCCTACGTGTCGACCTTCAACCTGACCCGTGCCGTGGCCGCCACCCAGGGGATTGCGCTCACCCGCGCCAGCCAGACTATTCAGCTGAGCGAGCGTGGCGACGAACGCTACGACAACGTGACGATGTTCGACATCCGCTTGTCGCGCACGTTCCGCTTCGGCGGCCGCAGCTTCCAGCCGCAGATCGACTTCTTCAACATCACCAATGCCGACACGGTCGTGAACACCACGGTCGCGGTCGGTCCGAGCTACCTGCTGCCGGCAGGTGGCGATCCGATCCTCTCGCCGCGCATCATCCGCGTCGGCTTCTCGCTGAACTTCTAAGACCTCAACGGGCGCGATGCTTTTCGGCATCGCGCCCGTTCTCCGTACGGCAGACGGCGCGATACCAATCACCGCGTGGGGTTCGTGGCTGACGCCTCTCGTGGGGCTTGGCTTCGCCTCGTGGGGAGCGTGTCTCTGGACGAGAATTACCGCAAACGGTCAGACCGCTCTCGGTCGACCACGCGAATCACGCTCTCGATTGGCTGGTTCGTTCCGGGCCACTGGCTGCGGAGGCACTGGACGGCCGCGACGCGCTCCTCCCTCGGGCGACTCAGCCAGAGCGCAAGGCGTGCCTCTGAACTGGCGACCCGTGCCCCACGAACCATCGAAGCGAGCGTGCGCCTACCGCAAGGCCCCAATCACTTCCTGGGAGCCGACGATGGCGAACAGCAGCAGGATGCCGACCAGCAGCAGGTTGGTGTACCAGGCATTGTGCGGGACTGTTTCGGTCCACTTCACCCGGTTGTTCAAGTACAGCAGTGTCGCCGCCAGGAACGGCACGAACAGGCTGCCGACGATCGTGTAGAGCACGATGATGGCGATCGGCTGTCCGGTGAAGGCGAACGGCAGCGGCACCAGCGTGATGAAGGCGAGTGCCAGCCGGTACGGCGTGCTGGTCACCTTCACCACCTCGAGACGGTCGGCCGGCGACATCTTTTTCAGGATGCCGTAGAAGTCCGCATAGAGATACGGCACGCTCTGCCACACGCCGAGCAGCGAGGCGAACACCGCTGCCCAGAAGCCGGCCAGGAACGCGACCCGGCCGAAGGTGCCCAGCAACTGGCCGAGTGCCGCGGCCATGCGCGGCACCGCCTCGTTGTTGCGGAGTGCCGCGCCAGGCGCATAGAGCGCATCGCTGGCAATCAACATGATCGAGATGCCGAACAGCGCGGTGAAGATGTAGGCGACCGCGATGTCGCCGCGAACGTAGCCGAGGAACCCGGCGCCGCGCATCTTCTCCTCGCGCATCCAGTAGTTGTACGACAGCATCGTGATCGAGCCACCGACGCCGCCAATCAGCGACAGCACGTAGGTGCCACTGCCGGTGGGGATGGTGGGTATCAGCAGGCCCTGCACCGCGGGCATCGGATCGCTCAAGGTCGGGGCGGCACAGACCAGGATGCTGAAGGCCATCACGCCCACCAGCAGTTTCATCATCTTCTCGAAATTGCCATAACCGCCCAGCCAGACAAATCCGAATCCGATCAGGCTGTGCGCGACGGCCCCCCACGACTGCGCGATGGCGCCGCCCGTGAGGTTGGCAATCCCGACGCCAGTCGCGTTGGTGAGCGCCGCGCTCACGAACACCGTCCAGATCACCAGGTAGGTGGCGAAGAACCACTTCACCCAGCCGGGCAGGTACTCCGCCCAGCCCTCGAGTGCGGTCTTGCCGGTGGCGAGCTGCCAGCGCGCAATGCCTTCGCTCAGCACGAACTTGAAGAACGCGCCGGCGACAATCGCCCACAACAGCACGAAGCCGTAACGTGCGCCACCGACGGTGGCCGAGACGACGTCGCCAGAGCCGATGCCGGTCGCGGCGACGACCAGGCCCGGCCCGGCCAGTTTGAGAAAGCTGAAGGACGCGGGCTTCGACGTGTCAGACACGCCGAGGATTATGCCTTATTCGTCGGTCGCGGGCCGGCCGCGGCGTTTTTTGATCTCGGCGTGATGATGCTTGCCGGCCAGGCGCCGCTCCTTGGCGGCTTTCGTCAAGCGGGTTGGGGTGCGTTTCTTTGGCGGAATGGACGCCAACTGGACCAAGTCCATCAGGCGCTCGCGCGCGGCTTCGCGGTTGCGCGACTGGGTGCGGTGTTCGCGGCTGTCGATCATCAGCACGCCGTCGGTCACCGCCTTCCGGCCCGCAAGGGCCTTCAGGCGCGCCTTCATGTCGGGCGGCAGCGACGAGTTGTCGATGTCGAACCGCAGCTCGACCGCGGTCGCGACCTTGTTGACGTTCTGCCCACCGGGACCGGACGCCCGGACAAACCGTTCGTCGACGTTAAAAGGAATTCTGAGTGGAGAGGTGAATAACGTCGCCATTGCTTGATGTTACTGCCGGGATCCGGGATCACGTTCGGGATCCGGACCCCGGACCCCGACTGAATCAAGCAAAGGGTTTATCGATCGACGGACTCGGCTGCGAGAAGTACTGGGCGCCAGCTTCGGTGACGTAGAGGCAGTCCTCCAGCCGGATGCCGAACTCGCCGTAGATGGCGATCATCGGCTCGTTGCTGAAGCACATGCCGGGCGCGAGCAGTGTCTTGTTGCCGCGCACGAAGTTGGTCCACTCGTGGCCGTCGAGGCCAATGCCGTGGCCGGTGCGATGGGGCAGGCCGGGCACCTTGTAGTCGGGGCCGAAGCCGGCGTCGGTGATCACCTTGCGCGCGGCCGCGTCGACGGCCTCGCACGGCAGGCCGGGTTTGACCACGGCAAAGGCCGCGGCCTGGGCCTTCTTCTCGAGTTCCCAGATCTCAATCTGGCGCGCGCTCGCCTTGCCCAACACCGTCGTCCGGGTGATGTCCGACTGGTAGCCGTCGATGGCGCAGCCGCCATCCACCTGGATGACGTCGCCTTCGGCCAGCTTCTGCGGTTCGATGCTGCCGTGCGGGAAGGCGGTGAACTTGCCGAAGCTGACCGAGGCGCTGCCGCCGGGGGCGCCGAGCGCGCGGTGGGCGGCGGCGATGTTGGCGCGCAGGTCGTCCTGGGTCATGCCCTCGCGAAAGGTCTGGAACGCGGCGCGGAAGGCTTCGATGGTGATGTCGCTAGCCTTCTGCATCAACGCCAGCTCAGTGGCCGACTTGATCATGCGGCAGCCGGCGGTGATGGGCTCGCCATCCACGAAGTCGGTGCCCGGCAGCTCTTTCTTCACGCCGCTGAAAATGAAGTGGCGCAGGCGCTCGTCGACGCCGACACGTCCCGTCGCGGCGCGGTCCTTGAGAATGCCGGCGACCAGGCGATAGGGGCTCTCGTCCTCCTGCCAGACGCGGACGTCGGCCTGGCCCTTGACCAGCTCGCGCGCGCGCTCCTCTTCAAAGGCCGGGCACACCCACGCCAGGTCGCCCTTGACGGGAATGACGCACACGAATGGCCGCTCGCTGTTACCCCAGCGCACGCCGGTGAAATAAAACATGCTCGACCCGCCCTCGAGGTAGATCGCGCCGATCTTGTTGTCGATCATCAGCCGGCGCGCCTGCTCGATGCGGGCGGCGCGCTCCTCGGCGGTGATCGGCTTCACGCCGGCCGTCATGGGCGTCAAGGCGGCGATGGCAGGGTGCGGACCCACCGCTGCGGGTGCCGGCGCTGACGGCGCGGAGGTACAGGCGGCCACTCCAAGACCAAGACCGGCGACGGCGCCAGACTGCATGAATACTCGACGTGATGAGCCCATTGCTACCCCTTCTTGATGAACGAACCGTCTTTCAGTTCCGCATACGCTTCTCTCAGCTCGTCCTCGGTATTCATGACGATCGGCCCGTACCACGCCACCGGCTCTTCCAGCGGCCGGCCTGAGACAAGCAGGAAGCGAATGCCCTCGTCACCCGCGGTCACGGTGATCTCGTCACCACTGTCGAAGACGACCAGCGAGCGATTGCCGAGCATCGACGGCGTGGGGTCATCAGAGACGCCGACCAGTTCGGTTTGCACGGCGAGGGGCTTCGAGGCATCACGAAACGTGCCGCTGCCGGCAAACACATAGGCGAACGCATGCCGCGAGTTGTCCACGGCCAGGCGCTTGGTCGTGCCTGGCGCCACCGAGATGTCGAGGTAACGCGGATCGGCCGCGATGCCTTCCACCGGACCCTTCCTGCCCCAGAAGTTTCCGACCACGATGCGCACGTGCGTGCCGTCATCATCCGTGACTTCCGGGATGTCCCTGGCCGGCACGTCCTGGTAGCGCGGCGCCGTCATCTTGAGCGCGCGCGGCAGGTTGGCCCACAGCTGGAACCCATGCATGCGGCCCTGCGCGTCGCCTTGCGGCATCTCCTGGTGCATGATGCCGCTGCCGGCCGTCATCCACTGCACATCGCCGGCGCCGAGGGAGCCGCGGTTGCCC
>SXGS01249881.1_pt1 | contig 26902 bp, 32 predicted proteins | sample 3174681 | NCBI WGS metagenome assembly SXGS01 (sample SAMN11356861, study PRJNA531348) | freshwater metagenome | isolation source: freshwater sample F1-80 | place: China: Fuxian Lake, Yuxi | collected 2017-12-25 | reverse complement strand
GCGCCTGAAGTACGGGATCGCCATCGCCGGCGCGCACGGCAAAACCACGACGACCTCCATGGTGGCGGCGGTGCTGGCGCAGGCCGGGCTGGACCCGACCGTGGTGATCGGCGGCAAGGTCAACGCGCTGGGCAGCCACGCCCGGTTGGGCCGCGGCGATCTGCTGGTGGCCGAGGCGGACGAGAGCGACGGGTCGTTCCTCAAGTTGTCGCCCTCGGTCATCGCCGTGACCAACATCGACAAGGAGCATCTGGAGCACTACGGTACGATGGAGCGGCTGGAGGGCAGCTTCCTGGAATTCGTCAACCGCGTGCCCTTCTATGGGCTCGCCGTGCTCTGCGCCGACGACGAGCGGCTCCGCGCCTTGCTGCCGCGGGTGGTCAAACGCTACCAGACCTATGGGTTGCAGGAGCGGCCGGGGGCGCCGGCGCCGGACTTTCGCGCGAGCGACATTACGGCGAACCAGTGGGAGTCGGAGTTCCGGGCCTACCACCGGGACAAGAATTTGGGGCCGTTCCGGATATCCATTCCGGGGATCCATAACGTGAGCAATGCGCTGGTCGCCATCGCCATCGGCATCGAGCTGGATGTGCCGGTGGATTTGATCCGCAAGGGGCTGGCCTCCTTCGCCGGGGTCGAGCGGCGCTTCCAGCTGCGCGGCGAAAAAGGCGGGGTGATGGTCGTGGACGACTACGGCCACCATCCGAGCGAGATCAAGGCCACGCTGGCCGCCGCCAAGCAGGGGTGGAAGCGCCGGCTGGTCGTGCTCTTTCAGCCCCATCGCTACACGCGCACGCGCGACCTGATGGAGGAGTTTTCCATGGCCTTCGGCCAGTCCGATCTCCTGTTCGTCACCGACATCTATCCGGCCGGCGAGGCGGCGATCCCCGGCATCACCGGCGAGACGCTCGTGGCGGCCATCCGGGCTTCCGGCCATCCGGCCGTGCGTTGGGTGGAGCGGAAGGAGCAATTGACCGAGCAGGTCAGGGCGGAAGTCCAGCCTGGCGATCTGGTGATTACGCTCGGTGCAGGCGACATCTGGAAGGCCGGTCCCGGGTTGCTGGAGCGGCTATGATCGTGGAGGTCGGGATGCGAGACGGCGGCAGGCAGGGGCTGAGTCTTGGGCCCAGGGCGATCGCACCCACGCCGGATCGCAAGGGCTCCCAGGCCAGAGACCTGCATGCGGCCGTGGCCGGTCTGCGCGGAGAGGTTCGATGCAATGCTTCGCTGCGGGACCTGACGTCGTTTCGCATCGGCGGACCGGCCGATGTCTTGTGCTTTCCCGCCGACGTCGAGGACTTGGGCCGGCTCGTCGGTCAGGCCAAGGCCGCCAAGGTGCCGATCTTCGTGCTGGGGGGCACGAATCTGCTGGTACGTGACCGGGGCATCCGCGGTCTGGTCGTGAGCCTGACGAAGCTCACGGCGATCCGGGACGAGCCGGACTCCGTGATCTATGCGGAAGGCGGGGTGGGCATGCCAACGTTGATGAAACACGCGATCACCCGATCGTTGACCGGGCTCGAATGGGCCGCCGGGATTCCCGGCACCCTGGGCGGGTCGGTCGTGATGAACGCCGGGACCAGGCTGGGGGAGATGCGGCAAGTGCTGAAAGCGGTGCGTTTGGTGGACCTGAAGGGAAAGGTCCGGGACGTGCCGACCTCGGCAATCCGGTTCAGCTACCGGCGCGCCAAGCTGCCGCGCGGCATTGTGGCCGGGGCCTGGTTGCAGCTCCGGCCCGGGAACCGCGAACAGATCGAGACCGTGGTGAAGGACTACTTGCATCATCGGCGGGACACCCAGCCGCTGGCCCAGCCCAGCGCCGGTTGCGTGTTCAAGAATCCCCCGAACGATGCGGCCGGGCGCGTGATCGAAGCCGCGGGCATGAAGGGGGCCCGCGTCGGCGACGCCCAGGTGTCGGAGAAACATGCCAACTTCGTGGTGAATCTCGGTCAGGCCAAGGCCGCCGACGTGATTACCCTGATCAAGCAAGTCGGCCGGGCCGTGCACGAGCAGACGGGCATCACGCTGGAGTTGGAATTAAAGATCGTAGGCCAACCGTGAAGAAGGTAGTGATGGGTGATGAGTGAGGAGTGATGGGCGGTAGAAAAGAAACCAGCGTGAAACTCAGGATGCATCACCCATCACCCATCGCGCCTCACCGTCCCTTGACCAAGGCCCGTATCGGCGTCCTGATGGGGGGCCAGTCCTCCGAACGGGAGGTCTCGCTGCGGACCGGACTGGCGGTACACCGGGCGCTCCTGCGTCTCGGCTACGAGGCCGTAGCCATCGATGTGAGCGAGTCCCTGGTGCAGCAACTGAAGGCCAAACGGGTGGGGCTGGTGTTCCTGGCTCTGCATGGCTCAGGCGGAGAGGATGGGACGATACAGGGTTTGCTGGAATCCATCGGGATGCCCTACACGGGATCGGGCGTGCGGGCGAGCGCGATCGGCATGCACAAGGTGGCGACGAAGGCTCTGCTGGCCTATGCCGGCATCCCCGTGGCGGAGGGAGCGGTGATCCGTCGCGAACAGGGGCGGTCCGCCGGGCTGCCGGCCGGGTTGCGTCTGCCGCTGGTGGTGAAGCCGGCGTCGGAGGGCTCCACGATCGGGGTCTCGATCGTGCGGCGGCTTGCTGACTGGCGTCCGGCGCTGCGCCGCGCCCATGTCTACGACGAGGAAGCGCTCGTGGAAGCCTATATTCCAGGACGCGAGATCGGCGTGTCGGTGCTGGGCGACGCAGGCAAGGCCATGGCGTTGCCCGCGGTCGAGATCGTGGCGCCGGGCGGGTTCTACGATTATGCAGCCAAGTACACGAAGGGACGCACTCAGTACCTCTGTCCGGCTCCGCTCAAGCCGGAGCCAGCCCGGCGCTTGAAGAACTTGGCTGTCCGGACCTATCGGGTCGTCGGCTGCGACGGGGCGGCGCGGGTGGATTTTCGCGTGACGCAACGTGGCAAACCGTATGTGCTCGAAATCAACACGATCCCCGGCATGACCGAGACCAGCCTCCTGCCGATGGCCGCGGCCAAGGCCGGGTTGGACTATGACGCCTTGACCGAGCGGATTCTTCGGTCCGCCCTCGTTCGCGCGGGGGCCGGCCAAGCTGTGCGCCGGGCTGCCTCGCCTGCGCTTCGCGCCATGGCGGGAGGGAGAAAGACACGATGAAACAGTGGAGAGGCGCCAAGCAGCGGGCGCGGGCCTCCCGTCCGATGTGGGCGCCGAGGCGGGCCGGCCGGACGGCATCCCGTTGGCGGCTGCCCGCCAAGCTGGGTAAGTGGATCGGGTGGGCTTGCCTGGGTGTCCTCGTCGCGGGTGCGATCGGGTGGGGCGGGCTGCAGGCCTACCGGCAAGCCCAGCCGATCCTGCACGATTGGCTGGAGGTCCGGGATGTGACGATTGCGGGCATCCAGCACCTGTCGCGGGAGGAAGTTCTGGAGCGGTTGGGGCTGCGAACGGGGGAGACGCTCTGGTCGGCCCAACCCTCGGTCCTGAGCGAGCGGCTGATGACCCATCCCTGGATCAAACAGGCTTCCGTGACCCGCTCGCTGCCGCACCGGTTGATCGTGAGCTTGGTCGAACGTCAGCCGGTGGTCATGCTGAAGTCCTCGTCCTCGGCGCTGTTGCTGGACAAGGAGGGCCAGGTCTTAACGCCGCTGTCCGCGCTGGAGGGAGCCGAGTTTCCGATCCTGATCGGCGTGGACCCGGATCGCGTGATGCAGGGGGACGACCGGGCCCGCCAGTTGGTGCGGAACGGAATCCGGCTGGCCGGTCTGCTGGGCGATGAATTCGACGGGCTGCCGGAAATCGACCTGGGCAATCCGGAGAACGCTGTGGCCTACGTGCAAGGCCTGCGGTTTCAGTTCGGGCCTGCGTCGTTCGAGGAGAAATGGGAACGGTATCGCAAGATCGACCGGACGCTGCACGTCAGCGTCGGCGACGAGCAGGCGAGTCCAAAGCATGAGATCGACCTGCGCTATCCGGGCAAGGTGATCGTTCGCGAAAGGGGGTGAGCGACTGTGGGAAGACGTGATCACGTAGTGGTCGGGCTGGACATCGGCACGACGAAGATTTGCGCGGTCGTCGCGGAAATGACCGAGGACGGGACCGTCAACATCATCGGCGTGGGCTCCAGCCCGTCCCGCGGGCTCAAGAAAGGGGTCGTGGTCGACATCGACCTGACGGTGGACTCCATCAAGAAGGCGGTGGAGGAAGCCGAGTTGATGACCGGCGGCCAGATCAACGCCGTCTACACGGGCATCGCCGGTAGCCACATCTCCGTGGCCCAGGCGCGCGGGGTGCTCGCGCTGAAGCGGCAGGAAGTGACCCGCCAGGACGTGGACCGGGTGATGGAACAGGTCCGCGCCGGCATCATGGTCGAGCCGGGGCGGGAAATCCTGCACGTGATCCCGCGCGAATTCGTGGTGGACGACCAGGACGGGGTGCGGGAACCGTTGGGCATGTCCGGGGCGCGGCTGGCCGTGGAAACCCACATCATCACCGGGGCGGTCACCTCGGTGCAGAACATCAGCAAGAGCGTGAACCGGGCCGGCCTGGACGTGGTGGAGATCGTGCTGCAGCCGCTGGCCTCCAGCGAGGCGGTGCTGAGCAGCGAGGAGCGGGACCTCGGCGTGGTGATGGTGGATCTGGGTGGCGGAACGACCGACCTGGCGATCTTCGTGGACGGCAGCATCCGGCACACGGCGATTCTGCCGATCGGCGGCCAGAATTTGACGAAGGACATCGCGATCGGCCTGCTGACCTCCCAGACCGAGGCGGAAAAGATCAAGATCAAGCACGGGATCGCGCGGGTGGACCTGGTCAACGACGGCGACATGGTCGAGGTGCCGAGCGCGGGGGACCGGCCGGCCAGAAGCATCGCGAGGCGGGAACTGGCGCTGGTCATCGAACCGCGCGTCGAGGAGATGTTCGAGTTGGTCCGTGACGAGATCAACCATGCCGGCTACGACGGAAGGCTGGGGGCTGGGGTGGTCATCACGGGTGGGACCTCGATGTTGGAAGGAATGCCCGACGCGGCGGAGCGGGTGCTGAATCTGCCAGCGCGCCGCGGCGTGCCGACCGGGGTGGACGGGCTGCGGGACATCGCGGGGACGCCGATGCATGCGACGGCGGTCGGGCTCATTTTGCATGCCTGCCATCACATGGGCGATCTGGAATCGGTCGGCCGGGGCGGGCGAGGGTGCAGGCGGCGCTTCGGCCGGATGCGGCAACTGTTGCAGGAGTTTTTCTAAACGAGCCGTCAGCTTGTCGGCCGCCAGCCTGCGGCCGTTGCGGTTCCGAAAGGCTGAACGCCGATAGCTGAGGGCTGAACGCTCCAAGAGGAGGGAAGCACGATGTTCTCATTTGAAGAAGAAGACATCATGCCGGTCCGGATCAAAGTCGTCGGAGTGGGCGGCGCTGGCTGCAACGCCATCAATACGATGATCGGCTCCGGCCTCGGCCGGGTCGAGTTCATCGCGGCCAACACGGATGTGCAGGCGTTGGGGCGCTCCATGGCCACGTTCAAGATCCAACTGGGCCCGGAGAAAACCAGGGGATTGGGGGCCGGCGCCAAGCCGGAAGTGGGCCGGGAGTCGGCGATGGAAAGCAAGGACCGGATCCGGGAAAGTCTGGAAGGGGCCGAGATGGTCTTCGTCACGGCCGGCAGGGGCGGCGGCACCGGGACCGGGGCCGCGCCGGTGGTCGCCGGGATCGCGCAGGAACTGGGCATTCTGACCGTGGCGGTCGTGAGCAAGCCCTTCACCTACGAAGGCAACCGGCGGATGAGCCATGCCGAGGACGGGCTCCGGGAACTCAAGAAGCACGTGGACACGCTGCTCGTCATTCCGAACCAGCGGCTGCTCCAGATCGTGGACAAGAGCACCTCGATGCTGGAGGCCTTCAAGGTGGCCGACGACGTGTTGTTGCAGGCGATCAAGGGCATCGCGGACGTGATCACCACGACGGGCCACGTGAACGTGGACTTCGCGGACGTCAGGACGGTCATGACCTACACGGGCCGGGCGGTGATGGGCATGGGCGTGTCGCGGGGCGAGACCCGGGCCGTCGAGGCGGCGCAGAAAGCCATCTCCAGCCCCCTGCTGGAGGACGGGAGCATCGCTGGCGCTCGCGGGGTATTGCTCAACATCACGGGCGGGCTGAACATGACTCTCCACGAGGTGGATCAGGCGGCCTCGATCATCCGTGAGACGGCCGATCCCGAGGCCAACATCATCGTCGGACAGGTGATCAACGAAGCGCTGAACGAAGAGCTGGTGGTGACCGTGATCGCCACCGGATTCGACCGGGAGGAGGCAGGCTTGCCGGAGCGGCCCTTGCCCGTGCGCCAGACCCAGGCGCGCGCTCCGCAGCCGGCCATGGTCGGCGTGGGCGCCAGAATGTCGGCGGAGGCGCCGAAGAAAAATCTCGAACAGCCGACCTTCCTCCGCAAGCTGTCCGCGCAGCGGGAGGGACAGGAGCGGCTGGGCCTGGTCATGGACGAAAACGAGAAGTGGGACGTGCCCACGTTTCTGAGAAAGCAAGCGGACTGAAGATGAGAGTGAGGCGTGAGGCGTGAGGCGAATGAGAGTTGTCAGTTCGCAGTGCTCAGTTTCCGAAAACGGATGACGGTCCACCGTGAACTGTGCACTCCTCGTCTCATGAGATTGCCCGTATGGCTGCCAAACACATCACGGTCCCGGCGTTTGCCGACAAGCACGAAGGCGTCCGGCATTTTTTCGGGACACGACATGAGGCGGGCCGTCCGGACCGGGCGGCCCGCGTCGTGGTGTCGGTGACGCAGGTGCACGGCACGGATGCCCTGGTGCTGGATCGGCCGGTCGAGCCGGGCGAGACCTTTGCCGGAGGATGGGACGCGCTGGTGACGAACCAGCGGGAGGTCTGGCTCACGGTCAAGACGGCCGATTGCGTGCCGGTCTTGGTGCATGACCCGCGTCAGGGAGCCGTGGCGGCGATCCATGCCGGCTGGCGGGGTTCTGTCGCCGGAATCCTGCCGCGCACGCTGGCGGTGATGCGGGAACGGTTCGGTTCGGACCCAGGCTCGCTGCGGATCGGCATCGGACCGTCGGCCGGCCCCTGCTGCTACGAAGTGGACGAGCCGGTGCTGAAGAAGCTGCGCGAGGGCGTTCCCGACTGGGCCCTCGTGGTGCGGGAGACGGGGCCGGGAACCTGGCTGTTGGACTTGCGCGGCTTGCTCCTGCGCCAGGCCCAGGCCATGGGGGCGGACCGAACAGCCATCCGGACGGTCAACGCCTGCACGATCTGCCATCCGACGCTCTTTCATTCCTATCGTCGCGAAGGGACGGCCCGGGGCGCGATGATGAGCGGCATCATGCTGACGCGCCGTTCGAAGAAACGATGAATGATGAAGGCTGAACGATGAATGGTGTAAGATATCGTCCATTATTCCTGCGCAGCCGCAAGCGTCATCATATAGCCTTCTGCCTTCATCGTTGAGTGAATGTGGCGGACGCACGAAGCTCGGATGCCATCGGCCACAACGTGCGGGCGGTCCTCGACAACATCCGACAGGCCGCGCTGCGCACGGGCTGCAACCCCGAGTCGGTTCGCCTGATCGCGGCGACCAAGGCCGTGTCACCGGACTTGGTCCGGTTGGCCATCGAGGCCGGCGCGCGTACCCTGGGCGAGAACCGGCTGCAGGAAGCGCTGCCGAAGATCGAGGCGGTCGGAGACTGTCAGGGGATTGCCTGGCATTTCATCGGGCGGCTGCAGCGACGGAAGGTGAAGTCGGTGGTCGGGCGATTCCAGCTGATCCATTCGGTGGACAGCCTGGAACTGGCTGAAGAGATCAACCGGCGGGCGGCGGAAGCGGGACTTGTCCAGGCGGTCTTGATGGAAGTGAACATCGGGGAGGAGGCGACCAAGGGGGGGCTGGCTCCTGCTGCGGTGGCCGGGACAGTAGCGACGATGAAAACCTTCCCGAATCTTTCCGTGCAGGGGCTGATGGCCGTGCCGCCGCTCTTCACCGATCCCGAGGCGGCCAGACCCTACTTCCGGCGCCTCCGAGAGCTGGCGTCATCGTTGCCGTACGAAGACATGAAGGAACTGTCGATGGGGATGTCGCAAGATTATGCCGTCGCGGTGGAAGAAGGGGCTACGATGGTGCGTGTCGGCACCGCGATCTTTGGAGCGAGGCGTGGCTAAGCAGACGGTTTCCGACAAGCTGGCGTTCATCGGCGGGGGCCAGATGGCGGAGGCCCTGTTGGGAGGACTGTTCGCCTCCCGCTGCTGCGGGCCGGCGTTGGTGCGGGTTACGGATGTGAGCCGGGAGCGGCAGGACCTGATGAAGAGCCGTTTCGGCGTGCAGGTCGGCGCGGATAACAGGGAGGTGGCGGCCTGGGCCGAGGTGGTCCTGCTTGCGGTCAAGCCGCAAATGATGGAATCGGTGTTGGAGGAACTCGCGCCGGTTCTGCCGGGCCGCCTGGTCATTTCGATCGCCGCCGGCTGGTCCATCAGGAGCCTTGGTCGGCGATTTGAAAAATTGGGGGACAAGGCGCCGCGCATCGTGCGGGTGATGCCCAATACCCCGGCCCTGGTGCGCGAGGGCATGTCGGCCGTTGCCTGCGGGCCTGGCGTGAGCGAGGCGGACGCGGCGTTGGCGTGGACGCTCTTCGAATCCGTCGGGCGGGTGGTGACGGTCGAGGAGCGCCTTATGGACGCGGTGACCGGCCTGAGCGGCAGCGGACCGGCCTATGTCTTTCTGGCGATCGAAGCCCTGGCGGACGGAGGCGTGAAGATGGGCCTGCCCCGGTCCGTGGCTTCCCTCCTGGCGGCCCAAACCGTGCTGGGCGCGGCGAAGATGGTGCTGGAAACGGAAGAGCATCCCGCCAAGCTGAAAGACCGGGTGGCGTCCCCGGGCGGCACGACCATCGCCGGCTTGCATGAGTTGGAGCAGGGGAGGCTGCGGGCGACCCTGATCGCGGCGGTCGAAGCGGCGACGAACCGATCCAAGGAACTGGCGAGCTGAGGGGCTTCGATGTTTGTGGCCGGCAACCTGCTCAATGCGTTCGCGACGGTCATGGACTATGTGCTCTGGCTGTACATGTGGGTGATCATTGCGCGGGCCTTGATCTCCTGGGTCAACCCGGACCCCTGGAACCCGATCGTGCAATTTCTGGATCGCGCGACCGAACCGGTCCTGGGGCCGATCCGGCGGAGGCTCGGTTGGCGGATGGGCATCGATGTGTCGCCGATCATCGCGTTTTTAATTATCATGTTTCTGCAAATGGCGGTGGTGCAAACGCTCAAGGATATGGCCGTCCGCATGCACTGAGCCGTTAGAGAGGTGCGCCATGAAAATTACGCCGCTCGACATCCAACAGATGCACTTTCGAATCAGCTTGCGCGGGTACTCGAAGCGGGAGGTGGATCACTTCCTGGAAGATCTGGCGCAAACGGTCGAGGGGTTCACGCGCGAGAACCAGGCCTTGCGCGACAAATTGGCGGCCGCCGAAGAGCAACTGGCTGCCCTTAAGAAATCCGAATCCACCCTCAGCCACGCGCTGGTGACCGCGCAGGCCTTCACGGACGATCTCAAGCAGGCGGCGCAGCGGGATGCCGAGTTCATCATGAAGGAAGCGGAGTTGAAGGCGGCCGAATTGGTCCGTGAAGCGCAGGCCGAACTCGCCGGCACCCAGCGGGAGATCGCGGACCTGCGCAAGCAACGGCTCATGGCGATTGAGCGGCTGCGCTCGACCCTGCGCACGTTCGAGCGGATGGTAGAGGTCGAGATGGGCGACGAGGCGCACGCGGACCAGGCGGAAAAACTGATCGGCGGCTGACCCTGCCGCCTTCCTGGCGGCCGTTCCGACGCCAATGTCCTGCCTCGTCTGCGTGCCTGCCATGGGCTTCCTGATGTGTTGCGTCCCTGATGGGTGACGATGGATGCATCCGATCCGATTGCCGGCGCCATGCAGTCCGCGGTGGATGCCGCGGTCTTTCCCGGGGCGGTGCTGTCGGTCCGGTGTCGGGGCGCGATCCGATATCATCGGGCCTTCGGCCTTGCGGCCACCGTGCCAACGCCGGAGCCGCTTCATCGCGACACTATCTACGATCTGGCCTCGCTGACCAAACCCCTCGCCACCGTCACTTCTATCCTGTGCCTGGTTCAAGACGGGCGACTCGGTCTGGATGTTGCGGTCCGGGACTATCTGCCCGAGCTTCATGACCGCCAGGTCGGCGGGGCAACCGGCGCGCACCTCTTGACCCACAGTTCCGGGCTTCCCGCCTGGCGTCCCTTCTACGAACGGGTGGCCGAACAAGACAAGCTGCGACCTGGTTTCCTCGGCAGCGCGGCGGCGAAGGCCTATGTGTTGCAATTGATCGGAGCGGAAGAGCTCGTGGCGCCGGTCGGGACCGAAGCGGTCTATAGCGATCTGGGGTTCATGCTCTTGGGCCTGCTGGTGGAACGGCTGGCCGGCCGGTCGCTGGCGGATTTCGTTCGGGCGCGGGTCTATGGGCCGATTAAGGCGGCACCGCTCCTCTTTCTGCCGACCAAGGACGGACAACCACAGCTTCCCGCCGGATCGATTGCGCCGACGGAGGATGATCCCTGGCGGGGCCGGATGTTGCGGGGGGAAGTGCACGACGAAAATGCCTATGCGCTGGGAGGGGTCGCCGGCCATGCAGGCCTGTTTGGGACAGCCGCGGCCGTGCTGGCGGTCTCCGGCTGTTGGCTGGACGCCGTCAAGGGGAGACCGTCCCTGCTCCGGTCGGACCTTGCTAGGCGGTTCACCGACAGGCAGGAGATCGTGCCGGGATCGAGTTGGGGCCTGGGATGGGACAGTCCCTCGCCGCCCTCTTCATCGGGGACGATGTTCTCCCAGCAGGCCTTCGGGCACCTCGGGTATACGGGCACGTCCCTGTGGGTCGATCCTGAGCGGGAGTTGGAAGTGGTCTTGCTGTCGAACCGTGTCCATCCGACGCGGAAGAACGACAAGATCCGGGAGTTTCGCCAGAAGATTCATGACATCATCTATCAAGAGCTGATCGCTCGTGGTTGATGGCGGGCAAGTTGGATGGCCGGGCGACGAGCGGCGCGCGCATTCGGTTGCGGCATGATACAGAAAGCCAGCCGCGGCTGACGAAGGACAGGGCGGAGGCCTATGCCTCCTTGTGGAGAGATCATCCGGCTCTAATACGTGGGGAATCTACTAATTGGCTGCAACCGTCGTCGCGCTGGGCGCCGCCGCTGAAGCGGCATGTTACGCATCCGCGTAGTCGGTCCAGGTCTCTTTCTCGGCCAGATACCGGCGGCCCTTGAAATTGGGGCGGGTGCGGATGCGATGGAAGCCGAAGGCCTGCAGTTTCTCCACGAGGCTTTTCACGGCTGCGCCGATCGTGGGCTGGGTGTCTCCGTCGACCGTCAGGGCCTCGTACATCACTTTGCCCGCATAGCCTTGCGCCACGCGGCTGACCAGCACCGACCGGTTGAAGTAGCGGTCGCTGGGATCGGTCCCCTCGATCTGGTGCCGCTCAATGACGCCCTCTTTTTTGAAGGTCAAGGGAAGAGTCACGCCAGCCTCCGTCTCGCTCCGTCCGTGGTTCGGTCCTTGAATCGCCAGCCGTGATTATAATCAGGCCGGCGCCGGACTTCAACCTTTGTTGACAACCTGCGGCCCCTCTTCATATTATTCCCCAGCGGGATTCGTCGGGAGGGCGCCGGTGTTTACCAGCTCGGTCATGAACGTGCCGAACAGCCTGACCCTCCTGCGCATCCTCCTCATTCCGGTCTTCGTGAGCCTGCTGGGCGACGAGCGCTTTGACGCGGCGCTGGTGGTGCTGGTGATTGCCGGCTTGACGGACGGCCTGGACGGGACCATCGCGCGGGTCGCCAACCAGCAGACCAAGGTTGGCGCCTACCTGGATCCCCTGGCCGACAAGCTGCTCCTGACCGCAGGGTTCGTGACCCTGTCCCTGCTTCACCTCGTGCCGGTCTGGGCGACGATCGTGATCGTCAGCCGCGACCTGCTGCTCATGGCGGCTGCGCTGTTGGGCCGGTGGACCGCCCAGCGCGTGGACATCTCTCCCTCGGTGTGGGGCAAGGCGACGACCCTGTTCCAACTGTCCTATCTGCTCCTGGTCGTGGCCCTGGCGTCACGTCGCATGGACCTGCAGATCCTGGCGCCGTTCCTGTATCTCATGGTTGGGGTGACCTGTTTTTCCGGGGGCCATTACCTCTATCGTTACCTCTTTTTCCGAGGGGCGGCGCCTGTGCGGACGAGAGAAGCATGAGCCGGTGCGGGCGGCGGTTGTAACGGCCGAGCGCGGCTCCCAAGCCTGCCGCGGACCGGGCCGCCAGGATGGGCTGCTGATGGCCGTTTTCACGTATGTCGGACGAACCGCGCAGGGCGCCACCAAGAAGGGCGAGGTGGCCGCCAAGACGAAGAATGAGGCGGCCGCGCAGCTCCGCCGGCAGCGCATCGTCGTGTCGTCCCTCCAGGAAAAAACGGAAGGCGGCAAGTTCAGCTTCGGCGGCGGCGTCACCGACCGGGACGTGGTGATCTTCACCCGCTGCGCTGACGCTCTACTACCTGACCGAGCCACAGACACTGCGGCCGCTCGCCTCCTTTCAGGTTGGGATGGTCTGCCGCTGGAGACGTTGCTGGTCGCCAGCACCGGGGGCCTCGAGAGCCCGTTTCCCCTGCGCACCACCCGTTCCTTCGCTATCGCCTCGAGAAGTATGCTATCAAAGGTGGCCGTGACGAGTGAGACAAGGCTACATGACGAGCGATGAATGATGAATACCAACGCGAGTGAGCGAGCGGTACTGATCCTGGCTCCGGCCAAGGTGAATCTGGTCCTCCGGGTTCTGGACCGGCGGTCCGACGGATACCATAACCTCTGGTCCCTCATGCACACGGTGGGTTTGGAGGACGAACTGCATGTTCGGCTCACGGCGGAGCCGGATGCTTCGTCTCCGGTCCGGCTGGCCTGCGACGATCCGACGCTGCCGACGGACGGGCGCAACCTGGTCCGGCGCGCCGCCGAGCTGGTGCTGGATCGGGCTGCGGCCCAAGGCCGTCCGGCCCCGGGCGTGGACATTCAGCTCACCAAACGGATTCCGATGGGCGGCGGGCTCGGCGGGGGCAGCAGCGACGCCGCGGCGACCATTCTGGGACTGAATCATGTGCTGGGTCTCGGCTGGTCCGTCAGCGAAATGGCGAAGCTGGGGGAGTCGCTGGGCAGCGACGTGCCGTTCTTTTTGTTCGCGCCCTGCGCCCGAGTGCGGGGTCGGGGCGAGGACGTGGCGCCGCTGACGCTGGCCGGCACGCGATGGGTTGTCCTGGTGAATCCGGGGTTCCCCATCGAGACGCGCTGGGCCTACCAGCGCCTGGCCGAATCGCGCCGCGTGGCGCGGCCGCTCTCGGCGTCGCTCGTCACGCTCATGGGGCGCGACCGGCTGTCGTGGAATGAGGTGGTGCCGCTGATGGAGAACGATTTTGAAGGCGCCCTGGCCCCGGTCCATCCGGCGCTCACCGTGATCAAGACGGAATTGCTGCTCGCGGGGGCGGAGGGGGCCTTGCTGTCCGGCAGCGGCGCCACGGTCTTCGGCATCTTCCATGATGAGGCGGTGGCGGTCCGCGCCAGGGATCTGGTGGGCCGGTCCGAGGGCCGCCGGGCCTTTGCGGCTCCGGCCGGAACCGGCCCTCTGACCTGCAGCTAGTTTCCGACCGAAATCGGCCGCCGCTCTGTCGTCGGTTGACAGGCTCCTTTCGTTTCCGATACAGTGACGATTCTTGTCATGACCACCCAATGAGGTGAGGGCGGCCTTGGTGCGCCGATTTGTAGGAGGGGTGTCATGGAAAAATCGCTAAAGCTGTTTTCCGGGAACTCGAATCCGGCTTTAACCAAGGAAATCTGCGGGTATCTGGGGATCGCCCTCGGTGAGGCGACGGTTTCTTCATTCAGCGATGGGGAGATCCGGGTCCGGATCGAGGAAAACGTCCGGGGCGCCGACGTGTTCGTCATGCAGTCCTGCTGCCCCCCGGTCAATACGGCGATCCTCGAACTCCTGATCATGATCGACGCGCTCAAGCGCTCCTCGGCTTACCGGATCACGGCGGTGATTCCCTACTTCGGCTACGCTAGGCAGGACCGCAAGGATCAGCCGCGGGTGCCGATCACTGCCAAGTTGATGGCGGATTTGATCACGACGGCGGGAGCCGACCGTGTGCTGACGATGGATCTGCATGCGGGGCAAATTCAGGGATTTTTCAACATCCCGGTGGACCATCTCTATGCCCTGCCGGTGTTGCTGGATTACATCAGCAACCATGGGGGCGAGGATTTGACCGTAGTGTCGCCCGACGCCGGCGGAGTAGAACGGGCGAGGGCCTTCGCCAAGCGCCTCCAGGCGCAACTGGCGATCATCGACAAGCGGCGCGAGGGGCCGAACAATGCCCAGGTCATGAACATCATCGGCGACGTCGAAGGCCGCAATGCCTTGTTGCTGGATGATATGATCGACACGGCCGGCACGATCGTGCAAGGCGCCCAGGCTTGCGCGGACAAGGGGGCCCGCAATGTCTGGGCCGGCTGCACCCATGCGGTCCTGTCCGGCCCGGCGTTGGAGCGGTTGCAGGCCTCCTGCCTCACGGAAGTCGTCGTGACGAATACGATCCCGTTGAACGGGAAAGAACAGCACTGTCCCAAGCTGCGGGTTCTGTCGGTGGCGCCGCTGCTGGGTGAAGCCATTACCAGGATTCACGCGGAGGAATCAGTTAGTTCGCTGTTCGCGTAAATAAGCGCATGCGAACCGCGGTCGGCAATTGATGATGGGCTTGACGGATAGTTCCTGGAGGCAAAAAACCACTCCGCCCGCATGTGATCGAAGCAGGCGGCTCAAGCAAGTTTGGTATGGAGACAGATCATGAAATTCGACTTGACGGCAGAGGTCAGAGAAAAAGCGGGCAAAGGAGCGGCCCGGCAATTGCGGCGGAGCGGCAAGGTGCCGGCCGTGCTCTACGGTGAAGGGGAATGTCTCCTGCTGACGGTGGACCCGACGGCGGTGATCAAGGTTTTGCGCGGCCATGCCGGCAGCACGGCGCTCATCAACCTGAGCCTGACGGGGGCTGCGTCCAAACCCAGCCGGACCGCGTTGTTGCGGGAGTATCAGGTCGATCCGGTGTCGGGCGAGTTGCTGCACGTCGACCTGTTCGAAATCTCCATGACCAAACCGATTCGGGTCAAGGTGCCGGTCAGTGTCGTGGGGGGGATGCCGGCCGGGGTGAAGGAAGGCGGGGTGCTGCACCACAATTTGCGTGAGCTGCACATTGAGTGCTTGCCCGCCGCGCTGCCGGACGCGATCGAAGTGGATGCCTCGAACCTGGCCATCGGCCAGGGGGTGCACGTGAAGGAGTTGCCCGCGGTCGCCGGGATCAAGATTCTGGACGAGGCCGAACAGATGGTGGTGAGCGTGGCCGCGCCGATCTCCGAAGCCAAGCTGGAAGCGCTGTTGACCAGCGGCGCCGGCGCGGAAGAAGGCAAGGAACCGGAAGTCATCGGCAAGGGCAAGGAAGAAGGGGCGGAGGGGGCCGAGAAGGCGGCTGCGCCAGGTGGTGAAGCCAAGGCCGGCGAAAAGGGCGAAAAGAAAGAAGCGGCCGCCGGAGCCAAGGCCGGCGAGAAGAAAGAGGGGGGCAAGGAGGAAAAGAAGAAGTAGCCTTGCCGCCCTAGCTCGTTGCCGGGCAGCGGCCATTCAACCAACAGGCGCTCGCTAACCCATCCAACGTGCAGTGAACCTCGAAGCCGGAAAAGGTCGAAGCCACGATATTGCATGCCTAGTTGTAGGGCTCGGCAATCCCGGCAATCGCTATGCACGGACCCGGCACAACGTCGGGTATCGGACGGTGGAATGTGCGGCGGCACGCTGGGCGATCCCTCTCAAGCCGCTCGGAGTGGCACGCCAGGGCCGCGGGCTGGTTGGGCCGCCGGACAGGCGGATAGACGTGACCCTGGCCTTGCCCCTTGCCTGGATGAATCAATCCGGGCCCGCCGTCAAGGCAATGGTGGAAGCCCTCGGCCTTTCAGCCGAACAAGTGCCCGACCACGTGATCGTTGTCCACGACGACCTCGATCTGCCGCTGGGGCGTCTGCGCATCAAGCGCCACGGAGGGCCCGGCGGCCATAACGGCATCCTCTCCCTCATCACCACCCTGGACACGGACGAGTTTTGTCGGGTGAAGCTCGGCGTCGGACGCCCGCCGGCCGGGATGGACTCTGCCGACTATGTGCTGGCGCCGTTCGTGGCGGAGGAAGCGTCCCGGGGCGACGCGATGGTCGAGCAAGCCGTGCTGGCGCTGGAGTGCCTGTTGGCCGACGGCGTGGCGGCAGCAATGAACCGATTCAACCAAGAGCTGATAGCGGATAGCTGATAGCAGGAGAAAGCTATGGGCCTGTGTTGCGGAATGATCGGGCTGCCGAACGTGGGGAAGACGACCGTCTTCAACGCGCTCGTAGGCGGCAACGCGCTCGCGGCCAATTATCCGTTCGCGACGGTGGACCCCAATACCGGGATTGCGTCGGTGCCGGACCCGCGCCTACTGAAACTCACGGAAATCTTTTCCTCGAAGAAGACGACGCCCAGCACCCTGGAAGTACGCGACATTGCCGGTCTGGTCGAGGGGGCGAGCAAGGGGGAGGGGCTGGGCAATCAGTTCCTGGGGCATATTCGGGAAGTGGATGCCCTTGTGCACGTGGTCCGGTGCTTTCAAGGCACCGACGTGGTGCATGTCAGCGGCAGCGTGGATCCCCTCCGCGATATCGGCACGATCGAAACGGAACTGATCCTGGCCGATCTGGAAACCCTCGAGCGCCGCAAGCAAAAGACGGAGAAGAAAGTGCGGGCGGGCGACAAGAAGGCCGCGGCCGAGATGGCCTTTATGCAAACGCTCATGGAGCGGCTTGACAAGGGGGAGTGGCTGGGCAATCTGTCCTTTACGCCGGAAGACCGGGCCATGCTCGACGAGTGCCAGTTGCTCGCCGCCAAGCCGGTGTTGTTCGTGGCAAATGTGTCGGAACAGACCGCGGTCGACGCGCCGTTGGTCGAACAGGTGCGCGAGTTTGCCGCCAAGCGCGGGGCGCGGGCGGTGACGATCTGCGGCCAGCTGGAGGCGGAGCTGGCATCCCTGCCGGAAGCCGAGCGGGCCGACTATCTGAAGGAATTGGGATTGACGGAGTCCGGCCTTGTGCGGCTGACGCGCGAAGCCTATGCGCTGTTGAACCTCACGACGTTCTTCACCGCCGGGGAAACGGAGTCCCGCGCCTGGCCGATCGTGACGGGAACCAAGGCTCCCCAAGCGGCGGGGAAGATCCATTCCGACATGGAACGCGGGTTCATCCGGGCCGAGGTCTACCATTACGACGATCTGCTCACCTGCGGCTCGGAGGCCAAGGTCAAGGAAAAGGGCCTGTTCCGGCTGGAAGGCAAGGATTACGTGATCAAGGAAGCGGACATCGTCTATTTCCGCTTCAACGTCTGAGGGGCGCTCCGGCTGCCGTATTTGACAGTTTCTCCGGGGCTGTGGTAGGGTCCGATCCTTCGCGCGGGTTGCCCCGTGCCCCTCGCTCCAGGCTTGGCCCTGGGGCCCATGTGCGTAATGGTCCATGAGGAGGTCTGAGTATGTCGATCTACGAGTCGATTTTTGTCGTTCGCACCACCCTCTCCGACGAAGACACCAATAAGCTCATCGAGAAGATGAAGGGCGTCCTGGAAAAGGCCGGGGCCCAGCTCCTCAAGCTCGAGAATTGGGGCAAGAAGAAGCTCGCCTACGAGGTCAAGCGTGAGCGCAAGGGCACGTTCGTCTATTTCCATTTCAAGTCCGTCGGCGGGGTTGTGAACGAACTGGAGCGGTCCTACCGCCTCGAGGACTCCATCCTCAAGTTTTTGACGGTCAAGCAGGAGTTGGGCGCCGCGAACAAGCCGGCGAGTGATGTCAAGGAGCCGGCGGCGTGACTGGGTTCAACAAGGTCATCCTGATCGGGAACCTGACCAAGAACCCCGAGCTCCGTTACACGCCCAGCGGGACGCCGGTGGCCAGTTTCGGCCTAGCCGTCAACCGCAAGTTTCGCCAGGGCGAGGAGCTCAAGGAGGAGGTCTGTTTCATCGACATCGTGGTGTTCGGCAAGACCGCGGAACACTGCGGACAGTATTTGAGCAAGGGCAGCGGCGTGATCGTGGACGGCCGGCTGCAGCAGCGCCGCTGGGAAACGGACGACGGGCAGAAGCGCAGCAAGCACGAAGTCGTGGCCCAGACCGTCAACTTCCTGCCCAAGCGGCAAGAAGCCGGCGGGGAGACGGGACAGACGGAAGAGCCGGGCTACGAAGAAGACATTCCCCAATAACTGATTGTCATTGGATTGATAACGGAGGGATCGAGTGGAGCGAGGAGGACGGTTATTTCAGCGCCGACGTGTGTGTCGGTTCTGCCACGAGAAAATGCCGATTGACTTCAAGGACATCGGTCTCTTGCGAAACTTTCTCACGGAGCGTGGCCGGATCGTCCCGCGCCGGATTTCCGGCAATTGCATGGGGCACCAGCGGGAGTTGACGATCGCGATCAAGCGCGCGCGCTCGATCGCCATGCTGGCGTTCGCCGAGGAGCGGTAGGCACGATCACCGGCGTGGCGCGCGCCTGCATGCGCCCGCTGTGGTTTGACTTCTCGCCGACGACCGGGTATAGAGCGGTCACCGTGCGTCGAGGAGGCGTGGCGAGTTCCATGGCGTTACCCAGCCCGCACCTCTCAGAGATTCCAGCTGAAGGGTTGCGCCTGACCTGCACGGCGCAGTCTGACGAGCTGCAGTTGAAACCCGTTGACGCCCGCGTAAGCGGGGAACTCGGCCTGTCGATCGAGATTGTGAAGGCCGGCCGGGCCGTGCATGTGAGCGGCACATTGGCCGGCACGTTCGTGCGCCAATGCGTCCGCTGCCTGAACGAATATGACGAGCTGGCCCGTATCCCGTTCACGGCCGACTATCTGGGTGAAGAGCCGCCGGCGAAGCCGCAGCCGAAGCGGGCAAAGCCGCGTACCGAGGAAGAGGCCGCCGACGCGCCCATCGAGGACGAAGAGGAACCCTACTCGCTGGTGGGGGACCGGCTGGAGCTGGCCGAGATGCTGCGGGAGCAGATCATCCTGGCGACGCCCATGCAGCCGCTCTGCCGCGAAGACTGCCGGGGGCTCTGCCTGACCTGCGGGCAGGATTTGAACGAACGCCGGTGCGACTGTCCCGAAGAGCAGCAGGAAAGTCCGTTCCTAGTCCTACGCAAGCTGACGGAAGGTACGCCCAAGCGCCCGCGCGGATGAGGGCGAGTCGAAGCCAGTAAACGAGTGAGGAGCCACGATGCCAAATCCAAAACATAAGCTATCCAGAGCCAGGCGGGACAAGCGGAGGACGAGCAAGTCCAAAATTACGCCTCCCGGCCTGTCGGTGTGCCCGCAGTGCCATGAACCCAAGCGTCCCCACTATACCTGCCTCAACTGCGGGACCTATAAAGGCAACGCGGTCATCGCCGTCGAAGAGTCCTCATCCGGTCGAGGCGGCGCCCCGGTGAGCGGCGCAGCCTCGACCTCACTATCCATGAAAATCGCCATAGATGCGATGGGCGGGGACTTCGGGCCGGCTCCGAACGTCGAAGGCGCCCTGCAAGCGGCCGAGGAGTTGGCCCTCGACGTGGTCTTGGTCGGGGACGAGCCCCAAATCCGTGACCAGTTGCGCCGGCTTGGCGCCTCCGATAATCGGCGGGTGACCGTCGCCCATGCGCCGCAAATCGTCGGCATGCACGAATCGCCGGCCCTGGTGGCCCGCAAGAAGCGGGACTCCTCGATTTGGGTGGCGACGGAGCTGGTCAAGGCGGGCGAGGCCAGCGCGGTCGTGAGCGCCGGCAACACGGGGGCCAGCATGGTGGCGGCCTTTTTCATCTTGGGCGTGATCAAAGGCGTGGAGCGGCCGGCCATCGCCGTCAGTCTGCCCACGCTGGACGGCAGCGCCATCATGTTGGACGTGGGCGCCAACGTGGACTGCAACGCGCAGCATCTGCACCAGTTCGGCCTGATGGGCAACGAATATGGAAAGTCCGTGTTCGGCACACCCAATCCGCGGATCGGCCTGCTCAGCATCGGGGAGGAGGACAGCAAGGGCAACGAAGTCACCAAGGAAGCGTTCAAGTTGCTGAAGGCCAGCCCGATCAATTTCGTCGGGAACGTGGAAGGCCGGGATGTGTACAGTGGCGGCGCCGACGTGATCGTCTGCGACGGCTTCATCGGCAACGTCGCGCTCAAGATCTCCGAAGGGCTGGCGGACACGATCAAGAAGTTGCTGCTCAAAGAGATCGCCGGCTCGTTCCTGGGGCGGCTCTCGTATCCGTTCATCGCCGCGCCCCTGTTGCGTCTGCGCCGGCGGATGGATTATGCGGAATTCGGCGGCGCGCCCCTCCTCGGGGTCAACGGGATCACCATCATCTGCCACGGCCGCTCCTCGTCCAAAGCCATCAAGAACGCTGTTCGCCGGGCCAAGGGGCTGGTGGACAGCTCCGTGAACCAGCTCATCCAGCGCGACATCGAAGAAAGCCTGGCCCAACACGAGCGGACCACCAATCCGGGGGCGCCCGCGTGAGGGCCCGCATTCTCGGCACAGGGTCCTATGTGCCGGAGCGGGTGTTGACGAACGCCGACCTGGAACGGATGGTGGCGACGTCGGATGCCTGGATCATGGAGCGGACCGGCATCCGCGAGCGCCGCCTGGCCGCGCAAGGCGAGGCCTGTTCCAACCTGGCCGTACAAGCGGCGGAACGGGCGCTGGCGGCGGCCGGTGTGGCGGCCGCCGAACTGGACCTGATTCTCTTGGCGACCTGCACCGGCGATTACCCAGTGCCGTCCACTGCCTGTCTTGTCCAGCACCGGCTGGGCGCCGTCCGCGCGGCGGCCTGCGACATTGGGGCGGCCTGCTGCGGGTTTCTCTACGGGCTGGGCGTGGGCGACGCCTACGTCAGGACCGGCACCAGGTACGTGCTCGTCATCGGGGCCGAAGTCATGTCGGCCGTGACGGACTGGACGGACCGGAATACCTGTGTGCTGTTCGGCGACGGAGCGGGGGCCGCGGTGCTAGGGCCCTCGGAGGGCGATCGGGGCATCCTCTCGTCCCACCTCCATTCCGACGGCGGGCTCTGGGACCTGATCGCAGTGCCAGGCGGGGGCTCGCGGATGCCTCCCTCGGAAAAGATGGTGGCGGAGCGGCAACAGTACATCAAGATGAAAGGCAACGAGACCTTCAAGGTGGCGGTGAAGACCCTGGAGGACAGCGTCCGCGAAGCCCTGGCGGCCAACCATCTCACCGTAGACGATCTGGACTTGTTGGTGCCGCACCAGGCGAACTTGCGGATCATCAAGGCCGTGGCCTCCCGGCTGGGACTTCCGCTGGAGAAGGTCATGCTGAATTTGGAGTGGTACGGCAACACCTCGGCCGCATCCATTCCGTTGGCGCTGGATGAAGCGGTCAAGGCGGGGCGCATCACCGAGGGGAGTCTGGTCTTGATGGAGGCCTTTGGGGCCGGGCTGACCTGGGCCTCGACGGTTGTCCGCTGGTGACGAAAGAAGCCGTCGGCCTTCAGCCGCCGGCGGTCAGTGTAGGGGGAGCGGGAGTCGATATTGTGCCGTTTGTTGAAGGCTGCTTGCTGAGAGCTGACCGCACGTTTTCTCGTTGACAATGGAAACCAATTCCCTCATATCATACCCCGCCATGGCTTCCGGAATCGGGTTGGTGTTTCCCGGCCAAGGGTCCCAGTCGGTCGGGATGGGACGGGCGTTGTACGAGGCCCACCCGGCTGTCCGGAAGGTGTATGAGGAAGCGGGGGCGATCCTCGGATACGACGTCGCCGCGCTGTGCTTCGACGGACCGGCTGACCGCCTCAACCTGACCGAGTACACGCAGCCCGCCTTGCTTACAGCCAGTATCGCGGCCTATCGCCTTCTTGAACCAGTCGGTCTGCGGCCTGTGGCGGTGGCTGGTCACAGTCTCGGCGAATATTCGGCGCTGGTGGCGGCGGGTGGAGTGAGTTTCGACGCCGCCGTGGCGCTGGTGCAGAAGCGGGGCCGGTACATGGCCGAGGCGGTTCCACCGGGCAGCGGGTTGGTGGCCGCCATTCTGGGGTTGGACGGCGACGCAGTGAAGGCCGCCTGCCGGGAAGCCGCAGGCGTCGGCGTGGTGGCCGCCGCGAATTTCAACAGTCCCGGCCAGGTGGTGATCGCCGGCGAGAAGGCCGCAGTCGAGCGGGCGATCGAACTGGCCAAGGCCAAGGGGTGCCGGAAGGCGATCCCGCTGCCGGTCAGCGTGCCGGTGCATACGCCGCTCATGCAAACGGCGGCGGATCGGCTGGCGAAGGATGTGGCGGCGACGGTTTGGTCGGATCTGACGACGCCGCTGGTCAACAATGCGGAGGCGCAGGCCTTGCGCACGGCCGCGGAGGTCCAGGCATCGTTGATCCGGCAGCTGCCTTCGTCGGTCTTGTGGGAGGATGCGGTGCGGGCCATGGGCGGGATGGGGGTCAAGACCTTCATCGAAGTGGGGCCGGGCACGGTCCTGACAGGGCTAATCAAACGGATCCTGCCGGACGCGGCGCTCTTGAACATGCAGGACCCCAAGTCATTGGAAGCGACGCTGGAAAGTTTGCAAGCTCAAAGGTCGTAAAGTCGCAGGAAGAAATTCCAAGACTTTTCGACTGTATAGACTTGAGGACGGTGAGCAATCATGTCACTAACGGGTAAAACGGCCATTGTCACCGGCGCGGCCCAGGGCATCGGCCGGGCCACCGCCGAGACCTTGGCACAGCATGGGGCGGATGTCGTCGTCGCGGACCTCGATCCGGGCCGGTCCCAGGACACGGTCGCGGCGGTCGCCAAACTGGGCCGGCGGGCGCTCAACGTGAAGGTGAACGTGGCCGACTTTGCCGACGTGAAAGCCATGGTCGATCAGGTGATGAAGGAATGGGGGAAGATCGACATTCTGGCGAACAACGCCGGGATCACGCGCGACGGGTTGTTGCTCCGGATGAAGGAAGAGGACTGGAACTTGGTCCTGCAGGTGAACTTGAACGGGACGTTCCATTGCACGAAGGCCGTGTTGCAGCCGATGACCAAACAGCGGTTCGGCCGGATCGTGAACATCGCCTCGATCGTCGGGGCCATGGGGAACGCCGGCCAGGCCAACTACGCCGCGTCCAAGGCCGCCGTGATCGGCTTTACCAAGACGGTGGCGCGCGAGTATGCCAGCCGGCAGGTGACCGTCAATGCGGTCGCGCCGGGGTTCATCGATACGGCCATGACCCAGGGGCTCCCGGCGGATGTAAAGGAGACCTTGCAGAAACAAATTCCCCTGGGCCATCTGGGGCAACCGTCGGACGTGGCGGAAGCGGTCAGCTTTCTGGCGTCCGATGCGGCGAGGTATATTACCGGACACGTGCTGCACGTCAACGGCGGCATGTTGATGGCGTAACGTGGAGCGAGACGTACAGACGCCTGGCGGAGAGCCGCGGCCATCCGGCAACGGCGTGTTCCCAGCATAAAGGAGGTAGAGCATGGGCGAGGAGGTGAAAAAAACGATGGCGACCGAGGATCGAATCAAGAAAATCATCGCCGAACAACTGGGCGTGGAGGAAGACGAAGTGGTGCCGGAGGCCTCGTTTGTGGACGATCTTGGGGCCGACTCCCTCGACACCGTCGAACTCGTGATGGCGTTCGAGGAAGAATTCGACATTGAGATTCCCGACGAGGATGCCGAAAAGATCCTCACAGTCGGGCGGGCCATGGAGTACATCAAGGAAAAGATGTGACGAGGTTGTCCGCTGGACGATGAATGAGCGTATGCGCAGACGGGTCGTGATAACCGGCTTGGGGGTGATTACACCCCTCGGGACCGGTCTTGAGAAGACCTGGCCGGCGATTTGCGCAGGCACCTCCGGCATCCACCGTATCACGCGGTTCGACCCAGCCAACCTGCCGGTGCAGATCGCCGGCGAAGTCCGCGATTTCGACCCCGCCGACTTTATCGAGAAAAAAGAAATCAAAAAGATGGACACGTTCATCCACTATGCCGTCGGCGCGAGCCAGATGGCGGTGGCGGACGCGGGGCTGAAAATCGGCCCCGAGAATGCGGACCGGGTCGGCGTGTATGTCGGAGCCGGGATCGGCGGCCTGCCGGGGATCGAGCATTACCATGATGTGCTCAAGGAGAAGGGCCCCGATCGGGTCTCGCCGTTCTTCATTCCGATGGTGATCATCAACCTGGCTTCCGGCCAGGTGGCCATCCGGATCGGCGCGCGCGGGCCCAATTCCTGCGCGGTGACCGCCTGCGCGACCGGCAACCACTGCATCGGCGACGCATTTCGCCTGATTCAGTGGGGAGAGGCGGATGCGATGGTGGCGGGCGGGACGGAAGCGGCGCTCACGCCCTTGTGCGTGGCGGGGTTCGCGGCGGCCCGCGCTCTGTCGCGGCGGAACGACAACCCCGAGCGGGCCAGCCGTCCCTTCGACAAGGATCGGGACGGGTTCGTGCTGGGGGAAGGGGCTGGCGTGGTGGTGCTGGAGGAGTTGGAGTCGGCCAGACGGCGGGGCGCCAGGATCTACGCCGAGATGGTCGGCTACGCGATGACCGCCGACGCCTACCATATTACGGCGCCCTCGGAAAACGGCGAGGGGGCGGTCCGTTGCATGGACCTGGCGATCAAGGATGCCGGCGTGTCCAAGGACGAGGTGGGGTACATCAACGCGCACGGCACCTCTACCATGGCCGATGCTATCGAAACCAAAGCCATCAAACAGGTGTTCGGGGAGCGGGCCTATCGCATTCCCGTGAGCTCGACCAAGTCCATGACCGGCCACCTGCTCGGGGCGGCCGGCGGGATCGAAGCCGTCTTCAGCGTGCTGGCTCTGCACCGCGGGATCCTGCCCCCGACGATCAACCTCGAACAGCCCGATCCGGAGTGCGACCTCGATTACATTCCTAACAAGGCGCGGGAAGCGAAGGTCCAGGTGGCCCTGTCCAATTCCTTCGGATTCGGCGGCGTCAATGCCTGCGTGCTGTTCAAGCGGTACGACGCCTGATCCCTCGCGCTGGATCGGGGGCTGCACGATGGGGCGGTTATTTCCCGATGACGCACAGCAGGCGATCGGCTATCGGTTCAGCCGTCCGGCCCTCCTCGCCGAAGCGCTCACCCACAAATCGTATGTCAACGAACAGAAGGACAGGGGCAGCCAGGACAACGAGCGGCTGGAGTTTCTCGGCGATGCCGTCCTGTCGTTGATCATCAGCGAGCATGTCGTGGCGGCCTTGCCCGATGCGTCCGAGGGCGAGCTCTCGAAGCTGAAAGCCCGGCTCGTCAGCGAAGTGTCCCTGGCCAAGGCAGCGCGAAGCCTGGGGCTGGGGCCTCTGCTGCGGCTGGGCCGGGGGGAAGAACTCAATCAAGGGCGCGACAAGAATTCGCTGCTGGCCAATGCGTTTGAAGCGGTGCTCGCGGCGATTTATCTGGACGGGGGGCTGGACGCCGCGCGCGCCTTCGCCGTCCGCGCCTGTGCGGGCGAATTGGCGCAACTCGGCAATGCCGCGGAGGCGCAGGGAGACTATAAGACGCAGCTCCAGGAGTGGTGCCAGAAGCGGTACGAAACCTTGCCCCAGTATGTCACCGTGCGGGAGTCGGGGCCGGACCACCAGAAGCTCTTTGAAGTTCAGGTGACGATCCGGGGCGACATCGCCGGCGCGGGCGCGGGACGGACGAAAAAAGAAGCGGAACAAGTGGCCGCCAAACAGGCGGTGGAACAGATCGTCAAACGAACCTGACACAGTCATCTATGGGAGGAGGGGCCCATGTCGTCTAGGAGCGCACGCAAGCATGTTGTGCGGCCGGCAATCGTGATCGGCCTGTCGGTATTGTTGTGTGGATTGTTGAATATGATGCCGAGTCAGGGGTGGGCCGCTAAGCAGGCGCCGGACCCGAATGCGCCGGCCCCGGCTGCGCCTCCGAAGATGGAGGATCCCAAGGGCCTCAGGGCGATCATTAAGACCAAGCATGGCGAGATACAGATCAAGTTCTTTCCGGAGCTGGCGCCCAAGCACGTCGAGAATTTTATCAAGCTGGCCAAGGAAGGCTTCTACGACGGCACGATTTTCCACCGCGTAATCCCGAATTTTATGATTCAGGGCGGGGATCCGAATACCAAGGATACCAGGAAGAAGGAGATGTATGGGCAGGGAGGTCCCGGCTACATGATCAAGGCCGAGTTCAGCGACACGCCGCACAAGCGGGGCATCGTGTCCATGGCCAGGGCCAACGAGCCGGACACGGCCGGCTCCCAGTTCTTCATCGTGGTGGAGGACTCACGGTTCCTGGACCGCAAGTACACGGTGTTCGGCGAGGTGGTCCGCGGAATGGGCGTGGCCGACAAGATCGTGAACGAGCCCCGCGACGCGCAGGACAACCCGCTGAGCCGCATCGAGATGACCGTCAAGATCGTGGAGTAGCCGTGGCGCGGCTCGGCGCCTGTTCATTCCGGGGTCCGGCGTTGGGTGGGAGTGCCATCCAGCATCGCAAGGAGGGGTGGCGCATGTGGAAATCAATGACGCTTGGCTTGTGCTTGGCGGGGCTGCTGAGCGGGTGCATACACCAGGAATCGTACGACAGAATCGTGGCCCGCAACGGTCGGCCCTCCGAAATCACCCATGATGAGAAAACGATCACCGCCACCTGGGGAGAAGGGGCGGATAGAAACTGGGTCGTCATCGACAAACGGACCCAGCGCATCATCGAGAGCAGTGAAAACGGAAAGTTCCGTTGCCGGTTTCTGAGCCTCTGCGAGTTCAGCCGATAGGCCGTCGGGCTCCG
>SXGS01357905.1_pt1 | contig 26918 bp, 15 predicted proteins | sample 3174681 | NCBI WGS metagenome assembly SXGS01 (sample SAMN11356861, study PRJNA531348) | freshwater metagenome | isolation source: freshwater sample F1-80 | place: China: Fuxian Lake, Yuxi | collected 2017-12-25 | reverse complement strand
GAAACGTAAGCCACTCCCTTGCGGTCAGCATCTGAACGAGCCGCGACCGCAAGGAAGCGGGAAACGTAAGCCACTCCCTTGCGGTCGCGGCTCGTTCAGATGCTGCACCATTCCTGAACCTGCTCTGTGGTTCATTGCAGTTCAAGGTAGGTCACTCGCTCCGCGAGTGACACCTCCGGGAGGAGCGGAGCGCATTGCGGGTCACATCAGCGCAACTCGCGGAGCGAGTTGCCTACCTTGAGCCGCAACGAACTACTAGCGTCCGCCCAGGAGGGCGGGCTACAACTGCGGGATCAGTGACTGGAACGGTTCCTCGCACGCATCGGTGACTTCACGTGCGGCCATGAACGCAGGGAAGATCGTCGCGTTTACGATGGCGTACGCGCTCATGTTCACCGTCACGAACAGAACCATGGTGAACATGTTCATCCCGGCGTTGGTCTCGATCATGGTCGCGATGAACACGAAGATGAGCAGCGCGATCGCACCCGGTCCGACCGACGCGATCCCGGCCGCTCGCGTACACTTGTGAGCCAGTTCCTCGTCCAGCGAAGCCCGCGCCATGCACGACAGTAGCATCATGATGCAAACCGTACGGGTCATCTCCAGCACGCCGGCAATCATGGAGAGCACCATCGGCCCCTTCGGGGTCGCGCCCTGAGTGTCGCGATACATCGCGGACGTGAGATAGAACATGGTCGCGTCGAGCCGGGTGGGGAGCAGCCCCCAGCGGGCGTTGCCGGTCGAACCGTGAACCTCGTCGGTGGTCTTGCCGATGGACGACTCCTTGCCCCCGGACACTAGCGCCAACAGGAACACGAAGTGAACGACCACCGCGACGGACGCGGTGGTGCCGTAGCCCCAGTGCCCCGGCGCACGCGGACCGGTCAGACACAACACAACACCAACCGCGGCAAGCAACCAGTTGATCAGTCCGAGAACGCCCGCGAGCGTGATGAGGAGCGGCAGCGGAACCGTGAATGCGGCCTGGAAGAAGAAGATGATGATGAGCACCATCGACAGCATGAACAGCGCGAACGAGATCCAGATCAGTTTGCACCCCCACGCGGCCCGCTGGAACGCGGCGCGGCGGACCGCCTTCTCTTCGGGGCTAAGCGAGTCGTCGCCCGGCTTGCGGCGCTTCTTCTTCCGCCGTTTTGCTTCTTCCTCGGTTTCAGGGTCGAAGTCACGGTTCGCGCTATTCGGTCCCTCTTCCTTCGCACCTTGTCCTTTCGCGCCCCGCTTCTTGCGCGGTTCGTCGTCTTCGTCCTCGTCGGCCTCGCGTGCCGGCTTGCGAGTCTTCGCCTTCGGCGCTTCTTGTTCCTCTTCTTCGGCCTCCTCGGACGCGGCGCCGTCGGCCGCGGAGAAGACCGTCTTGCACGCGGGACAGCGCACCATCGCGGTGGTGCCGTCGGGCACTTGAAGTCCGCTCTGGCACTTGGGACAAGTAAGCAGCACGCGGGTGCCTCGTGGGTACGGTCAGGACCGGCGGTCGCACGCGGTCTTGGTTTGCAGCGCCGCCATCGCGGGGTTGAGCATCATGAACGCGTAAGCGCCGTACAACCCTAGCATTGTCAGGAAGACGGTGTGGGCCCTCCCAGAACCCTTGAACAACCCGGTGACGAACAGCATCACCAGTACGACAAGCGGCACCACGCCGGCGATCAGGTAGACCAGTTTGGCACTAAAGTTGGCCTTCTCGGCCGCGTATCCATCGCCGGCCGCATCCGCTGTAAGTCGGAGCGTCTGAAGGATGAACACGAGCCGAAGCAACTCACAGATCGCCGCGGCCAGCGCCACCAAGTAGAAACTGCTTTCCAGCATCGGCCGGGTGTACTTGGAGATGAGCGTTGGCAGGAATGTGTCCTTGGCCGGGAGTATAGACGCGACCACGATCCAGTTGAGTTTGCCCACCCCCGGTAGCCCGCGTGCCTCGCCCATCCCGCCTTGCATGTTGTCGAAGGTGATTCCGAGGAGAACAAGGTGGATGGTGGCGAACACGGTCGCTGTGATCGCCATGCCCCTCGCCCGCGGCGGCCCGGCGATGGCGAACCCGCACCCCACCAAACCCACCGTCCACGCCCCTAGCCCCGCCAATCCGGGCAGCACGGCGATCAGGTCGAGGATTGCGGCCCCGTCGATCCCGCTTTCGCGCTCGCCACTCCTCTCGCTCCGGGGTGGGGGTGGGGAGGACGAAGTCGACGGCGTCGAGTTGGTCGCGACGATCAGCCCGACCCACGCGATCAGGACGTACAGCGCGAGCAACCCGAACGCGCCCAAGTTGAGCCAACAAGAGATCGAGAGCAACAACGCTCCGACTTTGCCTTTGGCGAACGCCCCTCGCTTGTTGCTCCCGGGCCGCGGTCGCCAGTCCTCGTCGTCGTCCTCGTCGGCCGCGCGTTTCTTCTTCTTCTTCTTCTTGGGCTTCTCGTCTTCCTCGTCGTCGTCCTCGTCGGCCGCGCGTTTCTTCTTCTTGGGTTTCTCGTCAATGACTTCGAAGTCCTCGTGATCGTCCGCGGACGCGGCCTGCACGGGCGAGGGCTTCGGGAGCGGCGCGGCGGGCTTCGATGCCGGTGCGGGCCTCGGGGGCGAGTCGTCCACCACCTCGAACGCGGCAGCGGGCGTGGGCGTGCCGACGGGAAAGATGGTGGTGCACTTGGGGCACTTCACGTTGCCTTTGGCCCCATCGGGTACTTTCAGTTTGGTGGGGCAATTCGGACAGGTAACGACCGGCACCGGGACGTCCTCGGTAGGGAAGCGGTAGGGGTGGGGATTGTTTTACCGCTTCCCCCGCGGCGGGAGCAATGCCTGAAGGGAAAGAGGAGGGGGAGAAAGGGAAAAGAGAAGGGGAGAGAGGGAAAAAGTCTCCCCTTTTCCCTTTCTCCCCTTCATCTTCAGGCCGTCCCCAGTTCCGCGAGGATTGTAGCGGCCCGGTTCGCGTCCGCGATGGTGTCGAAGGTCGCGTAGCCGATGAACTTCCCGCCGATGACGGACATCACCAGACCGTGCAGGTTGATGCCGGCCATCTCCCACGCCTGCGTGACGCGTCCGCCCAGCCCAGCCTTGTCGTCGCCCTCGACGCGCATGACGATTGGTTCACTGACCTCGTGCAGCCCCGCGGCGCGAGCCGCGGACAGTTCCCCGTTGCCGTGGAGCGGGGCCACGTACAGGTCGCCCATGCCCGGCTTGTTCACGGACCGTTGACTGTACACGTATTCCAGGTGCGCCCCGGCCTCGGCCAACTTCTTCAACTTCGTCGCCGCGCCGCCTGGCTTGTCTTCCACCTCCGCGTGGAAGAGATGAACCCGCTGCATCTTGAAGCTCATGAGAGTTGCCCTCCGGCCTGAATGAAGTCGCGTTCGTGACGTGATGCGCGACAGATCTTCCATCTGGGATGATAACTCTAGCACATGGCTTTGCAACAGGGTAGCGTTGGTGATTCTGCCGCCTAACCCCCTCCGAGGTCCGTATGCGCCGGCTCGCTTCACTTGCCCCAATTGTCATTGCGCTGTCACTGCCGTTTGTTCCGATGTGCGTAGAGACGCGGGGGGCTGATGCCCGTTCGCCCAACGTCGATGCGAAAGCCGATGCCGACAAGTACACCGCGTTCACGAACGCGACCATTCACACCGCCGTGGACGACAAGCCGATTCCGAACGCGGTTCTCGTGATCCGACGCGGCAAGATCGTCGAACTCGGTCCATCGATCGAGGTGAAGATCCCGAAAGGCGCGGAAGTGATTGACCTCAAGGGTGCGGTGCTCATTCCGGGCCTCGTGGACACGCACTCGCACGTCGGCGTGTGGAGCCGGCCGGGGGTGTCCGCGAACTCCGACGGCAGCGAGTCGAGCGGTCCGGTTCAGCCGAGCGTGCGAGCGATTGATTCCTTCAACGCGGACGATCCCGGTATCCGCATGGCGACCGCCGGCGGCGTGACCACCGCGAACGTGATGCCCGGTTCCGGCAACGTGATCGGCGGGCAAACCGTGTACGTGAAGTATCGCGGCCGGAGCATTGAGGAGATGCGTATCCTCGGACTCGCGGGCAAAACCGAGATTCTCGGCGGCTTGAAGATGGCGAACGGTGAGAACCCGAAAGGCTACGGCAAGTCGAAGGGGCAAGCGCCGTTCACGCGCATGAAGATCGCGGCGCTCCAGCGCGAGACGTTCCAGAAGGCGAAAGAGTACAAGGCGAAGATCGACAGCGGCGCGAAGCCCGACCGCGACGTGGCGCTCGAACCGCTTGTGGAAGTTCTCGAACGCAAGCGCACGGTTCACTTCCACTGCCACCGCGCCGACGACCTGCTCACCGCCATTCGCATCAGTGAAGAGTTCGGCTTCGAGATCGTGCTTCAGCACGCAACCGAGGGCTATCGCGTGTCGGACGTGCTCGCGAAGAAGAAGATTCCGGTGTCGCTGACGATCGTGGACAGCCCCGGCGGGAAGGCCGAGACGATGGGCCTTCTCGAAGAGAACGCGGCGATTCTGCAAAAGGCCGGCGTGGTGGTGACGATCAACACCGACGACAGCGTGACAGAATCGCGGTTCATGCTCCGCACGGGCGCGATCGCGGTCCGCGGCGGCATGACTGAAGCAGAGGCGCTGAAGGCCATCACGATCAACGCGGCGAAGTTGCTGCACCTCGACCACCGCTTAGGCTCGCTGAACATCGGCAAGGACGCGGATTTCGTGGTGTTGAGCGGCGCCCCGTTCAGCGTGTACACGCAAGTACAACAGACGTGGATCGACGGCAAGAAGGTGTTCGATGCGGAGAAGGACCAAGCGTACCAAGCCGGCGGCTTCGCGCTGCCCGCGGGGGAGAAGTTACCGGACGAGTTCAGAAGGGACACAGTTCGACTTCTTGTCGCTGGTGGGCCGATTCGCGTTTTCGACGGGTTGAAAGGGGCCATCGCAATCGAGGCGGATCACATTCACTCGGCCGTTCCGGGAGAGAAGCCGGTCGCGGGGGTTATTGTCCTTCAAGACGGTAAGGTACTCTTCGTCGGGTCGGCGCAAGTCAAGAACATGCCGGTGTACAAGGCGAAGCACGTCACGCCGGGGTTGATCGACACGTTCTGCTCGATCGGGCTGAGCGGCGCGTGGAACATCCCCGCGGACCAGGATCAGGACGAATCGAGCGACCCCAACCAGTCCGACCTGCGCGCGATCGACGGCTTCAACCCGCGCGAGCCGCTCATCGACTTCCTTCAGGCGAACGGCACCACGGTCGTTCACTCCACACCGGGTAGGCAGAACGCGATCGCGGGGCGAGGTGGCGTGTTCCGCGCCGACGGCGTTACCGTGGATCAGGCCGCGATTACGCCCGTTGGGGCGCTCGTCGTGAACTTGGGCGAATCGTCGAAAGGCAAAACGCCGACTTCGCGCATGGGTGTTGCGGCGCTTGTGCGAAAGGCGTTCGCAGATGCCGATGCTTATCGGGCTAAGCCGCAAGCGGCGAAGAATCCGAAGCTGGAGGCGCTCATTCCCGCGCTCGAGGGGAAGGTTCCTGTGTATTTCGCCGCACACCGCAAGGACGACATTCAGACCGCACTGCGCATCGCATCTGAGTTCAAGTTGAAGCCGGTGATCGCGCTCGGCACCGAAGGCTACCGGATGGCCGACGAACTGAAGAAGGCCGGTGTATCGGTCGTGGTTCACCCGACCATGCAGCGCGCGGGATCGAGCATGGAAACGCTTCACTCGTTCACCGGGAACGCGGCGGCGCTCGACGCCGCGGGCATCCCGGTCACGATCTGCACCGGGTTCGAGGGCTACGTTCCGAAGACACGCGTGCTGCGCCACGAAGCCGCGATGGCCGTCGCCGCGGGCATGGACAAAGAACGCGCGTTACGCGCCATCACGATCAACGCCGCGAACTTGCTCGGCATCGAGAAAGAGTACGGGAGCATCGAAGTGGGGAAGGTCGCGGACCTGGTGCTGTACGACGGCGACCCGTTCGAGCACGCGACCCACGTCACGCAGACAATCCTGCGCGGCAAGGTGGTGTACGACCGCGCCGACTACTTGAAACTACCGTTCGAGCGTCGCGTGCTGCCGCTGCTCGGCGGCGGAACCAACGGCGTGGGTTGCTGTATGGGGTGGTAACGTTGACTCGAGCCAGAATGTGGCCGATTCGCGCCGTCAGCTACATCGCACAGACGCCGTTGTCGTTCGCCTCCGCGGGCACCTGCGACAGTTCCCGCGGCCCGCGACTGTGTTCGAGTACGTACTTCTGAAAGTGGTAGACACGCTCCTCACGTGTTCCAATCACGCCCTGATGGGGACTGCACTCCATCCCACGCTGCACGCCCGTGTAAATCGACCCGTCTTCGGAGAAGACCTTCTTGCCGATCGCCGTCGCAATTGACCGCAGCGTGCGGTACAGCACCCACGCCATCGGGTTGGCGCGGCGTCCGCGGAGCGTGAAGAAGATACACCGGTAGCGGCACGTTGCCGGGCCGGTCGGGAACACGCACTGCATCATGCGGAACGAGTCGAGCGAACTCCCGGTCGCATGCGGGTGCAACACCCGGTGCCAGTACTCGTTGCTCACCTTCTCACCCAATCGGCGCACGATCCAGTTTTCCGCGACCGTCGCGAACCCGCGGGGCGAAACCGTCTTGAACGACGTGAACCGGTCCGTCAGTTCGTGCCACGCGTTCTCTTCTGGCGGGAACTGTTTGAATGTGTACGGGTGAACTTCCGGGATGTGGTACGACTCTAGCGAGTTCTCCAGTACCACCTTCCAGTTGCACGGGAAGTCTTTCTCCCACGTCGCCGTGTGCTGGTACGCGCCGCCGTAGTCCTGCCACACGTTCCACACTGGATCGAGCCACTCGCGGAGCGATGGTCCCGTTTCGTTGAGGTTGATGAACACGAGGTCGCCGCACGTGTCCACGCGGAACTGGCGCAAGCAGGCATTGTCGCGATCCCACGGGCGGAACGCCTTCGCGTCGGGGATCTTCCCGGTGCCGCCCTCTTTGTTGAACTCCCACCCGTGGTACTGGCAGCGGAGTTTCTCCGCGTTGCCGCGCGGCTTGTCCGTGAGCCGGCTGTGCCGGTGCGGGCAGACGTTCAGGAACGCGCGTAACTCACCGTCGAAGTTGCGGATGATGATCGGCGTTTCGAGCAGGTCGAACGTGAGGAAGTCGCCCGGCTTCGCGAGGTCGCGTTTCACCGCGAGCGGGTGCCACGCGGGCTGAAACAGATGCCTCAGTTCGGCGCGGTACTGCACGTCGGACGTGTAGTGGTGCGGGCGCAACAGGTGCCGGAGGTGGTGCTGGTTGGTGAACATAACCGCGTTCAGTGTTCAGTGTTCAATTCCGCCCAGGCTTTCAATTTCGCCTATGTTCACTGGGCGGTGCAATCATCATTCCTGAAAACTGAACGCGGAACACGGAATACAGCCGTTACTTTCCTCCCAATTTCTCAATCGAGAGCTCGGGTTGCCACAGGCTGAGGAACGTGGGGATCTTCGCGCGGTCGAGTCCGGGCATGCTCGGGAACAACCCTGCCCCTTGCAGCGGCACGTTCGCGGTGATCGCGTAGATGGAGCGCGCCGGGTCGTTGCCGCGGCGGTACATCACAACGCCGGGCAGGGCCGTGAGACCGGGGCAACCCATCTGCCCCGCGACTTGCAGCGCCTCGTCCAGGTCGCCGACGTGGTCCACCAACCCCTTCGCCTTCGCCTGTGAACCGGTGAAGATGCGGCCGTCGAAGGTGGTGGCGTCGGTCGCGGTCGGGCGTGCCCGCTTGATGTCCGTGACGATTTGCTTGTGGAACTCGTCGGCCATTGCCTGGAGCAGTTGTTTCTCGCCCTCGGTCAGCGAGCGGGCGCTGGTGCCGATGTCGGTGAACTCGCCCGACTTGATCGGCTGCGGGATCACGTTGAACTGCGCCATCAGGTCGCGCAGGTTGAACAGGTTCAGGATCACGCCGACGCCGCCAGTCACGGTGGCCGGACCCGCGACGATCTGGTCCGCGCCCGACGCCAGGTAATACGCGCCGCCGGCCGCGGTGTCCATCAGACAGGCGACGACTGGTAACTTGGTGCATGCTTTGAACCGTTCCAGGTCGTGGCGCATCGAAATACACGCCGCAACACCGCCCCCGGGACTGTTGATGCGGAGCACGACCGCCTTCACGCACTTGTCGCGGGCGACCGCATCGAGCTTCTCGCGGAACAACGCGACCGGGTTCTCACCGCACGACAGCGGCCCGACGAACGGCGTGTTCAGAATGAGGCCGTCCACGTCGATGATCGCGACGCGGGTCGGCCCGGACTGCACCACGACCGGTTTGACGTGTCCGGCGTGCGTGCTGACAGGTGGCGAATCGGTCTCGATGCGCGTGTCTGAATAGGTGTGGAGCGTGAACCGGTCGCTATTGCACCCGGCCACGAGCGGAATGGCGAAAAGAGCGAGGAGAATGCTGCGCATGGGCCGTCCCTGTTTCCGATCCGTGGAATCGTCATCTTTGACATTCGGTGTTATCGTCACAACCGCCCTTGCCGAATGACCCCAATTCCGGCACAACACATGAACTCGCTACAACCCGCCACAAACACGTGTGCCAACGGCAATCAATCGGGATTCTGGTTTGAACTAAGTCTCATTATGCCATAGGTCTCCACACTGCCCAGTTTGCCAAACGGACTTGGATTTCCGATACTGACGGTGAAGGCGCGGCCGATCTCCGGCTCTTGCGTCATTAGCGCCGGGGCGTGACCCGGCGTACCGCCCACCCCCCGGGACAGGAGGTCCAGCCCCAAGAGGCGAGTGATGGAACCGCGCGACCTCATTGTTTTGACTCCAGCGGGAGCCCCCGATCCATCGCTCGCCATCGCAGCCTGCCGAGCAGGTGCGTGGGGTGTGCTGGACTTGGAGTTTGGCTCCCGCACTCGCGCGTCCCAATCGCTCACCCGACTCGCACGCTTCGCGGGCGACAAATTCGGGGTTCAACTCCGCACCAACGCGGCCGATCTGTTCGACTTGCTCAACCAGTGCAAACCCGCCTGCGTGATCCTCGCGGGTGCGGACCACCCCACACTCGCGACCCGCGTCCACGACCTGAAGACCGCGGGCGCCGAAGTGTTGCGCGAAGCCACCAGCGTTGCCGAGGCCGCGAAGGCGGTCGAGTTCGGCGTGACCGGAATTGTCCTGAAGGGTCACGAGGCCGGCGGCCGCGTCGGAGCGGACACGTCGTTCGTGTTGCTCCAGAAGTGGCGGCAGTTCGCAGACAGGAACGGCATCACAATTCCGTTTTGGGTCCGCGGTGGGATCGGCGCGAACACCGCGACCGCGTGCGTCGCGGGCGGTGCGCGGGGCGTCGTGCTCGATTCGCAGGTGCTGCTGACGCGTGAAACGCCGCTCACTGACGGCGCCCGCAAACGCATCGCGGGGCTGGACGGCAGCGAAACGCTCGTTCTCGGATCACGGCTGGGAGAAGCGTATCGAATCTACGCCCGACCGGATTGCGTTGGGGCGCAAGAACTGGCGAAGGAAGACGAGCGGCTTCAGCACGCGGCCATTCCTCCCGAAGAGAAGTTGACCGCCTGGCGCGAGGCAGTTTGCGCCCGCGTCGCGTCGGACCCGGCCACGGGTGTCTGGTTGGTGGGTCAGGACATCGTGAACGCGGCGCCGCTCGCCGCGAAGGGCATTACCGTCGCGGGCGTGGTGCAGGCGATCTGCGACCGCGTCGCAAAGCAACTCGAAGCGGCCAAGAAGCTCAAACACCTCAGCCCCGATTCGCCGCTCGCGAAGTCGCACGGCACGAAGTACCCGATTCTGCAAGGCCCGATGACCAGGGTCAGCGACACGGCCGCGTTCGCGGACTCGGTCGCCGCGGGCGGGGCGCTGCCCTTCCTCGCGCTCGCGTTACTCCGCAAAGCGGAAACCGAAAAGCTCCTCGCGGAAACGAAGGGGAAACTTGGGAAGAAGCCGTGGGGCGTTGGCATCCTTGGGTTCGTGCCCAACGAGATTCGCAGCGAGCAACTCGAAGCGATCCGCACGCACAAACCGCCGTTCGCGATCATTGCCGGGGGCAGGCCGGATCAGGCACGCGAACTCGAAGCACAGGGTATCCCGACGTACTTGCACGTGCCATCGCCGGGCCTGCTCAAGATGTTCCTGAAGGACGGCTCGCGTCGGTTCATCTTCGAGGGGCAGGAGTGCGGCGGTCACATCGGCCCGCGTGCGAGCTTCGCGCTGTGGGAAGCGATGATCGAGGTGCTGATCGAGAACATTGGCGGGAAGCCGGCCGACGACATGCACGTTGTGTTCGCGGGCGGCATCCACGACGCTCTCTCCGCGAACATGATCGCGGCGCTGAGCGCTTCGCTCGCGGAAAAGGGTGTGAACGTCGGCGTGCTGCTTGGTACTGCGTACTTGTTCACGAAAGAGGCAGTGCAGGGCGGGGCGATCACCGAACGCTTTCAGCAAGAAGCCATCGCGTGCGCCGACACCGTGCTGCTCGAAACCGGTCCTGGGCACGCGATCCGCTGCATCCCCACCCCTTACGCGGAAGTGTTCGAGGCCGAGAAGCGCAAACTGAAGGCCGAGGGCAAGACTCCGCTGGAAGTTGGGCTCGCGCTCGAACGTATCAATCTCGGGCGCCTGCGCGTTGCCAGCAAGGGCGTAGATCGTTCTTCGGCTTCCTCTGCTGTTAGCCGCGCCCCGAAGGGAAGCGAGAAAAATGGCGATGGCCTTCACCCTGTTAGCGCCGACGAGCAGTTCTCGCGCGGCATGTACATGATCGGGCAGATCGCCGCAATCCGCGACAAGGTCACGACCATCGCCGAACTGCACGCGAACGTCACCGACAGCATCATTCTCCCCGAATCGGAAACCAATCCGCAGAACCCCGAACTGCCGGCCCCGCCGCCGTGCGACGTGGCCATCATCGGGCTGTCGTGCTTCTACCCGAAGTCCGGCTCGCTGTGGCAGTACTGGGAGAACATCCTCGCGAAGACGAACGCGGTCATCGAGATACCGCCGACGCACTGGGACTGGCGACCGTACTACGACCCGGACCCCCGCGCCAAGGACAAGATGGTTTCAAAGTGGGGCGGGTTCATGTCGGACATCACGTTCGACCCGCTCAAGTACGGCATCACGCCGAAGAGCATCCCGAACATCGAGCCGCTTCAATTGCTACTCCTTGAAGCAGTGAATCAGGCGATCGGTGACGCGGGCTATCTCGACCGGCCTTTTGCCCGCGAGCGCACGTGCGCGATTCTCGGCGTCGGCGGCGGTGGAATGCCGCTGTCCGTCTCGTACGGCTTCCGTGCGTGTATGCCGCTGCTCGACTCGATCCCCGGCGTGCCGGTGAAGTCGAGCGAGATCGTCGCGCTTGGCGAGGGCATGTTGCCGGAGTGGACAGAGGACTCGTTCCCCGGCATCCTGCTGAACGTCGCCGCGGGCCGAGTGGCGAACCGGTTCAACCTCGGTGGCCCGAACATGGCGATCGACGCCGCGTGCGGGTCGTCGCTCGCGGCTCTCTACGCTGGTGTTCGCGAACTGAACGATGGCACCAGTGATGTCGCCATCGTGATGGGCGGAGACGCGGTCCAGACGCCTTACGCTTACGTCGCGTTCTCGAAGACGCACGCTCTCAGTCCGAAGGGGCGGTGTCGGCCGTTCGACGCGGACGCGGACGGCATCGCGCTCGCCGAAGGTGTGGGCGTCGCGGTGCTGAAGCGCCTCGCGGACGCGGAACGCGACGGCGACCGGATTTACGCCGTCATCAAGGGCGTGGGCGCTTCGAGCGATGGTCGCGACAAGGGACTGACTGCACCACGAGCGGAAGGCCAACTTCGCGCGTTGCACCGTGCGTACGCACAGGCTCGCGTGAACCCGTCGAACGTAGCGAGAGTGGAAGCGAACGGCACCGGCACCGTGGTCGGCGACAAGAGCTAAGCACGTGCGATTGGCCAACTGATGCGAGACGCGGGCGGCCCTCCGCAGTCGTGCGCGATTGGTTCCGTGAAGTCGATGATCGGGCACAGCAAGTGCGCCGCGGGCCTCGCGGGGCTTATCAAGGCCGCGTTTTCGCTGCACCACAAGGTGCTCCCGCCGACGCTGGTGGAGACGCCGAACCCGAAGGCGAATCTTGGCAGTGGCCCGCTGTACCTGAATACCGAAGCGAAGCCGTGGGTTCACGGGCACGACTACCCGCGTACCGCCGGCGTGAGCGCGTTCGGCTTCGGCGGCACGAACTTCCACACGGTCCTCGAAGAGTACACGGGCGACTTCCTTAACCGCCCGACAACCGGGCTTCGGCAGTGGGCGACGGAACTCTTCGTGTGGCGCCGCGCAGACCGCGCGGCAATCCTTACCAGCGCGAAGCAAGTTCGCGATGCGATCGTTGCCGGTGCGCAGCCCACGCTCGCCGACCTCGCCGCGAGTGTGTGGCAAACGAGCCGCGACCGCAAGGGAGCGGACGCCACGCTCGCGGTTGTTGCGACCTCGCTTGAAGACTTGAAAGAGAAGCTCGACGCGGCGCTCGAATCGCTGCCGAAGGCGACCGGGACGCACACCGACCCGCGTGGCATTTACTTCAACGCGACGCCCGAAGCGGCGAAGGTGGCGTTTCTGTTCCCCGGCCAGGGGTCGCAGTATCCGGACATGCTCGCGCAGGTCGCGATGGCGTTTCCCGAAGTGCGGGACGTACTCGACCGCGCTGAGACTACGCTCGCGGATGACCTCGATAAGCCACTGAGCCGGTTCATCTACCCACCGTCGTCGTTCACGCCGGAACAAGAGGCCACGAACCGCGACGAACTGCGCCGTACCGAGGTCGCGCAGTCGAGCATCGGGGCCACAAGTCTTGGCATGTTCCGGTTGCTCACGGCCCTCGGTGTCGAAGCGGACTTCTTCGCGGGCCACAGTTACGGCGAGTACGCGGCGCTCGCGGCCGCTGGCGCACTCTCCGAAGACGACCTGATGCGACTGTCGTACAATCGCGGCCGGGCAATTCGCGAGGCTGCGGTCACTGCGCCCGGCGGCATGATCGCGGCCGCCAACACCGCGGAAGCCATCGCCCCGGTGTTGGCGGGCCTCGCGGATGTGTGGATCGCGAACCACAACTCGCCCACACAGACCGTGATCGCGGGCACCGAAGATGGCGTGAAACTCGCGGCCGAGAAACTGCAGGCGGCGGGCATCCGGTCGCAGCGAATCGCTGTCGCGTGCGGGTTCCACTCACCGCTGATCGCGGGCGCAAAGCCGGCACTGGCCGACGCGATTTCAAAGGCGGTGTTCACCAGCCCGCGCAAGCCGGTGTACTCGAACACAAGTGCCGCGCCGCACCCGGCCGATGGAAGCGTGATCGCCAGGCAGTTGGCCGAGCACCTCGTCTCGCCAGTGCGGTTCGCGGACGAAGTTCGCGCCATGCACGACGCCGGCGCGCGGGTATTCGTGGAAGTCGGCCCGCAGGCGGTTCTCACAGGCCTCGCGGGGCAGATCCTCGCGGGCAAACCGCACCTTGCACTCGCGTCCGACGCGAAGGCGCGGCCCGGTCTCGTGCAACTCGCGCATCTCCTGGCTCAGTTGCTCACAGGTGGCGTGTCGGCGAACCTTGATAGACTCTTCACGGGTCGTGGGGTTCAGGCGTTCGACCTGGCGAAGCTCAACGCGGACACCGGCAAGCCGAAACTCGCGCCGACGACCTGGCTCGTCAATGGCGTGCGTAGCCGCCCAATCAACGGCCCGGAACCCCGGCTGCTCGGTCAGGCGTTGCCGGAAGGCACGAAGCAAAGCAGACCTACCCCCCCTGCCCCCCTCCCTGAAGGGAAGGGGGAGAAAGACCTTCGGACCGTCACCGCGTCCGTCGCGCCGTCGAGCGCGACGGCTCCTGCTTCTTCCTCCCCCCTCCCTTCAGGGAGGAGGGCAGGGGGGGTAGGTTCTCCTTCTTCACGAGCGATGATGCACAACACTGAAACCCACTCCACGCTTCCCGCTGCGTCCACCAACGGCCACGCGAATCACCCCGCGCCCGACGGCGCCGCGGCCGTTATCATGCGGTTCCAGGAAGTGATGGCACGCTTCCTTGACACGCAGAAGAGCGTGATGCTCGGCTTCCTCGGCGCGTCGAACGGGACCTCCCTGTCCACCAATGGCAACGGTAACGGACACACACCGTATGCGCTCGTGCCGCACACCAACGGGCACGCCTCGACGAACGGTCACGCGCCCGCTCCGGTTGCGGTGAACCGCATCGCGGCGCCGGTTGTCGCGCGGCCCGCGGCGCCGGTCACGCCCGCAGTTCATGCGAAACACGAAACGAACGGCAAGCACGACGCAGTCGCGAAGATTGCACCGGCTGAAGTCGCCGTCGCGAAGAAGGCCACGGGGGGCGCACTCGACCGCGACACGCTCCTTGCGCGGTTGCTCGACCTCGTCAGCGATCGCACCGGCTACCCGAAGGAAGCGCTGAGCATCGACCTTGATCTCGAAGCCGACCTCGGCGTCGATTCGATCAAGCGCGTCGAAGTGTTGGGCGCCCTCGCGGAGAGCATCGAGGCCGGCGCCGACGGCAAGCAGCCGAACCTGGAGATGGAAAAACTCTCCGTCATCAAGACGCTCCGCGGCATCGCGGACTACGTGATGGGCGCGCTCAACGAAGCCGCCCCGGCACCAGCGATTGCTGCCACTCCTTCCACCAACGGCAAACACGAAGCCGCACCCGCGCCAAGTGCGAACGGTGACTTCCACCCCGGTGCGAGGCAGGGCGACGTTCAACGCCTCGTGGTGCGGTTGATCGATGCGCCGCTTCCCATCCGCCCGAAGTTTAGCCCGCCGTCCGGCACCATCGTCATCACCGACGACGGGCTTGGCACCGCGCAAGAACTCTCCGACCGGCTCGCGGAACTCGACATCAAGACCGTGCTCGTTCGCATGGGTAAGAGCGATGGCTTCGCGGCCGACCTCACCTCGCCGGACGCGGTGACGGACCTGCTCACCCGCGTCCGCGCCCAGTGCGGTCCCGTGTCCGGTCTCATTCACCTGCTGCCGCTTGCGGAACCGCCCGCAGACGAGACCGACGAATCGCGCATGAGGCGCGAAGTGAAGTCGCTCTACCTGCTCGCCCGCGGTCTGGAGAACGACATCCGTGACGCGGGGAAAAACGGCTCAGCGGTGCTGCTCGCGGTCACCGCGATGGGTGGCACGATGGGCTTCGGTGGCGATCTCCCGGCCGACTTCTTCGCGGGTCACGGCGGCGTCGCCGGATTCACCAAGTGTCTCGGCTACGAGTGGCCCGAAGTGACCGTGCGCGTGGTGGACGTGATCGCGGACGTGCCCGCGCCGCGGCTCGTCGAGCAACTGCTTGGCGAACTCGGCGACCCGGACGGACCGTTCGAGGTTGGCCGCGCCGGGGAGTTCCGCAAGACGTGGCAGGTCGAACCCGGCCCGCTGGACAAGGCCGCGCACGTGATTGAACTCGACGCGACTTCAACAGTGCTGGTCACCGGCGGCGCACGCGGCATCACGGCACGCGTCGCCCTGGAGATTGCACAGCGGTACAAGTCGCAACTCGTGTTGGTCGGCAGTTCGCCGGTGTCGGTGGCCGAGCACCCTGACACGGCGCTGCTCACAACCCAGGCGGAACTCAAGGCCGCGCTGATGAAACTTCTTCAGGCAGACGGCAAGCCCGCCGCACCCGCCGCCGTCGAGAGCGCGTACAAGCGGTTGCTCAAGGGCCGCGAGATTCGGCAGAACCTGGACGCGATCCGCAAGGCCGGCAGTGCGGTGGAATACCGCTCGCTCGACGTGCGAGACGCCGTTGCGTTTGGCGCACTGATCGACGAACTGAACTCGCACGGCGGCATCGCCGGTGTGATCCACGGGGCCGGTGTGATCGAGGACAAACTCCTCCGCGACAAGACCCCGGAATCGTTCGACCGCGTGTTTGGCACGAAGGTTGACAGCGCGTTGACACTGGCCCGCAAGCTCGATTCGTCGAAACTGAAGTTCTTCGCGCTGTTTGCGTCGATCACGAGCCGGTACGGGAACCGCGGGCAGTCCGACTACGCCGCGGCGAACGAGGTCCTCAGCAAACTCGCGTGCGACCTGGACCGTGCGTGGCCGGGGCGCGTGGTGTCGGTCGCGTGGGGGCCGTGGGCCGAAGTCGGCATGGTCGCGGACCTGGCGAAGCACCTCGTTGCTCGTGGGCTGAAGTTGATCGAACCGGCCGTGGGCGCCGGGTTCGCGGTGGACGAGGTGATGTTCGGCTCGAAAGGCGAGCCGGAGATCGTCGTCGCGGGCGGCACCGAGTCCGCGCCGAAGCCGCGAGCGATCGCGCAACCGGTGGCGGCTAGCGTGTGATGTTTGGCGCCACTCGCCGGCGCGAATCAATCGCGAATACGATCCCCCATGCCTTCAACTCTGACCGAACAGCGACCCCGCGTTGCCCCGCCCGCGACCGGGTGGGACACGGAGGTGTTCGTGCTGCGCGGCGACGACCGTGCAGCCTTGCGCGACCGCATACTCGCGCTTGCGGCGCAGGTCGAGCAGCAACCCGGTGTCGCACTTACGGACGTTGCCGCGGCACTCGCGGCGGAGATGCAACCCGGCGGCGCACGGCTCGCGGTCGTCGCGGGTTCGCACGCCGACCTGCTGACTCGCCTCAATCGAGGCGCGGACCGGCTTGCGGACCCGAAGTGCAAGCAGGTCCGCGACGCGAACGGCATCTACCACTTTGACACGCCGCTCGCGGAACAGGGGAGTATCGCGTACCTTTTCCCCGGTGAAGGCGCGCAATACCTGAACATGCTCCTGGATCTGTGCGGTGTGTTCCCGGAAGTGGAAGGCACGTTCGCGTGGTGCGACGAACTCGCGGCCGAAGTGGGGCGCCCGGAAACGTCGCTCCGCCGCGTGCTTCACCTCGCGCCTGACGCGACCGCTGAGGACAAGACCGCGGCAGAAGCCGAACTCCGCGGGCTGGGGCCGTCCATCTTCGGCGTGCTGCTCGCGGACCAGGCCATTCTCCGCGTGCTGCAGAACCTTCAGGTTCCGGTGTCGGCGATGGCTGGGCACAGTGCCGGCGAACTCGGTGCGCTGCTCGCGAGCGGGGCCATGCGGGCGCAGGATCAGCACGAGTCGCGCCTGCCCGAGATTATGAACATCATGCAGCGTCAGGAGGACGAAGTCGGCGGGCCGGACGTGGTGCTGCTCGCGGTCGGCGCGAGTAAGGCAACCATTATGGAGGTCGCGAACGCGGTCGCTGGCGGCGCGGTGATCGTCGCGATGGACAACTGCCCGCACCAGTGCGTCGCGGTCGGCCCTACGCACGCGGTCGCCGCAGTAGAAGCCGCGCTCACGGAGAAGGGCGTGATTGTAGAGCGGTTGCCGTTCAAGCGGCCGTACCACACGCCGCTGTTCGAGCCGTACATGGGCGCGCTGCGCGAGCTGTTCGTCAACGTACCGTTCAGCCCGACTAACACGTCCGTCTACTGCTGCTCCACCGGTGAGTTGTTCCCAACCGACCCGGACGCGATGCGCGAACACGCGGTGAATCACTGGATCACGCCGGTCGAGTTCACGCGCATGATCGAAACCATGCACCGCGACGGGGTGCGCCTTTTCGTCGAGTGCGGCCCGCGTGGGAACCTCTCGGCGTTCGTGGAAGACATCCTCCGTGGCAAGCCGTTCGCCGCGATCCCCGCGAACGTGCCCCGCAAGAGCGGCCCGACGCAGATCAATCACATGGTTGCGCAGTTGGTTGCGCACGGCGTCGATCTGAACCTGGGGTACTTGTACGCGGGGCGAGTGGACGAACCCACCCCCCAACCCCCTCCCTGCCGGGAGGGGGAGAAAGAGGCGGGCGCATCGTTGAGCGCGAGCGGAACGCCAATGTCTGACTCCCCCTCCATGCCGGGAGGGGGTTTGGGCGTGGGTCTGTCTTCTGGGGGCGTGGGTTCTGCCGACGCCCTCATGCACGGCTACCTTGATGTGATGGAGCAGTTTCTCGACGCGCAGCGCGAGGTGATGTCCGCGTTCTTCGGTGGGCACGCGTTACCGTCCGCGCTGCCACACGAACTGTTCGCGTTCCCGGACTTCTCGCTGCCCGCGAGTGATTTTTCTGTAGCCGGTCCGGAGTCACAGACCCCGGCTCCAGAAAGACCGTTCGCGCTGATCGAATCGATCATCCACCACGAACCGGGACGCGAGATCGTCTTTCGCCGCGTGATGGACGACCGCGAAGATCGGTACGCGGACGACCACACGCTCGGCGGACGCGGCGTCAGCCGCGAGAACCCGGCGCAGAACGGCTTGCCCGTGCTGCCGATGACGTTCAGCCTCGAAGCGATGAGTGAAGGCGCAGCGATGCTCGCGCCGGGCAAGGTGGTCGTCGCGATCCGCAACATCCGGCTGTTCCGGTGGCTCCCGTTCGACCCTGGAGCGACCACACTCGAGGTCCGCGCCGCGGTGGCGTCGGTCGATGAAGCGACCGGCATCGTCGAGGTGAAAGCGGACGTGCGTGACCTCGGCAACTCGTTCCTCCGCGATGGCGCGAACAAGGCGTCGGCCGAAGCAGTGGTCGTACTCGCGGACCGATACCCAGACCCGCCCGCGCCGCGCACGTTCGCGCTTACCGACGAGGTGCCGTGCAAGTCCACCATCGAAGACCTGCGCCGGAATATGTTCCACGGTCCGCTGTTCCAGATGATCCGCACGCTTGGCCGCACCGGGCGCGAGGGCATCGAGGGCACGCTGGAAGTGCAACCACGCGATGGGTGGTTCCGCTCGAACCCGGACCCGCACTACGCCATTGATCCAGTGCTGATGGACGCCGCGATGCACATCCTCGGCGCGTGGCACCTCGAACAACCCGACTGGACCGGGCGCATTCTCCTTCCGTTTGAAGTGCAGAATGTCGAATACTTCGGCCCGACGCCGGAGGTCGGTTCGCACGTGGTCGTTCGCGGACATAACGAGCAGGAGTCCGCGCGGCACTACCGGCACGGGATTGAAGTGTTCGACGCACGCGGCGAAGTGTGGCTCCGCATGACGGGCGCGGGCTACTGGCGGTTCTACCTGCCGTTCGGGCACGTGAACTTCTTCGGCCCGAAGGACGAGTACTTCCTCAGTCGCGACTGGCCCGAAGCCGTTCCGGCGCGCGCCGAGGGCGCGCCACCGCGCCGGTGCCACTTCCTCGAACCGCCCGTGGACTTGAAGCAACCGGTGCTACGCGCGGCCGGCGCGCGTGTGACCATGACGCCCGCCGAACTCGACATCTTCGGGAACTGGACCGGCAACGACGCGGAACTGAACGACTGGTTCTTCGGTCGGATGCTTGCGAAGGATGCGGTTCGCGCCGCGTGGACGCAGAAGCACGGCGAGGCGATGTTCCCCGCCGACATCGAAACCGACGAGGTGGGCGGCCGCATCGTGTGCCGGCCACGAGGAACCGCCAAGTACGAACCGTTCCCGCCGGTCAGCGTCGCGATTTCGGAAGGTAAGGTGGTCGCGTTCTCGGCGTTTGCGGAGCGCATCGGTTGCTCGCTCCAAACAGTCGCGAAGAACGCGCCGCCTGAAGTTGAACGCGAAGCGCGAACGAGGGCCGCGTGCCTCGCGGTCGCGGAGGCGATGCGTGTTCCGCCTGAAGGCTGCACACTCGAATCGCTCGACGCGAACACCGGGGCCGCGATCGTGACCCTGAGCGGTCAGCGGTTCCGCGTGCAGACGGCGCGGATGAAGGACGCGGTTGTCGCGACCACTCTTTGCGAGGCGGCGTGATGCGCACGACGGAAGACCTGCTTGCCGCGCTCGCGGAGGTGGTGCGGAACACGTTCCCGGACCGCGATCTGCCCGAACCAGTCGAACTCACCACGCGTGCCTTCGCCGATCTTGGGTTCGCGTCCATCGACCTCGTCGTGTTGGCCGAACGGCTCGACGCTCACTTCGGCCGCCGGTTGCCGTTCGGCACGTTCCTGAAGGGTCTGCGCGACTGCGGCGCGGAAGACCTGGAGTTGGGTGAGTTGGTGGCGTTTCTCCAAAAGCACGTTTAGCCGCGACCCGAAGGGGAGCGTGAGAGAAGGACATGCCCGAAGTTGAGGTGAACGGAACGCGGCTGTTCTACCAGCAGTCCGGCGAAGGGCCGGACGTAGTGCTGGTTCACGCGGTCACGAGCAATCAGGCTGTGTGGACGTTCAGTGGCCTGCCCGATGCACTGGCCACGGACTTTCGTGTCACGACCTACGACATGCGCGGTCACGGCGCCAGCGCGCGACCGGCCACCGGGTACACGTCCGCGGGTATGGCAGAAGACTTCCGCCAGCTTCACACAGCGCTCGGCTTGAAACCCGCGTTGCTCGTGGGTCACAGTTTTGGCGGCGTGGTGAGTATGCACGCGGCTGCGCTCGCGCCGGAGTGCGTCGCGGGCGTGCTGCTCTCGGATTCGTTCTTCCCCGGACTGAAGCACGTCGAACCGAACTTCGGGAAGATGAGCATCTGGGTCGATCTGCGCGAGACGTTCACGCGGGTCGGCGTCGAACTCGGCGACACGGTGGACTTCGCACGCCTCTTCCGCGAAACCGCCGCGCTACCACCCGAGAAGATGAAGCAACTCGAAGACATCTACGGGGCGTTCGGTCGCGGGTGGTTGCGGCAACTTCCGAGGCTCGCGGAGACTACCTGCGGCGACGAAGTTCTGGCCGAAGCCGGACTGACCGCAGACGTGCTCGCGTCCGTCGCGCAACCGGTTGTCGCGCTGTATGACGAATTCTCCCCCTTCCTTGCCACGTCCCGTTGGCTAGAACAACACCTTGCGAAGTGCGTGGCCGAGATCATCCCGGCCGCGAAACACTTCGCCATGCTCGACAATACCGCGGGCTTTACCGACGCCGTGACGCGGCACCTGAAGCGGTTGACTCAAACGACCTACCCCCCCGGCCCCCCTCCCTGAAGAGAAGGGGGAGACGGGCAATCTTTTCCTCCCCTTCCCTTCAGGGAGGGGGCCGGGAGGTAGGTCTTCGGGAACTATGTACTTCGTCTCATTCATCCTGAAGAACCTGACGCGGCGGCCGGTCCGCACCGCGCTCACCGTGCTCGGCCTCGCGGTCGCGGTCGGGAGCATGATCGCTCTCCTCGCGGTCAGCTACAACGTCGAGAAGTCGGTCGAGTCCGCGTTCGACCGGCGCCGCGTTGATCTGGTTGTCATGCAGGCCGGCAAGTCGAGCGGATTGAACAGCGACTTCAGCGAGTACCTTGTCGAAGAGGCACGCAAACTCCCCGAAGTCGCTAAGGTCTCTGAGGGCGTCGTTGATGTCACCGACATGACCCGCGACAGCGGCGCCTCCGACCCGGTACTCATCCAGGGTTGGAGGCTCGACAACTTCGGATTCGAGGACATTCAGATTCAGCCCGGTGGCCGGATGCTCGAACGGGGCGAGCGGAACAAGATCATGCTCGGCCGCACACTCGCCACAAACCTCAACAAGAAGGTTGGCGACCAGATTGTGTTCGGCGGCAACAAAGAGAACCCCTACGAGGTGGTCGCGGTCTTCAAGAGTTTCGTGGTGTTCGAGGAGGGCGGTGCGATCGTTCCGTTCGAGGACGGGCAGTTGCTCACCGGCAAGCGCGTGACCGGATTCTCGGTTCGCGTGAAGAAGGTTTCGCCCGATTCTGCCGCCGAGATCGAAGTGGTACGCCAGAAACTCGAAGCCCTGCGCGACGCGAAAGACACCACCGTGCGGCTCGCGGCCCAGACCCCCGACACCTACGTCACATCCGTTTCGCAACTGAAACTGATCCGCGCCGTGGCCTGGCTCGTATCGGCAATCGCCCTTGCGATTGGCGTCATCAGCATGTTGAACACGATGGCGATGTCGGTGCTGGAACGCACGCAGGAGATCGGCATCCTGCGTGCGGTTGGCTGGCCGCCGTTGCGTGTCATTAGCATGATCCTGGGCGAGGCCGTGGTCCTCGCGAGCATCGCAGCCGTTGGTGGTACGGTGATCGCGTTCCTCGGGCTGCACCTACTCACGCTCTCCCCGAAGGTGAACGGATTCATCGAACCCGAACTCGCGCTGGTGGTTATCCTGCGCGGCGTGGGGATCACCGTGCTCATCGGGGTTCTCGGAGGCGCGTACCCCGCGTTCCGCGCCGCCCACCTGCTGCCGACGGAGGCGCTCCGCCATGACTGATGGCCCCGCCGAACACCTGATCTACGCCGATCGGTTGGTGAAGACCTACCCCGACGGAGATGTTCACGCACTGAATGGCGTCACGGTGGGCGTGCGGCCTGGGCAGCACGTCGCCATCACCGGGCCGTCCGGGTGCGGCAAGTCCACGCTCCTGAACATGCTCGGCATGCTCGACCGGCCCGATGGCGGCGAGATCTATTTCCGCGGCGAACCGCTCTCGAAGCACGCCAACCTGGATCACTTCCGCGCCCGGCAGATCGGGTTCGTGTTCCAGTCGTTCTTTTTGATCCCGACGCTGACCGCGCGCGAGAACGTGCAGGTGCCGATGTTCGAGGGGCCTCGGCTCTCAGCACGCGAGCGAGCGGAGAAGGCCGAGGCGTTGCTTGAACTGGTGGGCGTGGCGAAGCGCGCCAGTCACCTCCCAAAGCAACTTTCGGTGGGCGAGCGGCAACGCGTCGCGCTGGCCCGCTCGCTCGCGAACGACCCCGTCATGCTGCTCGCGGACGAACCCACCGGGAACCTCGACTCCGACAACGCGGTGAAGGTGCTCGACCTGTTCGCGTCGCTCCAGAAGTCGCGCAACCTCGCGCTACTCGTGGTCACACACAGCGACGAGGTCGCCGACCGCGCCGACCGCGTGATCCACATGAAGGACGGCCGCGTCCTCAGCGACTCTGCCACACGGTAAGTCACAAGAGAAGACCGAGAAGAAGATCTCACGCAAAGCCGCAGAACGCAAAGAAGACAAGGAAGACTGAGTTCTTTGAGGAACAGTCTTCTCTCTTGTCTTCTTTGCGTTCTGCGGCTTTGCGTGAGGTCTTCTGTTGTTATCGCTCATCGGTTCGGCTTGTCGAATTCGCGCCGCTGAAGTCTAATCGCGCATCTCTTTCGACACGGAGGTCGAACATGCGCGTCGCCATCGTCATCCCGGCCCGGTTCGCGTCCTCGCGGTTGCCCGGCAAACCGCTCCTGCGCGAAACCGGAAAGTACCTCATCCAACACGTTTTCGAGCGCGCGAGCGAAGCAAAGTGCGCGACAGATGTGATCGTCGCGACCGATGACGAACGCATCTTCACCGCCGTGCGCGAGTTCGGCGGGCGCCCGGTGATGACCCGCGAGGACCACATCTCCGGTACCGATCGCGTGGCCGAAGTCGCGGAGCACCTCGCTGCGGACGTGGTCATCAACCTGCAAGGCGACGAACCGCAACTCGATCCGCACGCGATTGACCTGCTCGCGGACCTGATGCGCAACGGCTCGGACATGGCCACGCTCGCAGTGCCGATTGCCGACATCGAGACGTACCGCAGTCCGAATGTGGTGAAGGTCGTCTGCGACATGCACGGGCGCGCGTTGTACTTCTCGCGATCGCCCATCCCAATGGTGCGAGACGGCGTCCCAGATTTCAGCGCGCGGCCGGCGATGTTCCTTCAGCACCTCGGAGTGTACGCCTACCGGCGCGACTTTCTGTTGCGCATTGCGACTGCGGCACCGCACCCGTTGGAGCAATCGGAAAAGCTGGAACAACTCCGCGTGCTCGGCACCGGCGGCACGATTGCTGTCGGGACCGTGGCGGAAGCGCACCGTGGCGTGGACACCTCCGCGGATTACGCCGAGTTCGTGCGGTGGTATCGGCAGAACGGGGATGGCGGAACGCGCTGCGCCGCGTGACGCTGTCTTTGCACGCGCGGCAACCTACGCTGATTGGTCCGTCTCGCGGCGGGCGATATAGTGAGCCTGGATAGCCCACCACACGCCAAGGATTGTCGCGCGATGACCAAGCACATTTTCGTTACCGGTGGCGTTGTCAGTTCACTCGGAAAAGGCCTCACTTCGGCGTCGATTGGCCTCCTCCTCGAGCGCCGTGGCTGCACCGTCCGGCTTCAGAAGCTCGATCCTTATTTGAATGTTGACCCAGGGACGATGTCGCCGTACCAGCACGGCGAGGTGTACGTGCTCGACGACGGCACCGAGACGGACCTGGACCTCGGCCACTACGAGCGGTTCACGCACGCCGTTCTCAACAAGGACTGCAACTACACCACGGGCAAGATCTACCTCTCGGTGATGGAGAAGGAGCGCCACGGCGACTCTCGCGGTAAGACCGTGCAAGTGATTCCGCACGTCACCGACGAGATCAAGAGCTGCATCCGGAAGGTAGTCGCGCCGGGCGTGGACGTGGTCATCACCGAGAGCGGCGGCACCGTCGGTGCCATCGAAGGCATGCCGTACTACGAGGCGATCCGCCAGTACGCGCTCGACGTGGGCAAGAACAACTGCCAGTTCGTTCACCACACGCTTGTGCCGTACCTCAAGGCCGCTGGCGAACTCAAGACAAAGCCGACGCAGCGCAGCGTGAGAGACCTGCGCGAGATCGGTATTCAGCCCGACGTGCTCATCTGCCGCACCGAACGCGAGATCCCGAAAGACGAGTGCGAGAAGATCGCGCTGTTCTGCAACGTCGAGCGAAACGCGGTCATCGAGGAGAAAGATAAGGAGTTCAGCATCTACGAGGTGCCGCTGAGCCTTGCCGAGAACAAACTGGACGAGTTGATTGTTGCCAAACTTGGCCTCACGCAGGCGAAGCCGCTGGACATGGCCGACTGGCGCAAGATGCTCGAAGACATGCGTGCGCCCGCGCATGAGGTCACGATCGGGTTCGTTGGGAAGTATGTGAAGCACCGCGATGCCTACAAGAGCGTGTACGAGTCGCTCGACCACGCCGGCATCTCGCACCGTACGAAAGTAAAAGTGGTGCGGATCGAGTCCGACAAGATCTTGGACGAGGGCGCGCCGCAAGCACTCGCGAACGTGGACGGCTTGCTGATTCCAGGCGGCTTCGACAAACGCGGCATCGAAGGGAAGATCGAGGCGATCAAGTTCGCGCGCGAAACCGGGCTGCCGTTCTTCGGCATCTGTCTCGGTCTCCAGTGTGCGACGATCGAGTTCGCGCGGCACATCGGGCTGGAGAACGCGAACAGCACCGAGTTCGATAAGGAGTCGCCGCACCCGGTCGTGTGCTTGCTCGAAGAACAAGAAGGGGTCACGGACCTCGGCGGTACGCAGCGTCTGGGCGCGTACCCATGTCATCTGAAGATCAGCACAAAGGCCCGCGCCGCGTTCGGTGTGGACGTGGTCAGCGAGCGGCACCGGCACCGCTACGAGGTGAACAACAAGTATCGCGAGCGGCTCGAAGCACGCGGCATGGTGTTCTCGGGCACCAGCCCCGACGGCGGGTTGGTGGAAGCGATCGAGTTGAAGGATCACCCGTGGTTCGTCGGCGTGCAGTCGCACCCAGAGTTTCAGTCGAAGCCGACCAAGCCGCACCCGCTGTTCCGCGACTTCATCGGCGCGAGTCTCGAACGCCGTCTGCGGAAGACTGTTGTGATGGGGTGAGGCTCAGAGGATAGGGGCGGTCCTGTCTTGGCTTTCCGCACCGGAGGGGGCGACGGAAAAGCGTCTGAATGCGATCTTCCGTCGCCTCTCCAGGGTTTCTGGTTTTCACGCGTTGCCAACCTGGGGTTGCGCGAAACTTTGGTTCGCTGCACCCCTGGCTACCATCCGACGCCCGCTCCGCGGGCTAAAACCAACACGGCTTCTGACATTTTTTGCTTCGCTCACTTCTTGCGGAAGGCCGCGGACACGCCTTGTTGCAGACTGGGGTGAAGGAGTTCATCCTCCTCAAAGACAATCGTGACCGTGCGCGCCCCCGCGGCGGTGTCCAGTTGGAGCTTCATCGCCTTTGTGCCGACGAGTGTCGTCACCATGTACTTCCCGCTGAGGGTCAGGGGAGGCGAACCTGGGCGATTCGCGGTGAACGTCCCGTCGGGCTTGTAGATGAGTGCTTCCGTCACGCCGTTGCCCAGGTCCGCGGCCCACGTTCCGACGAGCGCGGCCGTGTACTTCCGCGTCAACTTCTGCGCCTCTTCAAACGGGACCGGGCCACCGAACAACCCACCCACAGTGTCGCCCGTGAGGACGCCCAGATCCGGGCCCTTGCCCCCGCCCGGCTTCGGGATCACCTTGGGGTTCACTTTTGGATTTACTTTCGGGGGGTCCTTCCTCGGTGGTGGGTTCTCCTCGCGCGCCTTCAAGGCTGCGGTAGCGGTCGCGGCGTCGGCCTCGCGTTGCTTCTCCGCGGCCGCCTCACGCTGCTTCTTCAGGTACAGCATGACACCGAGGGCGACCATCACGAGGAGCAACACGCCCAGGATGATGAACCGCAGCGGCGACTTCTTATACGACCCCCCGTCCTCATCGTCGGCGACTGCCTTCTTCTTTTTCTTCTTCTTGGGCTTCTCGTCGTTCTTCTCTTCATCGTCTTCGTCGTCAGCGACCGCTGCCTTTAACGGCTTCTTGCCGGCTGGCGCGGGCTTCTCTGTGTCCTTGCCCTTACTCGGCTTCGCCTTTGGTTCGTTGTCGTCCTCATCCTCGGCTGGTTCCTCGACCGCGAAGTACGTCTCGCACTTGGGGCAGCACACGGACTGTCCGGCGGTGAACCCGGTCGGCGACTTCAGCCCGGCATTGCACTCCGGGCACTTGATCTTGAGCAGAGCCACGGCAATACCCCGCGATGAAATGAGGGATGATTTGGTTACGCACAGTGTAAGCGGTGGTGCGCCGGCGGGCTACTGCGAAGAGGGGCTTGCGCTGTGGACTTGTAACTCAGCCGCGTTCGGCCGAGTTCGCGTCTTCCCCGTCGATGAGTTTCTGTAACTTTTTGGCGATGGGTGAGAGCTTCATTGTTCCGAAGGAACCCTCCTGGCGTTGAGCCTT
>SXGS01369278.1_pt1 | contig 26927 bp, 23 predicted proteins | sample 3174681 | NCBI WGS metagenome assembly SXGS01 (sample SAMN11356861, study PRJNA531348) | freshwater metagenome | isolation source: freshwater sample F1-80 | place: China: Fuxian Lake, Yuxi | collected 2017-12-25 | reverse complement strand
GTCGTTCCACCTGTATATTGCAAGCAAATGACATCTTCCAATGCCGTTTTGTGCATGACTAGTTTTGAAGGATCTCCCTTTTTGAGGCAGGCCGAAAATTTCACAGCGCCAGGGATATTGTATTTTGGCACCATTTTTCTGACATTGATGTTGGCGCTAGCTAACCCTGCCCTTAGCATAGCCTTATTATGCCCTCCGTGGAGCCTCTGAGCATCCAGAGGGACCCCCGGCTTTAATCCGCCTTCGAATGCGGATGATCGAACACTCCCGCGACGACCGTTTGACGATGTCCGGCAGTTCCCGCAGTCGGGGTCGACGAAATTCTTTTCGATCAATCCAGATCCTTCAACCATGGAACCGGAACCAGCTTGATGCCATCGCGCCAGCGTTCCTGCACCGATGCTTGAAACCAGTCCTGCATAAGGTCCACATGGTCCGTCACGATGATCTGCATGTTCGGCACCAGTCGGTCGCAGTACTCCCATAGCAGCCGATACAGGCGCGCGACCGCGACCTGATCCTCATCATCGACGCCGCCGATCTCGCCCACGTCGCGATCACGGGGATAGTGCGCCTGTGAAGGCTGATCGAGCATGAGGAACGCTGGCACCGGACGATTGCGCGCACGGAACAGCTTGTGAAGCGCGAGATGGGTCGCGACGTGATAGCCGACCCAGTTCTCACCGCTGCCGATCTGCGAGAGCGGCAGCGGACCGGTCAGGGTGTCCGCCACGATGGTGAGATGTCGCCTGTCAAGTCTGACGTTGCGGTCTCCATGCTCAAGCTGGAGTTCCGTCGCCCAACCCGTCAGGTCGCGTCCGATGAGATTCAGGGCGGTGATCAGGCGTTCCTCCAGCGCACCCTGATCCAGTGCCCGATCCAGTTCATCCAACTCGGCCCTGACGCGGGAGATGCGCATGCCCAGCGTGCGGTCCTCCACGACCGCGTGGACGTTCTCCAGGAAGTACTCGATGCGTCCGCAGAGACGGGCCTGCTCGGTCAGCTGATCCTGCTCGATGCGCAGGCGCTCATTCTGGGCGATACGAGCCTGTATGCCGGTCTGCACCGCCGACAGTTCACCGTCGATCGCCGTACGCCGCTCCTCGAGTTCAGCGATCCGCTTCTGCAGGCGCGGATTGTCCCGACGTGCGGTGGCCAGTTGGAGATCCAGCCCCTCCAGCGAACGCTTCAATTCACCGACGGCCGGTATGGGAGCATCGAGGTGACCGGCACAGAGGGGGCACGTGTCGATAGGGCCGCTCGCGCCGTTGACCAGTCCGATCGAGACGAGCCTGGCTTCCTGCTCCCTCCCTTCGACCTCGAAGTCGGAAACCTCCATCCTGATCCGCTGAAGTTCCCTTATTTCGTTCCGAATCTCCTGAAGCTCGCCACGCAGCCTCCGACGGCTATCTTCCAGATCCGCGAGATCGGTCCCGGCACGGTCTGAGCGGGCATAGGACATTGTCCTCGGCGCCGATGCCTGCCTGAGAAAGGCACGCGTCTCCTCGACACCGTCGGGAACAGGCCCCGAAGCGAGCCCAAGACGGCGTGCCTCCATCGCGAGGGTACGGGCGGTCTGCGACGCGTCCTTTGAAAGGGCCTTCGCCTCCTCGAGTTCCCGCACGAGCCTGCGGAGACGCGCACGGGCATCCTGCCGGCGTCGCTGCTTTAGATAGTGATCGTCCTCTATCGCCCCGACGAAGTAGGGTATCGCATCCTTGATCGCCTGCGGCAGGCGTTCCTCGCCCTGACGATGGAAGAGCTGTCGCTTGTTCGCGATCTCGTCCTGCTCCTGCAGGCAGAAGAGTATGGCCTGACTTGCCGAAGCCTCCAAAGGAACACGTAGGGCTCCAGGCTCGGGCACGAACAGGTTCTCAGTGATGCCGAGCAGCGCCGAAAGCGTCGACCTCAGACCGTCGAGCGTCTCCGTCTTCACGAACCGATCAGGATTTTCGGGAAAGTCGTCAACGTTCCGCTCGACATATATCTGGTCGCTTCCTCGCGGACCGAACGGCGCGTTTGCCCGGGCCACCAGCACGCCTTCCCCATCCACGTCGAACAGCACCGCGAACCATGATACGGCGCGCCTAATCTCACCTCCGGGTATCACGGCCTCTTCCCGCCCCCAGCAGTAGTCGACAATGCCGAGAAGTGCCGACTTGCCAGTCTTGGCCGCGCCGGTGACGATGTTCAGACGACCAAGGTCGAACCTGACGTCGCGTCGCTCCCCATCGTTCGAATAGATGGCGATACCCTGAAGCTGCATCGTCATGGTCGCACTCCGAACCCCTGCAGCACGGACGCCGTGCCCGCCTGTGCCCCGAACCAGCGACCAAGAAGCGCCGCGGTCCGTCTGATCTCCTCGGTCTCGTCCGTCGACGCCTTCAGCTTAGCACTCAGCCTGACCGGTCGATCGCCGATCATGATCCCGCCGTTCTGAAGGGTGATCGCGTCCACGCTCATCCCGAACATGAGCGCCTCCCTGACGACAGGCCTCAAGGCCATCACCCTTCTGGGGACATGGACGAGGATATGCTGATGGACCATCGCCCAGCTTCCGAACGCGGTGTTCGCCTTTCGAGGAAGAACGTCGCGAATGCCGGGATGAAGCGCGAGTGGTACGATCAGGAAGACAAGGGCCAGGGGCAAGGGTGCCGCTCGAACCTTGTCATAGTCTATCACGGACCGTGAGATGCACTCGAGGCAGAATGCCGGATTGAAGAGTGCGGCCTCCTCGCGCGGCCGGGCGCTCCAAGGAAGGTTCCAGCTCTCCCTTGCCGCCTCCATCAGACATCGTCACCGAACAGTCGTCGGAAATCACGGTGCCAGCCGACCCGAGCATCGTTGGCGAGCATGTGATAGGAACCGACGTTGAGGAACTTGGCGGTCAGCGTGCGGAACTGGAACCGGGCCGACGTCTCGACCCAGGAATAGAGAGCCTGGCCGCCTTGCTTCAGCTTGGCGTCATCGACGTCGTCGCCCTCATGGTCGTCGCACATCGCCGCATGACGCGGCTGCCATTCCTCTATCAGCATCCGTTCGAACCTTGCGAGTTCGTCGTCCAGCACGACGTGCTGTCGGGTCCAGCGCGAACGTTGTGCAAAGGCGCGGTAGAAGTCCTGCTTGGCATATCCTAGACGGTTGGAGCCCAGTCCAATCCCGCGTAGCTGCTTCACGAATCGGAGATCTTCATAGCTTGCGATCTCTTCCGAGGTCGGTTCCGCGAACTCCATATCGGCGACCAGTGCATCCCGCTTGAGCAGGTCCCTGATCTCATCCAGCTTGGTTTCGATGGAGGACAGTGACACCGCTTCAGGCGGGACGGTGGTAAGAGCCCTGCATACGCGCGGCCACCACCACCCCTCCAACATCTCCCGAGCGATAGCGGCCTTCCCGCTAGGCGCATTGAAACGCAGTTCGTATTCCAGAGCGTGCTCAAGATCGACGAGCGTCGGCTGGCCGTCGAGGATCTCGATGGCGCTCAGCAACGACAGCTGCATGCGCTCGGTGAGCCGTTGAAAGGCGTCGAAGGCGGGGCGAAGCGAGAGATTCCGAGACGTCGTCGCCGCGCTGATCAGCACGTCACGCACGGCGCGAAGGTTGGCACCTGCTCCTTCACCATCTGTACATCCAGGCCGGAGCATGGAAGCAGCCGATCCTTCAGGTGCCCTCGCAGTCGTGACGAGCAGCAACTTGACTCGTGAAGGCAGAGACGGGTCGGCTACAGCCGCTTCCGACCAGACCCTCAGGGTCTTCCAGAGATCAGCACTGGAGTTGGATAGACTAGCGGCCCGGGTCAGATGGTGCTTGGCCTGTAGACGCTCCACCGGCTCCCCGTCTCTCGCGAAGGCCACGTCGTCGAGTTGTTCGATCGACACCTCCAGATCCACACCGGTGTTCAGGTGCGGCATGCAACGATAGAGCGCCAGCCGGGCCTGATAAAGGTAACCGGCCGCTGAAGGCGCTGCACCGAAGATGTTGGTCCCCGCGATCGATCAATCTCCCTCCGACCATTCGGGACTTTTGGAGCCAGAATGTCAACCTACCGGAACGCGATGGCTCTGACAGACGGCGAAACGTAGCAGTCCCTCCCGGTTGTTCTTGACACACGCCCTTGTCCAAGCGCCCTCTGCTCGCGAACCGCATCGATGATTCACGAACCGCAGTTGAGGTGACCCTGCCAAGTCCGTGTCAGGCCGCCGGCAGTCATCGTAATCCAAGCGACGGTTTTCGAAAACTCATGCCCCCTGCTCACCACCTGTCCACTGTCACGGACGACGATTCTGAGTCCAACGCCGGTCCACCGATCGTACGTAAAGAACAGCGCCTTCGCGTCCGCGGCCGGTCTCAACGCGACGACGATGCCGTTCCGCCTGACGGCCGCCCGATCGTCCGCCATCGACAAGCGTGCCGTGCGGTCAGTTCCACCCCGCCACGTGCAGCCGGTGCCCACGGCACCGGCTCGCTCCGCGTCGACGTGGCTCATGGACTCCAGCGGCAGCGACGATGCGGTCGAAGCGGCTTGCCTCGAATCAACCGCCATCGGACGACATGCCCATGCCATCGTCAGGGCGAGCGGCCATTTGGTCATTAGAACGATGCCTTGGCGTTCCTCGGTGCCGCAGTCTCGACCGCCGCGGCCGTCCGCGCCTTCAGCTCGTCACCATACCGCATGCCTTCCATCAGCTTGATCGAATGCACCGAGTAGCTGCTCTCCGTCAGGAGATGCGGTAGCACCCTGTTGCCATAGGTCACGCAGCCGCTCTCGCCTCTCGTGCAGTACAGGCCATGCACGGGATCCTCAGCAGTCGGTCGACCGTACTTGGCGGATACGCTGGCGACGAACGCCGCCCGTTCCATGCGGTTCGCCGGCATCGTGTATTCGACCGAGGTGGCACGTGCGCCCTCCGGCGTGGCGGTGTACCAGACCTCGACCTGCTCGCCCTGCGGTCCGCCAGCACGCGTGAACATGGGGACCTTGGATTCATCCACCTTACCAGGGATGCGTTCGGCGACGCGTCTGGACACCACCGAAGCCCAGGAGCCCTGCGTCGGATCGGTAGCCTGGGGCGTGAAGCCTCCCGCCTTCAGCGCGGCCCGTGTCTCCTCCGGCGTCATCCCCAGCTTCACGCCTGCGACGTCGAACGTGCCGACAGACGCCCAGCGCGGGCCGCCCGTCAGGAGACGGTCGATTAGCTTCGCGGCAGGCGAGTCGGCACGCGCCTGTGCCGTGACGGGCGCGGCCGAACTTAGGGCCAAGATGAGTATGGCACCGTGGGCGACGGTCGAGGGCATCTTCATGGTCGTGTTCCTTCATTGGCCGACGCCTCGCGCCGGCAGCATCGATCAAGAATATGTGGATGTTCAGCGTGCGATCGGACGCCAGCCGTCGCTCTGCAGCTCGAACGGCATCGTCGCCTCCTTTGGCTCGGCGATGCGCGCCTGTTCCCCCGGCGGCATGACCGGGATCGGATCGACGCCGTGATAGGTGTAGATGACCTGGCTGACCCGATGACCGGCAAAGTCGGTCGGCTCGGTCCAGCGCACCACGTCGACGACCTCGCCCTTGGCCATGCAGAACGACGGCACGGCAACCGTTGCGTTCGTGGCCTTGCGCTCGACCGTATGAAGGTACGGCGCACCCGTCTCGGTCGGTGCGTACGAGATCAACGGCTGGCGCACGAACGCGTTGTCCGACCCGCTCCACCGCGCCGACTTTTCGGAGGCGGTACGCGTGACGAGTCCGACGCTGGCCAGACCGTCCAGCATCGCGACCGCCTTCCCGTCGGAGCCCGGTCCGGCCATCGTCGGCTTCGGCGAGGTGACGATCGGGAACCCCGATCCGCCAGGCTCGCCTTCTACCTCATAACGCATCACATCAATGGGATGGCAGAAGACATCGTGGACGACGGGTGCAAGCGCGGAGGCGAACGCCGCCTTGCTGGGGGCCTTGGAATCACCGCACCCGCTCAAGGTGCCGACGGTGGCGACAAGCAGGACAGCGGCTGACATGGATGTGGAGCTGGACATGGGTGTTCCTTGCGGTTCAGCGGACGACGAGGTTGAAGAAGGCGGCGACATCGGACGCGCCGCGGACATGGCCAGCGTCGAAGGCGCGTGCGACGCCGACCCGCAGCGTCGAGGAAGACGCGAGTGCGGTCGACCAGCCGAGCTCGAGATCGAGTTCTCGCGCGGTCGGCGACAGGTCGAAGGTCCGGCGCTCTTCGGCAAGCGAACCCGACATCAGATCATAGCCGACCGGCACCAGCAGCGACGCCCGCGCCTGCTCGACGCGCAGTGGCGACGACAGGCCGAGCGTCGCCAACCCGCCGAACAGCGGACGCGCGCCCTCTACCGCGAAGGCGGTGCTGACGATGCGGCCATCGAAACGGACGCCTGCAACCGCGTCGGCGGCTCTGCTGCTGCCGACCGTGGCGCGACCGGACAGCTGCACGCCCGCGACGTTCCGGCGCAGCGTCGTGGTCGCCAGCACGGTCCGGGCGCCGGCCGCACCGGCCCCCGCATCGTCCCGCAACCCCAGCACCTGCCCCCGTTCGACGAGCTCCGATACCTCCAGGCCGACACCGAACGGGGCGGAGACCGCTACGGTGCGCAGACCGGACTCGCGGCTCCGCGACCCGCGCCGGAATGACGAAGGCGTCGCGGCGATCGAGGAACCTGAAGCGAACGCAGCCGACCAGCCGCCGATGGTCCATTCGGACGACATGCCGATCGGCTGCCCGATTGTGCCGCGCAAATACGAACCAGCAAGCGAGGAGCCGCTACCCGGACCCACTGCGACGTTCGCACCCAGCGTAACCGTCTGACCCGCAGCCGGCGAGAAGGCCGCCATCGCCGGTCGGCCGGATACGGCGGCCTGCCAGGATCCTGTGGTCGTCGACGTCGCGATGCCCAGTCTCGCGTCCGACCACGACGAGGACCGAAGGGGATAGGGAGATGCGGATGCGGCGAGCCCTCCCGCGAGCAGGCCGGAGGACCGCGCACGGATGCCGCTGGGCGCCGTCATCAGGTAGTCTCGGCCGTAGCGGTCGAACACGGTCATCGTCGACGTGCGCGAGCCGAGGTCGGCCGCGCCCGCCGCACCGCCGAACGGCGCGGACACGACCAGCGACGAATAACGCGCCAGCACCGCCCGCGCCGCCGCGAACGACGTCGCCGGTGCCTGCGCCTGCATCGCCTTCTCGACGTTCAGCAGTCCGACGCCGTAGACCTGATCGACCCCGGGCGCACCGAGATCGGTCGCCGTGTCGAGCATGATGCGGCTGATCTCCTTGCCGCCGAGCTGTGGCCAGTACTGCTTCAGCAGGGCCGCGGCACCCGCGATCGCCGGCGCCGCGAAGCTGTTGCCGGTCACGACGACCTGCTGGCCGTTCTGGTCCACGGTGGCGACGTTGCTTGCGACGACCGACAGGGTGCGGTCCGCCAATGCTCCCGGCGTGCCGTTGCCGCTGGGCGGTTGCAGGTTCGCGTCGACGCGGATGCCGAACAGGAACCAATCCTTGTTCGACAGGTCCTTGCCGACGAGGTTCTCCGCGACCTTGCCCGAGAAGCTGTCCTCGCCGACGTTGTTCGTCACCGACTCGACGAACAACCGGTTGCCGCCGCGAACCAGATCCATCGCCGACTTCAGATCAGCGGCCATCTGCTCGCCGCCACCCGAGCCGTTGATGCTCATGGAGACCACGAAGGCGCCCTTGTCGACCGCGTACCTGATCGCCGGAGCGATCAGCGCGACGTTCGGCGCATCCGACTCCGGTATCGGGCCGGTCGAGCCCGCGACGATGCCCTCGAGGTTCGGACCGCTGATCTTCAGCGCCAGGATGGTGGCGTCGTAGGCCACGCCGTGCATGCCGTTCCCGTCACGAGCGCCAGCTGCAACGGCGGCGGTCTTGCTGCCGTGGCCGTCCTTGTCGTCGAGCTCGAACCGGATGGTCTCGCCGGGGCAGGTCGCGCAGCGGGCAATCTTCTGGTCGAACGCGGTACTGTCGGCCGAGATGCGGCCCGTGAACTCCGGGCCATCCCGGTCGATGCCGGTGTCGACGATCGCGATCGTCACGCCTTTGCCCATGATGCCGCGCGCATAGGCGTAGTCGGCCTTCATGCCGATGGCAGCCGCGCTCTTCGCATCCTCGGCGGTCGGCGCGGGCGTAGGGGCGGGAGTAGGGGCGGGAGTAGGAGTAGGAGTCGGGGTCGGCGCTGGCGTCGGAGTGACGACCGGCGTCGTTCCGGGGGAGTTGACGCCGCCGCCACAGGCGCTGAGCATCATGGCGGTCGCAACCGCCGTCGAGTTCCTGATGATGGCGAGCCGCCTGTCGCGGCAACCGTGATATGCACCCACGCTCGAACCCCCGTTCGCGTCGGTGCCGGCAGGCTGTTCACAGCCGACGGCACCGCCTCTGTTGACGAGGCGGTGCCGGCCCGTGAGCCGGGGATTCAGAATCCTGCGTTGAGACAGGCGCGAGTGTCTTTAGGCTTGCGCCCTGGACATGCACACCCGCTCCCCGGCCGAATGGAATTCGGGCCGGGCTTCGGCTACTCAACGACAAGGTTCTGACGCCTCGGTCCGCCTGCTGGCGAACGGACCTGCTCTAACCGGAGAGTGTTAACACGATCAATCCATCGGTTGCGGCACGGGCAATCTTTTCCATCGACAATGCTCATGTCCCGCCAACTGCATGGCGCAGATGACCATGAGGAGTAGACAACTCAATCCGCCCTCGGTGTACGCATCCTAGCACGCCAAGAATGGGGGAACACCAACGCAGCCTACGAGCCATTCGAAGTATAGCGCACCTCAACACCGACATGCGCAACATGGATTTCCGTACTGTGGTGAACTACGTTCGGTCGATGACCACGGGCTTCATCTCATATACCCACGCCGACAGCGCCTTGAAGGAGCAGTTCGTCCGGCATCTCGCCCCGCTTCGTCGTGAAGGGCTGATCGACATCTGGCACGACGGCATGCTCCGCCCAGGGGAGCATCTCGAACCGACCGTGCAGGCGGCGCTGGCAGCGTCCGACATCGTGATCCTGCTCGTATCCTCAGACTTCATGAACTCGGAGTACTGCTACGAGCAGGAGATGCTGCGCGCGTTCGAACGCCAGCGGGCCGGAACCGTCAGGGTCGTCCCCGTCATCCTACGCCCCTGCCAGTGGAAGGGCGTCCCGATCGGTGGTGGGAAGACGCTTTCGGAATTCGTGGCGCTGCCCAAGGACGGCAAGCCCGTGACCCAGTGGACGGATCTCGATGCAGCGTTCGATGATGCCGTCGGAGCGATCCGCGCCATGCTGAAGGCCGATCATGGAACCCCTGATGCAGCTGCCAAGGAAGTGCATGCCGCTGTCGTCATACCCTCAACAGGTTCGGTCGCATCCGCTGCTCCCAACCTGCTCGGCATCCCCGCCAAGCCCACCGACCTCGACCGAGATCGCTTCCTACGCGCCGGGTTCACCACGACGGCAGGCTTGTTCGAGCGGAATCTGGCGGAACTGAAGGCATCCGATCCGCGGATCGACACCGACTTCGAACGGATCGACAGTCGGTCCTTCGCGGCCAGCGTCTATCTCGACGGCAAGCGGGTAGGTCAGATCGGCATCTGGTACGGCGGCGGCACTTGGCGAAACGCCCTCTGCCTGAGCTACGATGCGATTTCCAGCGGCCGGAACTCCATGAACGACTGGCTGCCGGTGGAGGACACCCGGGAGGGTCTGGCGTTCGGCGCCCGCAACGCCATGTCGCACAGGCGAACGGACGGACCACTCGATGCGGAAGGCGCCGCCGCCTACTTCTGGGACAGTTTCCTTGATCATGTCCGGGTCCGCATCGGCTGAGAACCAAGCACCATGGCGATGATCGTCATCGGCGGAAGCATTGGTCGAGACGCCCGTCCATCGCTTCCTCTGCAGTTCGGCGGACGCCGATGAACGGCTCCGGTTCAGTGGGAAAAGCATGGCGGCAAGTATGACCGAGCCTATTCCAGGCAGACTTCAACCAGTGGTCCATATGTCTACCGCAGTTCTGCCATTCCCGACCGGCTCAAGCAGGCTCGTCGCCGCGCCTCATCGTCATCATGGAGGCGCTTCAAACTCGATCTGGAACGTCGAGCCTTCGGTTCGATCGTATAGACCGCACCCGACCATCGTGAACGTTGTCCCGCTCGAACCCATGCAGACGATGGTGATCATCGCACCGGTTCCGACTCAAACGTCCAGTTCAGCTGCTCCATGGGGGCAAATGCAGCAGTAGTAGCGCAGGATGGATGCCTGCAACCCACCGTCATCGTCCGGTATCGCCTCCTCCCTTTCTTCTTCGATGGCGAGATCGATCCCGTGGAACACCTCGGTTCCACCCGTATCCAACACCACCACGACGTGAGCAGCGCCCAGTCGGCGGATCACGGCAGCATCGAAGCCGATCGACTCAGTGGCGACCATGGAGCACCTTAAAGGATCCACCTCCGGTGACAGGGAGGTTGCGCACCCAGCGACTCGTCCGCCCGCTTCGAGGCGCAGCAATCTTCCCGATCGCTGTCGGCCGATATGGCATCCGCCCCATCAACGCGCCATCTGCTTGGCAAGCATCGCCGCGGCGGAGAGGTCGAAGCTGCCGGGTTCGTCCTTGATGATGCCGTCCTGTGTCGGTCGAAAAAGAGAGGCCAGCACGATTGTCTCGTTCGCGGTGTCGACCGATGCCCCCTCCTTCAACGCCATGTAGGTTTCCGCGAACGCCTTCTTCTCATCAGCATCAAGCGACAGGTGCCTCTCACTCAAAAAGATCCTGTACTGCAGCCTGGTTGCCCACAGGACGAGCGAACTCGTCAGCAGCAGTCCAGCGACCGTCAGTGGCCCTTTGGCCGAGAACGGTCCAACGCATGAACGAGGCGCACCGACAGAACAGCCGCCGACGTGGAAGCTGCCGGCGATGTAGTCGCCGAACCAGTAGGGAACGCCGATGCCGACCACGACGGCGAACAAGGCCGTCATCCAGAAAAGCCGTTGCGCCATGAGCGCCCGCGCACGATGCGTCTCCGTTCGTTTCTCCCAGAGCGCAACGGGCGCGCGAAGGCGTAACTGTGTGTGGAAGAGGGCCTTCAACTCCTCGAACGACTTCTCGCGGCTCTGCTGCTGACTACGTCCGAGCCGGTCCAATGCCTGCAGCCGGGCCTCCGCCTCGTCGAAGCGTCGTTGCACCTCAACCTCGATTGCAGCGCGCCATTCGCGGTCGCGCCGACTTCGTCCACGTTCGGCTCGGAGGAGCATCCTTCTGACCCGAACGATGCCCTCAGCAATCGACGAGCGCAGGTCCAACAGGCCGCCAGCGTGTTCGGCATTGATTTCCGCCGCTCCGGCCACCTGTTCGTCCAGCGACGCCAACAGTTGCTCAGCGCGCACCTTGGAGGTGCGAATGCCGGAGGATGCCAGCTTTGATGCCGGGAGCGCAGCAGCGACGTGACCGGCGGCGAGGAGTATATCGCCGCGCTGCAGGACCGAAGCCATATCCCCCGCGGAACGCTGGCCGTACTGATCGGCCGCAAGTTCCGTCGAGACAAACCTCGCGAACGCGGCGGCGGCGTCCTCCGTTCGCCCTGCGGCATGCAGTCCCAGCATCAGCTGCCCTTCCGTCGATCCGCTCGGCGGCGGCGCCACCGCGGTCCTGCGGAAGGAATCGACGGTGATGGCTGCGAAGGCGCTCGGATCGTCGAGCGCCGCGCGCAGCTGGTGGAAAGCCGTGGCCATCTGCCGACCCGTCATCGCGTGACGTCTCGCCGGTATCTGAATGTCCCCATATTCGCTCGCGAAGAAGTCGAGGAACGGCTTCCACGCTGCCTCCTCGCGATCGAGGTGATCGACCATCGCACGTTGCGTGGAGCGCTCGACAGGGGACAATGTCCTGTAGCTGATGACGTAGGATGCGCTGCTCATGAGTGCGCTGTCCCGAAGTCTGCGGTCAGGTCCGCGCCACCACCTGAACCCCATCCGTCATCTACGCGATCACCCTCGTAATACGCATGGTAAAGCAGGATTAGACATCGCCGCCAGATCATCATGTGTTTAGCTTCCTCCGCGGCTTGTGGTCCCGCCATCTATCAGAATGCCTCGCGTCGCACCTCAGGTGAAGAGTGCGCAGTCATGCCGGCATATGCCTGCGGCAGAATCGAGATTGTTAGATGACTGAAGAATTCCGTGCCGGGTGGATGTTGAGAAGCGACGGTCGGTCAAGGCTGCAGCCCTGCCAAGGGAGGACCGACGATGAAAACGCCATACCCACGTCCGACGGGCTGCGGGGATCCTTGGATAACGGTCTAGGTCCTCGCCCGATCAACGGTCGGATGAATAAGTGACAGCTTCGTGAGTCATAGGGTTGCGTATCTATACTCAGGAGAAAATTCGATGTTCACGCGCATGCTGGGATCGTTGGTCGCGGTTACAGCCTTCAACACGATCTACTCGGTGGCGGCGGAAGCGGCCTGTTTCGCCGATCCTATCGCCACCGCCGACGTCGGACGCTGGACAGTTGAGCACGAGCAGGCCCGCCACGCTGAGCACTCTGGCGGGGATGCGCTGCGACGCCACCCATCTCGCCAACGATACGGAGACGCGGATCGTCGCCACGATCAGAAGCGCCAACAGCTTCGAACTTCGCCGAGCTGGCGTCGATGCCCGCATACGCTACATCGCCAGTAGCGACCGTGACGACGCACATCGGATAACCCAAGGCGGATCGATCGAGTATACGAATGCAGTCCTGCAGAAACTGCCGATGCGGTCCATCGGAAAGGACATCGTCATACCGATCCGTTTCCTTGGCTTCCAAGGCACCGGCCTTCCTGCTGGCACGTACTCGGACGAGCTTACGATCGAGTGGCATTGGCGGACGCGCGACGACGTCGAAGCGTCTACGTCGGTCTGCCGCGCGCATTCGGATGGGACCGCCATCACGACCTTGAGGTTGTCGATGGAGGTCGGGGCCCGCCCTCCTGTTGTCACGATGGCCGTCAAGACAGTCCTTGGCGACCGTGGAAGAACGTTGTCGTAGGCCTTCTCGGCACCTTACCGGATCATGACCGTCACCGTGGAGAATCCAGATGTCGTTCCCATCGACGCCGATAGCATCCTGCTTAATGTTCCTGTCGATCAGCTCATGACGGTCTTCGACCAGACCGAAGGGATCAAGGCGATCGAGGTCCTCCACGGAGCGGAGGACGGCATGCACGTCTCCTATCGCGGACTGCGTGATCCGTCCGACGACGTCGAGTGCTCCCTCGACGGAAAGGACTGGACGCTGCAACCGGATGATCCTTCGCAAGTCCGCTCCTTAAGGATCAGGGTACGTGGAACACTGCAGCCGTCAAAGTCGGTCGTCGTCGCGCTCGTCGGGGAACTCCGTTAAGGCATGCGTCAGAACCATGGTCATCGAGACGACCTCATTCCAGATGACCAAAGCGTGAGAATGGTTTGAGAACCGTGACTGGTGCATGCCGATGGGTAAGTGATCTACGTCGGGTCCGCAGAGCGCCAGCGACGCCGAGGACCATAACCGCCAGCCGAGTCGCATCCACCGTTTCTTCCGTTGTCAGCGACGGTCAACGATGAGGCGTTCGAGCACTGTCATGCCCATGCCCTTCTCCTCGTCGAGACCACCCTTGCAGCGCCGTCAGCGCGCGGCGTACCTCTGGGTCCAGTCGATGCTCCGGAAGTGGGGCTTCCCCTCCCCTGCGTAGACTTCGACGACGCACCATTCATATTCTTCGTCGAATTCTGCATGTGCCACCTCCCGCCACCAGTGGCGCTTCTCCGCATCCCATCGGTAGCCTCGCGCCTTCAGCCGGTCCTTGGCGTGGAACGGAGCTCGGGCCGCTTCGACGATCCAGCCCGCTCGCCCGCCGGTGCCGATTGCCTCCGCCAATACGGTCCGCCCGTGTCCGGTAGGCGCATAGTCAAGCAGGTGGAGCAGTGCGGTGACGTCCGCATCGGCCCGATGGGCCTCGTAAAACAAGCCGACCTGCGACAGGAGATGCGACAGCACCCGCCCCTCGAAGCCCCGCGACCGCCAGTCGACGTCGCGCATGCTGCAAATCCACGGACGGCCCGCCACCAACGGCAAACGGGCCTCGACGAACGGACGGTCGAAGCCAGCGTTGTGCGCGACGACGAAGTCCGCATCCAGGATCAGGCATGTGGCCTCCGCGTCGCAGATGCGACGCCCCGCGACTGCCGCGTCGGTGACACCCGTCAAAGCGGTGATCTCGGGCGGGATGGCCTTGCCGGGATCCTCCAGCCACCGGAAGGAGGGCCCGACGTCCACGATCCGCCCGTGCTCGTCCGCTTGGAACCGCTGCATCGCGAGCTCGATCACCGCATGCTCACGATGATCGAGGCCCGTCGTCTCGACGTCGAGAGCACAGCCGCAGATGGTCCTGATCGATCCTCCATAGGATCCACCGAAGCGGACCATCGGACGCATGCGGCGGAGAACCCGGAAGTCGTCATGGCCGTCAACGATCTCGGCAAGTGCCTCCGCACTGGCGACGTCCAAGATCGATACGGAGCTCATGCGGCGAACCGCTGCCTGATGGAGACGCTCAGCCCCTTGGCCAGAGCCGAGCCCGGATCGCCCGCGACCTGCACGAGCATGTCCTTGAGGGCGGACGAGACGAGCGCCTCGACCAGCGGCAGGCTCGGATCGAACCCCTCCACGATCTCGATCGCGCCAGCGAGCGCATCGCCGTGCCGGGCGCGCAGCCGTGCTTCGGCCTCGATGCGATCGTCCGCGACGACGGCATCGAAGGCCTGCACCTCGTCCGACTCGGATCGGCCGACCAGCAGCGACGTCCACAACTGTGGGCGTCGCGCATCGTCGGGCGAACCGGAGAGAGTGGACGCATCCGCGTGGTCTTCATCGAACGCATCGTCGTCGACATCGTCGTCGCCAAGCGCGTCGATCTCGTCCGGATCGGCGTCCAGACCGATCGACAGTCCGTGGAGGAGGATCGCACGGAGACAGTCGTCGCGATCGAGGCAGCCGTCGAGGGCGGAATGACCATCGAAAAGCCTCCGGGGGGCCAGCATCCACGCCATCGGATCGACGTCGATCCGCTCCCGTGCGAACCGCGTCGCGGTCTCGGTCGCGACCAGCGCCACACGCAGGAGACTGCGCCTGGTCATCACGAGCAGCGCGTCGTCATGAGCATCCTGTTCGAGGGGGTCTTCGTACAGGTGGCCGAACGTGGCCTGTTCCACGATCGAGACGTTCTTTCCGATGATGTCCATCTGCATGTCCGTGTTCCTACCGCCAGCATGTACCGTCGTGGGGTCCGGAGGCGGATGTGCCGGACGGCAACATACATAATGACACGTTAACTTTGATTCAATATATTTTGCATCAATTTTAATTGATTCGTTTTCCAATGATTTGACGTTGCTTCATCGGCTTCACCCACATACATACGGGCCATGCACCAGACCGAAGCCCTGACGACCCTGAGTGCGCTGGCCCAGGCGACCCGGCTCAAGGTGCTCGTCATCCTCACCGGGCTCGCTGATCCGGGGATGGCGTCGAGCGACATCGCCGATGCGGTCGGCGTGCCCCGGCACCTGATGAGCGCACATCTCGCCGTGCTCAGCAGAGCCGGACTCGTGGACACGCTGAAGACCGGTCGCAGCGTGACGTACACGGTTCGCCGAGAAGCGCTTCGTGAGCTTGCGGATTACCTTGCCCGGATGGCGGATGGCTCCGAAAAGTCGTCCTGACGTTCTGAAGGACCGCCCGCACGCCCTAGTTCGCCGGATTCCGGCCCGGGGCAAGGGCGTCCACTGCCGACGACCAAGCTGGCAGCCAACATACCGAGACATTCCTGACGTCAATCCTGGGGACCGGACCAAACGTATGGAGCGGGAGTGACCCGCCCCTCCTCCACCACCGCTTTGGTCAGTGTTCCCCGCAGCGTTGGGTAACAGAGGCTTGGACGAAGGCGGATTGGGCGGTCAGCGGCCAATTACTGTCGGACCGGTAATCTCATTCGACCCTGACATCGACAGCTGGGTCCTGCCGTTGCTGAAGCCATTCATCCAGATCAGTCGCTGCATGATCTGCACGATCTTTGTGATGATCAGAGGCCGAGTAGGCGCCGATATTCCGCCTCAGCGAACCCGTAGGTGTCGCCAGCGAGCCGCAGCAGCCGCTCGCGATCACGTACGATGACGCGTCCGCGGACGGAGCGGACAGCCTCATCCTCTTCGAGCTTGTGCAGGGCGTCGGTCACGCTGCTGCGACGGACGCCGAGCATAAGCCTGAACTCCTCGTGCGTCATGCAGATGTCGTCCTCCCGCACACGATCGTGGTAGAGGAGGATCCATCGCGCCATCCGCCGCTCGATCGAATGTGCGAGCGACGAGACGATCGTCCTGGACATCTGGGTCATGACCACGTCGACGAAACGGAGCAGGACGGTTCGGATCGCCGGACGTTCGGCCAGTATCCCGTGCAACGCCCCAGCCGAGAGCCTCATTGCCGTGCCGTGTTCGGCCCGCATCACCACGTCGTGCGACCAGCGCTCGTTGCCGAGCAGCAGCTGCCAACCGATGAACCCCTCGCTTCCGACCAGCGCGACCGCGTAGCGGCGGTCGCCCTCGAGCGAGTCGAGTATCGCGGCGATCCCGGTCAACGGGAAGCAGATGCTGTCTGCCGTATCGCCGGCGCGCGCGATCATGTCGCCGTTGCGGAACGGCACCAGTTCCAGATGCGGCGCAAGGGCGGTGCGGTCAGCGTCGTCCAGAAGACGCAATAGCGCATTAGCCTCACAGGGCAGAGCGTTAGACCTGCGCGTCCCATCCACCATCGAAGCCATATCATCCATGCCGCCGCCCATACTTCTGAACCTCTCTGCCCAAACGCTTGCGTCTACTTTCGTACCGAAACGCTGAAGGTCGCCCGATGGTTGGGAAACGGATAGTTACAGGAGGGATATTTGCGTAGAACCATTTCCATGCTGATCGCCGCGTCGACCGCGATCGCAGGCGTTCCAGCTCTGGCCCAGTCGGCACGCTCGGTCACGGCCCCTCCTCCGCCACCGCCGCCCGCGACATCCGTGCAGCCCCCGAAGGCCGCACCCGACATGCAGTCGGTCCTGGATGCGCTCGCGTCGCTCGGCGGCAGGCCGATCGAGACGCTCACGCCTGCGGAAGCCCGCATCCAGCCCTCGGCCGCGGACGGCGCCAAGGCGGCGATGCAGAAGAAGGGAATGTCGACCGCACCTGATCCGTCGGTGACGACGCAGGACCTGCCGTACGGCAGCGACCCCAAGCAGTTCGCGCGCATCTACAAGCCGGCCGGCGCGCCCGCCGGTGGTAAGCCGATGCCGGTCATCGTCTACTATCATGGCGGCGGCTGGGTCATCGCCGACGTCGCCACCTACGATGCCGCGCCGCGTGCCATGGCCAAGGCACTCAATGCGATCGTCGTATCGGTCGAATACCGCCATGCGCCCGAATTCAAGTTTCCGGCGCAGCATGACGATGCGGCCGCGGCCTATCGCTGGACGCTCCAAAATGCGGCGAGCTGGGGCGGCGACCCCGCACGGATCGCCACGGTCGGCGAGAGCGCCGGCGGCAACCTTGCGATCGCGACCGCGATCTATGCCCGCGACAATGGCCTGACGCTGCCCCGTCACATCGTCTCAGTCTATCCGATCGCCAACAGCAGCATGACGCTGCCTTCGCGACGGGATTCAGCGAACGCGAAGCCGCTGAATGGCGCGATGCTGCCGTGGTTCGGCTACTATTATCAGACGAGCAAGGCCGATGCGCAGGATCCGCGCTTGAACCTGGTCGCGGCCAACCTGCGCGGTCTGCCCCCGACCACGATCATCAACGCGCAGATCGATCCGCTGCGCTCGGATGGCGAGACGTTGGCGGCCGCGATGCGGGCGGCCGGCGATAAGGTCGAGCAGAAGACCTTCCCGGGCGTGACCCATGAGTTCTTCGGCATGGCCAAGGTCGTGAACGGGGCCAAGCAGGCGAACGATCTCGCAGTCGCACGGCTGAAGACCGCGTTCGACGCGCCTGCAGCCCGCCGCTGAGCGCGACGGCGGCGGCGTCGAGCCGCCGCCTCCTTGCCGGAGAGGACCAACGACCATGACCCAGACCCCCGTCCTGTATTCTCCCGACGTGGAGGACGTGCAACCCGACGAAGCCGAGACGATCACGAAGCTCAACCAGACATTCGACAAGATCCTCGAGACGACAGCGGAGGATTACGGTCACGCGGTCCGTTCGGTTCACGCCAAGGCGCACGGCTTCCTGGAGGGGGTATTGACCGTCCATGACGGCCTTCCCCCCGAACTGGCCCAGGGCCTGTTCGCCACCCCCGGCGAGCACACGGTCGTCATGCGCTTCTCGACCAACGCGGGCGACATCCTGCCGGATACCATCAGCCTGCCGCGCGGCCTGGCGCTGAAGGTCATGGACGTCGAAGGCGAACGCCTGCCCGATGCCGACGGACGGACGCAGGATTTCGTCATGGTCAACGGCCCGGTCTTCCAGAACAAGACCGCAGACCAGTTCCTGGGCAACCTGAAGCTCCTGGCCAGCACCACCGACAAGCTCGAGGGTACCAAGGAAGCGATGTCAACGGTGCTGCGCGGCGTGAACACCGTGCTGAGCGCGGTCGGTATCGAGAGCCCGAAGGTGCAGACGCTCGGCGGCGCACCCAACTCCGATCCCCTTGGCGAGACCTACTTCAGCGTTACGCCGTTCCGCTATGGCGACTATATCGCCAAGTTCGCGGTCTTCCCCGTGTCCAAGGATCTGACCGATCAGACCGACACCACGATTGACGCAACTGGCCGGCCGGACGCCCTGCGTGACGTGATCCGGTCAGAGACCCAGGTGCTTGAGATGGAGTGGGAACTGCGTGTGCAGCTGTGCCGCGACCTCGACAAGCAGCCGATCGAGGACCCTACCACCGAGTGGAAGCAGGAAGATGCGCCCTTCCAGACCGTAGCGACGATCCGGGCGGCCAAGCAGGACAGCCTGACCGAGGACAAGTTTCAGAAGATCAACGAGGAGATGCGGTTCTCGATCTGGACCGGGCTTGCCGCACACCGACCGCTCGGGAACATAAACCGGGCACGCAACGAGACCTACCGACACTCCGCCGACTTTCGCGCCCGCGTGAACGGCTGCCCCTACCACGAGCCTTCTGGCGGTCGTGCCTGACCAGCGAAGGTGGCGTACGACCCGTGGACGCTCGACGTTGGCAGGTCGGCGTGGAGATTAACGGGGCGCTGGCCGTTCTGAGCGTGATCCTGTCGGCGCATCCAAAGTATTGATGGAGCGGCAGAGTCCACCACGCCACGCAAAAGGTTGCACCGCCAGGAGGCTGACGAATGCCGATGATTACCACTGGCGACCTGAACATGGAGGTGTCGGTTTACGGCGCGGAGCAGGGGCAGCCGTTGCTCCTCATCCACGGCTGGCCGGATGACGCGTCGACATGGGATCAGGTAGCACCCGCGCTGGCCGCGGAAGGGTTCTGCGTCATCGTACCGACGTTGCGTGGGTTCGGCGCCACACGCTTCCTCGACAACGATACCCCGCGGACCGGCAACAGCGCGATGCTCGCGACCGACATGATCGCGCTGCTCGACGCGCTTGGCATCGACCGCTTCATGGTCGCCGGGCACGACTGGGGATCGAACACCGCCGAGGCTCTGGCCGTCGGGTGGCCCGATCGGGTCGAGCGGATGGCGATGCTGTCGACCCCGCCCCGGCTCGGCGGCATGGCGACGCCGCCATTCGAGCAGACCCAGCGGCAATGGTATCACTGGTTCATGGCAACCGCGCGCGGGGCGGAAGCGGTACGTGCAGACCGGCGCGGGTTCACCCATTTGCATTGGGTCAACTGGTCGCCGCCGGGATGGTTCGACGAGGTGACGTTCGACCGTGTCGCCCGGTCGTTCGACAATATCGACTGGGTCGACGTGACGCTCCATAGCTATCGTGCACGCTGGGACGAAGCGGAACCTGATCCACGAAGCGCCTGGCTGGAGGACAAGGTCAAGGCGACCAAGACCTTGTCGCTGCCGACGCTCTACATCCATGGCGATGCCGATGGCGTGAATCCGCCCTCGACCGCTGAAGACGTCCCCTCGAAATTCGCCGGCCCGTTCGCGCGCATCACCATGACCGGGGTCGGCCATTTTCCGCAGCGCGAGAACCCGCAAGCGGTGGTGCGCCACCTCCTTACCCTCTTTGCCGGCAATCCCGCCGCGCTCACCGATGTCACCGATAGGAACCTGTCCATGAAGAAAGCCGCCCCCTATGCCGCCGGAATCGCCGCTATCGGCTTGGTCGCCGCTGCGGCAGCCGGCGTCGCCCACGCGCAGGGACGCAGCGCGCAGCTGACGCAAGTCGCGCAATTCGATCATCAGGCGACCGGCGTCGCCGTGACCGAGGATGGCCGTCGCTTCGTCAACGTCCCGCGCTGGACCGACGATGCGCCCATCTCGGTCGCCGAGGTGATGAAGGACGGATCCTTGCGCCCCTATCCCGACGCGAAGTGGAATAGCTGGCGCAACGCCCGCGCCAACGAACTCCCGGTCGGCGACTATTTCGTCTGCGTGCAGTCGATCGTGCCCGATGGTCACGGCAATCTCTGGGTGCTCGATCCCGGCGCGCCCGGAAACGAGAAGATCCTCGAGGGCGCACCCAAGCTCGTCCGCATCGATCTGGCGTCGAACACCGTAACGAAGACGATCCTGGTTCCCGGCGACGTGGCGTTGCAGGGCACCTACCTCAACGACATCCGCTTCTCGCCTGACGGCAAGACCGGCTACATTACCGACAGCGGCACACGCGGCGCGATCATCGTCGTCGACCTGGAGAGCGGCAAGAGCCACCGCGCACTCGACGGGCATCCCTCCACCCAGATCGACAAGACGGTGAAGGTCACGCTCGACGGCAAGCCGCTCGTCCGTCCCGATGGCCGTCAGCCTGCCTTCGCCGCTGACGGCATCGCCATCTCCAAGGATGGCAAGACGCTCTACTATCAGGCGCTGACCGGCAAGACGCTGTATTCGATCGATACCGCCAAGCTGCGGTCGGACGTCAGCGAGGCCGACCGGGCGGCAGCGGTGCGTACGGTCGCGCAGACCCACGTTGCCGACGGCCTGTGGATGAGCAAGGCGGGCGTGCTCTACCTGACGTCGCCGACCGACTATGCGATCAAGCGGCTGAACGGCGCGACCGTCGAGACGGTGCTGACCGACCGCCGCCTGCGCTGGCCCGACACCTTCTCCGAAGGGCGTGACGGGACGATGTACGTCACCGCCAGCCATATCCAGGACACCAACTGGTTCACACCCGGCGCACCGCCGTCGATCAAGACGCAACTGTTCTCCTTCGTGCCCGCCAAGTGATCGGACATCCCATGCCCTATCTGCGCTATTCGCCTGACATCGAAACACCAGAGCCCGACGAACAGGAGAACATCGACGGCATCATCCAGGGCATGACCCAGGAGAGCCAGACGGTCGAAAAGCGTGACGGGCACGCGGTACGGGCGAGCCATGCCAAGAGCACGGCCTGTGTGATCGGCAAGCTCATCGTCGCGCCCGGGTTGCCGCCCGAACTCGCTCAAGGCCTATTCGCGGAGCCGGGCACGTTCGATGTCGCGGTCCGCTTCGCGCAAGGACCCGGCGAAAAACTCGGCGATCGCGTCTCGACCCATCGTGGCATGTCGATCAAGGTGTTCGGCGTCGAGGGCGCGAAGCTGCCCGGCCATGATGCACCGACGCAGGACTTCGTCCTCGCCAGTGGCACGACCTTCCCTGCGGGGACCGCCGCAGGTTTCCTTTCGCAAGCGAAGAAGATCGGCCTGACGGTTCCCATGCCCGAGGGAGTGAAGAGCGCGGCCGCCTCTGTCGCTCGCAACATCAACAAGGTGTTGAACGCCGTCGGCGCGGGTCCAAGCCCGACGCTGGACTTCTACGGCCACCCCTTTAGCCACCCGCTGGTCGAGGAATATTTCAGCCAATGCCCGGTGCGCTTCGGCGATCACGTCGCAAAGATCGGGGCCTTTCCCATCGCGCCTGAGCAGAAGGCGCTCGCCGATTGGCAGCTCGATCCGCATCAGGATGAGGATGGCTTCCGCCATGCCGCAGTCGATTACTTCGAGGGGCACGATGCAGTGTTCGAGCTTCGGGCGCAGCTGTGGACCGATGCTGAGACGCAGCCCATCGAGGATACCTCCGTCGACTGGACGACGAACGAGAGCCCGTATCGCACCATCGCCACGATCCGACTGCCGCAGCAGGCAGCCTATGGTCCTGACCGCGTCCGCTATTACGACGAGGTAATGACGTTCCGCCCGGCCCATAGCCTGGAGGTCCATCGCCCGCTGGGCGGCGTGATGCGCGCGCGCATGCAGGTCTACCAGGCGCTCAGTGACTTCCGCCACCGCGAAAACGGCATCACCGCTGCGAACACCGCCTCCATCCAAGACATTCCAGCCTGAGCTGAACGCCAGTGCTGCTGATGATGAAAGGACAGTTATGAAGCTTGAAGGCAGGAACACCGTTCAGGCGGAGAACGCGTGATGGCGCGCTTTTCCGACAAGGTCATCGTCATTACCGGTGCCGCCTCCGGGATCGGTGAGGGCGCGGCGCGGCGCTTCGCCGAAGAAGGCGCAACGCTGGTGCTGGGCGACATCGACAAGGGCGCGCTCGACAAGCTCGCAAGCGAGCTTGGTGGTACGGTCGAGACCCGCGAGACCGACGTGTCCGACCGCGCGGCATGCGAGGCGCTCGTCCAGGCCGCAGCTGATCGTTTCGGGCGGATCGATGTACTGGTCAACGACGCCGGCGTCGATCATCTCGGCAAGGTCGATGAGGGCGACTTCTCCGAATTTACCAAGGTGATCGAGACCGACCTGTACGGCGTCGTGCACATGAGCCGCGCCGCGATCGCACATTTGCGCGCCTCCAAAGGCTACATTGTCAACGTGTCATCGGTGTCGGGGCTGGGCGGCGACTGGAATCACAGCTTCTACTGTGCGGCGAAGGGGGCGGTAACCAACTTCACCCGCGCGCTGGCGATGGACGAAGCGAAGCACGGCGTCCGCGTCAACGCGGTCAACCCGTCGCTCACCTACACCGCGCTGACCGCGGGGATGAAGGAACAGCCCGAGCTGATCGCCAAGTTCGAGGAACGCATCCCGCTCGGGCGCGGCGCCGAGCCTGCCGACATCTCGGGCGCGATCGCGTTCCTCGCTAGCGAGGACGCGCATTACGTGACGGGCGTGAACCTGCCGGTCGATGGTGGTCTGACCGCTTCGAATGGGCAACCGCCGCTGTCATGATGAATAGTGGGCGGGCCCTTGCGTTCGCCCACTATTCCGGATTTGACCATGTCGCCGACGCCAAATTCATGACGGGTCAATTTTCTCAAGCCGACAGAGCTAGATCGCAGTAAATTTGACCCAATCCCAGCTATCCGTAACGTATTTTCGTCTCCCCAATTTCTGCCTTTTGCTCAGAATGCTACCTTTCCGAAGAACGTTCAGCTCAGCACGCGCTGCGTGGGCTAGCGCGCCTCGGCCGTTAACGAACGGCTGCGCAATCCGATGTTCTACCATGTCGATGATCATCCTGCCGGATGACGGCTGCCAGAGCCGATGGCGGATTTATAAAAATGATAAATGCAAACCATCCACATTGGACAGAGCTAGTTAAACTAGACAGCTGTGGTGGGCCGAGCCGACAAAATCCCACGTTCGTTTAGCTTGGCGAGCTGGCAAACCTTGAATCCGTAAGCCACCGGGAAATGTACGGCTACAGTGTCGATGAGCGCTAGACGAGCACAACTTCACTAACGAAACCGATGCGCATGCCACCAAGTCGGGCGTCCATACTATGTACGGCATGCTTTTCGCGACCGACATTTGAATTCGAGACATCATACGGTCGCGCTTACGGCCAAACAGGCGCAAGTACCGGAGTGACCAAAATGGTGCATAGTCAATGATTTGCTAAGGAGTTATGCCTCATTCGGGCTCGTTCCCGTCGAGCATTCCGCCGCCAGGGCATCAAGAAGTTCACTATGCTCGAAGGCTCCACATACGAAACCCATATCGACGATGCGCGGGCAGCGGCTATTGCCGATTATGCAATGGGCGATTCCGAGGCCGAAGCCGAATTCGATCACATCGTCGCGTTGACGAGGGAGCTGTTCCAGGTTTCCGCCGCCATGGTGTCGATCGTGACCCGCGACGTGGTCCACTTCAAGGCGCGCACGGGGCTCGACGTCTGCTCAGCCCCGACGGACGTGGCTTTCTGTGCCCATGCGCTCGATCATGAGGGTCCGTTCGTGATCGCGGACGCGGCCCTGGATCCGGCCTTCATGAACAATCCGCTCGTTATCGATGGCCCCCGCCTGCGGTTCTATGCCGGCGTACCGCTTCGGGTCGCGTCTGGACAGGTGATCGGCACGCTCTGCGTGGTCGACGAGACGCCTCGCCTCTTCAGCGAGCGGGATCGGCACCTGCTCGAATGCCTTGGTCAGGTCGTCGTCGATCGCATCGAAGTGCGGCGCCAGGAGCGCGAACTTGCCCACCTTGCCCATTACGATCCGCTGACCGGGCTGCCAAATCGGACGCTCCTTCACGAACGTGCCAGCGGCATCCTCAGCACGCAGCGGCCAATGGCCGTCCTCCTGTTCGACCTCGACGGCTTCAAGGACGTCAACGACGGGTTCGGCCATGCGATGGGCGACGCGTTGCTGTCGGCCATTGGCTACAGGCTATCGGCGCGCCTGGAGGATGGGCAGACCTTGGCGCGCCTGGGGGGCGACGAGTTCGTCGTGATCGCGTCAGACGTCGCGGACCCGCGTACCGCCTTGATCATTGCGGAACGCCTGCGATCTGACTTCGACGAAGGCTTTATCGTGGATGACCAGGAGTTGCGGGTCGACACCTGCATTGGGGTCGCCATCTCGCCGTATCATGGCGACCAGATCGATCGGCTCATCTGTCATGCCGACCTCGCTCTCTACCGCGCCAAGGAGCGCGGCGCCGGCTCCATCGCCTTCTACGAGCCGCACCTGCGTCATCAGGTCGAAGACCGACAGCACATCCAGCATCAGCTTCGCGAAGCCTTCGAGCGTGGCGAGTTCGAAGTCCATTATCAGCCACAGGTGCGCCTGTCCGACGAAACCGTGGTGGGCGTCGAGGCGCTTCTTCGCTGGCGGCATCCCGAACATGGCCTTCTGACCCCGGATCGTTTCCTGCCCGTCCTCGAACTGATGCCGCTTGCCGCTGCCGTTGGAGCCTGGGTGCTGGACGAGGCCATCGCGCAGGCAGCCGCCTGGGCGGCCGCAGGCATACCGCTACGCGTCGGCATAAATCTCTTTGCCTCGCAGTTCCGTTCGACCTCCCTCGCCGAAAAGGTGGCGAAGACGTTGCAGAGGCACGGCGTGGCGGCCGACCGGATCGAACTCGAACTGACCGAGAACATCGCGGTAAGGAATACACGCGCCGTCGTGGAGACGTTGACCGCGTTGCGAGCGTTGGGCGTCGGGATCGCGCTCGACGATTTCGGTACCGGCGTTGCTTCGCTCAGGGTGCTGCGGGACTTTCCGATCACCAGGCTCAAGGTGGACCGCAGCTTCGTCGCCGACATCGCCGTGGGGTCTGATCAGTCCGCCGTTGTGGACAGCATCCTGACGTTGGGACGCGCCTTCGGCGTGGAAGTCATCGCCGAGGGGATCGAGACGATCGTGCAGGCCCGGTGGCTGCGTGCGAAGGGCTGCCACGAAGGGCAAGGATGGCACTATGGCTACCCGGTCCTCCCGACGGAGATCGAGGCCATCGTCTCGGCTGCAAAGGGTCACGCCGCGCGCTGGACGGCGTGACCCTTGTTGCTTGCAGGCGGCAGGAGGCACCAATTACGGCGATCTTCCCTCCGTCTTGATCGGCTAAGACCGGTCAACCGTCGGTTAGAACGGACCGACTTTCCTTCATATCCAAAGCGCGGGCAAGGGCGCGTGCATCATAGGGCTTGGCCAGCACGACGCAGTTTTCCTCCTTCGCCACCGCACCTGGGTCACCGGTCGCGAACACCACTAGGGCGTCCGGCCGTAGCGCCCGCGCCTTGGCGGCCAGTTCCTGCCCCGAGGCACCAGGAAGATTGAGATCGGTGACCAGCACGTCGACCGGCGTCGTCTGAAGCGCCGTCAGCGCTTCTTCCGCGCTGGCGGCCTCGACGACGACGAAACCGGCTTCTTCAAGCATCTCGCCCGTGTTCATCCGGATCAGGTCGTCATCCTCGACGAGCAGTGCTGTCCGTCGGATCGTCGCACTGGGGGCTATCGGGGCCGCGCACACGAAATCTGTCTCAGGAACCGCGGGCGCCAGTGCGGACGCCTGTCGACGCTGCTGTTGATTGGCCAGCACGTGGCGGAACTTCCGGGCAAGGGCATCGCGCGTATAGGGCTTCGAAAGGAGCTCGACGCCCTTGTCGAGACGACCGCCATGAACGATCGAGTTCTCGGTGTATCCGCTGGTGAACAGCACAGCGATGTTGGGCAGCCGCTCGCGGGCCTTTCGGGCGAGTTCGGGGCTCTTGAGCGTGCCGGGCATCACCACATCGGTGAAGAGCATATCGATCGCCACGCCGCTTTCGACCACCGCTAGTGCGCTGGTCGCATCGGGCGCCTTCAGGACGCGGTAGCCCAGATCGGTCAGCATCTCGACGACGGTCGCGCGCACTTCCTCGTCGTCCTCGACGACGAGGACCGTCTCCGTTCCGCCCGTGATCGGTCCCGTATCGACCAGGACCTCGACATCTTCCGATTCCGTGGCACGCGGCAGATACAGCCGGATCGTGGTGCCTTCGCCGACCTCGGAGTAG
>SXGS01675898.1_pt1 | contig 26935 bp, 27 predicted proteins | sample 3174681 | NCBI WGS metagenome assembly SXGS01 (sample SAMN11356861, study PRJNA531348) | freshwater metagenome | isolation source: freshwater sample F1-80 | place: China: Fuxian Lake, Yuxi | collected 2017-12-25 | reverse complement strand
GACGCTCATATCTCGGCTTCTCTACTGTTATCGGCTGAGACGCGGGGAAGTGCAATAGCCAAAGGGCCGGTCACGATGTGGTGATCTTGGCCTTGGAAATGACCAGGGAAACAGCCTTTTCCCGTCGCAATCCCGCCGCCAGGCGGCCCAATTCGCCGTCCTTCTGCAGGCGCGCCTTGATGCTGGGCACGGTGTGGCCGGTCTGCTCCGCGTAGCGTTGCAGTTCGACGTCGATGTCTTCATCCGTCACCGTGACGTTGTCGCGCTTGGCAATTTCGTCGAGGACGATCGCCGAGGCGACGGCCTCGGTGGCCGGCGCGCGCTGGCCCTCGCGGAATGCGTTCCAGTCGATGTTGGCCTGCCGCGGATCGATCCGCTGATCCATCAAGCGGCGGGCGAAGTCTTCGAGCCGGCGCTCGATCTCGCGTGCGACCAGGGTCTCGGGCACGGCGAAGGGCACGCGCGCGGCGAGTTGCTTCAACAGATCCTGCCGCAGTTGCCGTTCAGCGGCGTGCATGGCCTCGCGTTCCAGGTCTTGGCGGACGCGCGTGCGTAGCGCCTCGAGCGAGTCGAACTCGCCAAGGTCCTTCGCCAGCTCGTCGTCCAGCGGCGGCACGACGCGCTTCTTGATCTCCTTGAGCGTGACCGTGTAATCCGCGGTGCCGCTCGCCAGCTCGGCGATGGTGTAGTCGGCGGGGTAGGTGATCGTGAAGCTCTTGGTCGCACCCGGCGCCAGGCCCAGCATCTCGGCGTCGAAGCCCGGTGGGTTCGAGGGGGCACCCAGTTCGATTGAGACCTGATCGTGCTTTTCGGTCTCGCCCTTCTTGCCGTCCTTGTCGGTGCCCTGGCGTTCGAGGCTGATTACCACGGTGTGGCCCGCATCCACGAGACCCGTCTCGACCGCTTCGAAGCGCGCGGCGCGTTCGCGCAGCCGTTCGAGTGACTGGTTCACGACTTCGGCGGCAATCGTCGCCGCCGGCTGCGTGGCTTCGATCGTAGCGAGGTCGCCCGGGTCGAATGACGGGACGACGTCGAACGAGGCCGTGAACGTGAGCGGCTTGCCTGCTTCGAGCACCAGGTCCTTGATGTCGGGCGTGGCAATGGGCTCGACGCCGCGCTCGGTGAGGGCATCGCCGACGGCGCGGCTGATCAGGGACTCGGCCACGTCCTGCATGATTTCGCCCTTGAAGCGCTGGCGGACCACCGTGACGGGCCCCTGGCCGGGCCGGAAGCCCGGAATCTTCGCGGCGCGGCCAATCTTGGCGGCGGCGCGGCCGATCGCCTCGTCAACCACTGTGCTCGGGACTTCCACCGTGAGATCACGGCGCGTTTCGTTCACGTCGACGATTTCTGATTTCATGGATCTTTAAAGGGATGTGCGAAAGAAGGGACTCGAACCCTTACAGCCTTTCGGCCACCGGCTCCTAAGGCCGGCGCGTCTGCCAATTCCGCCACTTTCGCGCGCGGAGACCTTTCAGATTAGCACGGACCGGCGATCATTTGCCTCGGAGCCTGGGCTTCTTGGCCGGCCGGACCAGGGTATTGAGCCCGCCGAGGTCGGTCGCCAGTTGATGAGCAAGGTCGAGGCGGAGCGACCGCTCCAGGCGGCCGCGCTTGCGGCCGACGACGTACAGGTCGTGCGACACCTCGTTCCGAAAGCACGCGTGCTGGTCCAACGGCGCCTCAATATCGAGGCGGGCCTCGAAGTCCTGCCGATTCAGGTTGTGATCGTAATCCCACCCTACCGACTGGGAGCCAGGCGACTCCTCCGGCCGGGTCCGCGTGGTGCCGTGTTCGAAGCACTCGCACGAGACTGCCAGGTCGACGGTAGCGAAGGTGCTGGCCGGATGTTCGAGACCACCAGTTCCTCGACGGGGCCGCGCCGGTCTGCCTTTGAGTTAACGGCGCGCCGGGCGGGGAAGCGCCATGTGCGCAAGCCCGCGACGCCGACGGCAGCATTGCCTTCGTACAGCCGTATGACGGCGGGCGCCGTGGAGTTGCTAAGCAGCACCTTGACGCCGCGCGTGGCGAGCGCGATCAGCACCTGTTGCAACCGTTCCTGCTCGGCGTCGCCAAACCCGCGGCCGGTATAGCCTCGGAAGTTGGCGGTGGCGCTCAACGGTGCGTACGGGGGATCGAAGTAGACGAAGTCGTCGGCCAGGGCGTCGTCCAGCACCCGCTGGAATCCTGCGACTTGCACCCGTACGTCAGGCAAGGTGAAGGTGCGCGAGGCCAGCTCGAGCAGCAGCCGATCGACAATGCGCGGGCGGTCGTAGCGGCCTGGCGGCACGTTGTACTCGCCGGTCGAGTTGAGCCGGAAGAGCCCGTTGTAACCGGTGCGATTCAGGTAGATCAGCATCGCCGCCAGTTCGGCGGGGTAGGTGGTGATGTCGCTGCCGGCGTCGCGCCACACCGCGCGCGCCGGGTTGAACCGGGTGTCGCGCACCTGCAGGTAGTGGTCGCGCCCACCCTCGCCGTGTCCTGCCGCCAAACTGTCGAGCGCGGCGAGGACCGCGTCGAGCGAGTCGCCGACGCGGGCATAGCAGCCAATCAGGTCGGCATTGTCGTCACTGAGAGTGACGGCGTGGCCGTCGAGCAGACCCTGGTCAAGCAGATCGAAGAACACCGCGCCGCTGCCGAGAAACGGCTCGAAGTAGGCACCGTGGGTGTTTGGGTAGAAGCGCCGCAGCACCGGCAGCAACTGCCGTTTGCCACCGACCCATTTGAGAAACGGGCGCAAGCCCCGGCGTTCCACCACGACATCTTAGCGTCAGCACGACCACCAGTGCGCCACCAGTCACTGGGGATCGAGACGACGACCGGGCGTCGCGGGCATCCGGCTGCCGGGTCAATCGGATAAAATGCGGCCTCTTGGCATTGTCGAGACCGATGTTCCATCGTTTGTGACGCGTAGCGACCTTGGCCATCGAGCAGCGTCCGGCGCTCGTGGTGTGGCAGCTTGCGGCTCTGGCGACGGTTCATCTCCTGACGATTGCCATCTCGCCAACGAGGCTAGGTATTCGCCCATGCCAAACACTATAGTTAACGTCTGTCTATCGGACGCTGGAGGCGGTGCCTAGGCCAGATGACACTAAGGTCGTCATTGTCCACCCGTGCACTGGAAAACCTATTTTGTGGTCATGGCACTGTTTTGATGTCAATCAGCGATCCGAACCGCCCCGGACCGGTGAGTTGTATCCCGACGATGGTGGCGTAAACAGCCACTGAAAGGATCACGTAAGCCCATCATGTATCTCGCATTACGGCAGGCAGTTCTGCGCCGCGCCGGCCTGGCGGCGGCGCTCGTGGCGGGCGCGATTACGGTGACCGGCGCCGCTGACTGGCCCGAATGGCGAGGGCCGTCGCGTGATGGCCACTCGACCGAGACCAATCTGCCAGGCAAGTGGTCGCCCAAGGGTGAAAACCTCGCGTGGCGCATTCCCATTGGCAGCCGCTCGTCGCCGGTCGTGTTTGGCAATCGCATTTATCTCAATACGCCGACCGGTGATCCGGCGAATACGCAGGAACGGCTGGTGGCGCTTGAGGCCGAGACCGGCAAGATCGTGTGGGAGCGGCGCTTCAGCCTGTACTTAAGCGACGTGCCGCAGCACCGGTCGTCGTGGGCCTCGCCCTCGGTCGATCCGGAAACCGGCAACATTTACCTGTTCACGGTCGCCGCGCAGCTGGTGTGCCTCGCGCCGGACGGGAAGGTGCTGTGGAATCGTTCGCTGCCGGATGAGTACGGCGCGGTCACTACGCACGGCGGGCGCACGACGTCGCCGATTATCGAGGGTGACAAGGTCATTCTGAACGCGCTGATCCTGGCCTGGGGCGACCTCAACCGCACCGGCAACCGTTACTTCGCCTTTGACAAGAAGACCGGCCAGACCATCTGGATCGCCTCGCCGCAGACGCGGCACTACGACACCAACTACTCGACGCCGATCGTTGGCACCATCGACGGCACCCGGGCGCTCCTTGTTGGCGGCACCGACGGCGCCTACCATGCGCTGAAGCTCAACACCGGCGAGCGCCTATGGTCGCTCGACGTCAGCAAGCGCGCCATTCTGAACAGCCCGCTCTTCCGCGACAATGTGGCGTATCTCACGCACGGCGAAGAGAACATGGACACCACCGAGATGGGGATGATCGCGGCGGTCGACGCCACCGGGAGCGGCTTGCTGACCACGGATGCCTTCAAGTGGCGCACGCGCGGCTTCCTGCCCACCTTCGCCTCGCCGGTGGCAGACGCCGAACGGCTCTACACCGTGGACAACAGCGCCATCGTTGGCGCGTTCGACCTGAAGACCGGCGCGAAGCTCTGGGAGAAGACGCTGGGCACGCTCCAGAAGGGCTCGCCGGTACTGGCCGACGGCAAGCTGTATGTCGGCACCGAGAACGGCAAGTTCTACATCCTGCGTCCGAGCGCGACCGGCGTCGAGGTACTGGACGAGGACGTGCTGGGCACGCCGCAGGCGCCGGAGGTCATTGTCGCGTCGCCGATTATCGCGGACGGCCGGGTCTATGTGACGAGCATGGATGCGCTCTATGCGATCGGCAAGCGAGTTCCGCGTGCATCGCGTGTGGCCCCCATGGCACCGGCACCCATGGCACCCGCGGCAACTGCGGTAGTGCAAGTGTTTCCGTATGAATCGCTGCTGACGCCTGGACAGACCGTGAGCCTGAAGGCACGGCTGTTCGACGGGAAGGGCAACTTCATCCGGGAAGAACCGGCCGCGCAGTGGACCGTCGAGCAACTGACTGGAGCGGTTGACGCAAAGGGGACGTACACCGCGTCGCCGGCCGGCTCCACAGCCGGCGTGGTCAAGGCGACCGTCGGTGCGATTAGCGGCACCGCCCGGGTGCGCGTCATCGAGCCGTTGCCCTGGGCCTGGGATTTTGAGGCGGCCGTTGCTGAGGCGCCGCCCGCGTGGTGGACCGGCGCGCCCGGCAAGGTGTTCCAGCGCACGATTGAAGGCGCCGGCAAGGTTCTGATGCGGCCCCGCGACGATACCGTCGGGCGCCGCTCAAAGGTGTTCTTCGGACAGCCGAACCTGTCGGGCTACACGGTCGAGGCCGACGTGCGCGGCCGCGAACAGCGCCGCCAGCGCGGTGATGTCGGCCTGATCAACGAACGTTACGGACTCGTGCTGTTCGGCAACGGCCAGAAGCTCGAGCTGCATCCGTGGCAGGCCGCCGACGAGATGACAGCGCGCGTGCCGTTCATCTGGGACGCCGAGACGTGGTACCGCATGAAGCTGCGCGTCGATCACCTGGCCGATGGCTCGGCGCGCGTGCGCGGCAAGGTGTGGCCGGCGGCGGAGGCCGAGCCGGCGGCGTGGACGATCGAGAAGATCGACAAGATTCCACACCAGATGGGCAGCCCCGGCATCTATGCCGATGGCATTTCCGACGTCTATTTCGACAACCTCAAGGTCTATAAGAGCCAATGATGAAACACGCATCCGTTCTCCTCGCCGTGCTTGTTGCCACCAGCACCGGCCTGTCCGCCGATTGGCCGATGTGGGGCGGCACGCCCAGCCGTAACATGGTGTCGCCCATGACCGGCCTGCCGATCGCGTGGGACCTCAAGACCGGCAAGAACGTGAAGTGGGTCGCCGAACTCGGCTCGCAGTCGTATGGCAACCCGGTGGTCGCCGGCGGGGTCGTGATGGTTGGCACCAACAATGAAGCGCTGCGGGATCCCAAGCAGCCCGGCGATCGCGGCGTGCTGATGGCGTTTCGCGAAGCCACCGGTGAGTTCATGTGGCAGGCGACGTTCGAGAAGCTGTCGTCGGGCCGTGCCAACGACTGGCCGTTCCAGGGCATTGCCAGCTCGCCGCTCGTGATTGACGGCATCGCGTACTTCACCTCGAACCGCGGCCAGATTGTCGCGGTTGATCTGCAGGGCTTTCACGACAGCGAGAACGACGGCCCGGTGAAGGACGAGAAGCTGACCGGCAAGAACGATCCCGATATCCTCTGGATCTTCGACATGATCGAGGAGGTCGGCGCGTTCCCGCACAACCTCGCCAACTGTTCACCGGTCGCCGATGGCGACCTGCTCTATTGCAGCACCGGCAACGGCCAGGATGAGAGTCACGTCAACATTCCGTCGCCCAAGGCGCCGTCGCTGATTGCCGTTAATCGGCTCACCGGCAAGCTGGCGTGGGAAGACAACTCGGTCGGCGAGCGCATTCTGCACGGCCAGTGGTCGACCCCCGCGGCGGGCGATATCGGCGGCGTCAGGCAGGTCGTGCACGCCCAGGGCGATGGCGTGGTGCGCGGTTACGAGGCACAGACCGGTAAGAAGCTATGGGAGTTCGACACCAACCCCAAGGACTCGGTGTGGCCGAAGACCCGCAACGAGGTGATCAGCACGCCGGTGATCTACGAGAACGTCGTCTACATCACCAACGGGCAGGACCCGGAGCATGGCGAGGGCGTCGGCCACGCCTACGCCATCGATGCCACCAAGCGCGGTGACATCACCGAGTCGGGCCGGCTGTGGCACGTCGACAAGATCCGCCGCTCGATCTCAACGGCCGCCATCAAGGACGGCCTGATCTACCTCGCCGACTTCAGCGGCTTCCTGCATTGCCTCGACCTGAAGACCGGCAAGCCCTACTGGACCCACGACATGTTCGCGGCGATCTGGGGGTCGCCGATGCTGATTGGCGACAAGGTCTACCTCGGCGACGAAGACGGCGACGTCACGGTCATCGAGCACAGCAAGACGTTCAAGCTGGTGTCGGAGCAGAACATGGGCAGTTCCGTCTACGCCACGGCGGTGCCCGCCAACGGCGCGTTGTTCATCATGAACCGCAACCAGCTCTACGCCCTAGCCGAGGGTGCTCAGCTGAAGAAGTAGAGTCCGGCTTCAGCCGGACCATGCGTCCTTAGACCACCATGAACCGCCGCGACTTTTTCCTCACGTGCGGGGCGCTGGCTGTTGGCCCCCGCGCGATGTGGGCTCAGGCGCCCGCCGCATCGCCCGCGGACCGCTGGGTGCAGTTCCGCGGCTCTCCCTCATTAACCGGCGTGTCGTTGACCACCATTGCGCCGGCGCCGAAGTTGGCGTGGGCGTGGGAGGGCGGCGAGGCGTTTGACTCGTCCGCAGCGATTGCCGACGGCGTGGTCTATGTCGGCACGGCCACCGGCGAGCTGGTGGCGATCGGACTGGCCGATGGCCAGCTGCGCTGGCGCTACAAGGCCGGCGAGGCGATTGGTGAGTCATCGCCGACCGTCGCCAATGGCCTGGTCTTCATCGGCGACCTGGTCGGCGTGGTCCATGCCGTGCGCATCGCCGATGGCAAGCCGGCCTGGACGTTCAAGACCAAGTCCGAAATCAAGTCATCTCCCATCGTGGTTGGCGATGTGCTGTTGATGGGGTCGTACGACGGCACGCTGTACGGCCTTGATGCCGCCACCGGCAAGCAGGTGTGGGCCTACCCGACTGAGAACTACGTCCATGGCACGCCGTGCGTCGTCAACGGCGTAGCGCACTTCGCCGGCTGCGATGAGATCTTCCATGCCGTGGACGTCAAGACCGGCAAAGAACGCCTCAACACCTCGGCCACGGCGTATACCGGCGCCTCAGTGGCGATGGTCAACGGCGTGGCGTACTTCGGCACCTTTGACAACCAGGTCCTGGCGCTCGACCTCGTCTCGCGCAAGGTACTGTGGCGCTACGAACATCCCGACCGCAAGTTCCCGTTCTATTCGTCGGCGGCGGTCGTCGACGGCACGGTGGTACTGGGAGGTCGCGATCGCATGGTGCACGCGCTGGATGCGAAGACCGGCAAGGCCCGTTGGACCTACATGACGCGCGCGCGCATCGACTCGTCGCCGGCGATTGCCGGCCGGCGGGCCTACGTGGGTTCGAACGACGGCCGCTTGTATGCCTTGGACCTCGCCACCGGTAAGGTGGTGTGGGAGCACGATGAAGGCGCGGCGATGAGTGCGTCACCCGCCCTGGCGGCCGGCCGCATTGTGATCGGATCCACCGCCGGCCGGCTGCTGTGCTTTACTTGAATTCGACCGAGATGGTCGGGCCATCGACCTTGATGCCCTTGATGTCTTTCAGGTGGGGCTTGATCGCCGATAGCGACGCGTCGGCGCCGAGCTTGCCCTGCAGCGCCTTCAGCTTCGCTTCGTCGGCCAGCAACGAATCCATATCCATCTCGAGCAGCGTCAGGCGCGAGCCGGTGACGTACTCGGCGTTGGTCTTGACGATCGAACCCGCCACTTCGAGACCGATGTTGATCTTGAAGCCCGCAAACATGCTCTTGATCATCCCCATCATCATCGGGTTGGTGAGATCCATGTCGGCCATCGGATTGGCGCCGGGTTCGGTCTTGCTGCCGCCGCCGGGTTGATCGATGAACGCAATCGTCAGCGTCGAGGTGCCGCCCGCGCGGGTCAGCTTGAATTTGACCGGGTCGTCGGACGAAGGCTCAGACGACATTCGACCGTCGGTGCTGCCGCTCATGCTGGGACCCTGGTTCACCTGAATCTGGTTGATGTCATCGAAGGCGAAGATGGCTTTCGATCCTTCGAAGCCATTGGCGCCCTTGAACGGCTCGGCCGACACCAGTCGCACGCCCTTGCCCATGCGGGTCGCGGTGCGCTCAAGGTCGGCCTGGTTCACCCCGCCCATCGGCTTGTCGGCGCCGGGGGCGAACGACTTAAGTGCGGCCACGTTCATCAACGTGGTTTGCTCCACGGTGCCGCTGCCATCAGCCTGCAGCTTGATGAGCGTGGTGCTGTGGAGGCAGGCCGTCAAGGCAACCGTGGAGACGAGAGCGAGCAGGACTCGTAATGAGCGCATCTGGGTTCCTTCCGACCGGATGCACAATCATACCCCTCATGATGTCGGGTCCGCCTGGGGGCGGACCGTTGCCGACTTTGGCAAGCTCCGGCTAAAGCCGGAGGCTACACCGCGCCAGCGGAGGCTACACTGATGGGCATGAAAGAAGGAGAGGGCCGGACGGCACTCGTAACCGGCGCCTCGTCCGGGATCGGCAAGGCATTCGCTGAACTCCTGGCGGCCAAGGGTTATGCCGTGGTGCTGACGGCCCGGCGCCGCGACCGGCTCGACGAGTTGGCGGGGCAGTTAGCCGCTCAACACCAAGTGGTCGCGCACGTGATCGTCGCCGACCTCGCCGAACCCGCGGCGTCCGCGCAGATTGCCGAGGCGGTTCGCGCGCAAGGACTCCACATCGATGTCCTCGTCAACAACGCCGGCTACGGCGTGCCCGGCAGTTACGTGAACGTGCCGTGGACCGACCACCAGCGCTTCATCCAGATCATGATGACGGCGGTGTGCGATCTCACGTATCGCTTGATGCCGCCGATGCTCGAACGCGGATGGGGACGCGTCATCAACATTGCCTCAGTGGCGGGCATGGTGCCGGCGCCGGCCGGCCATACGCTGTATGGCGCCTCGAAGGCATTTGTGATCCGCTTCTCCGAGGCGCTGGCGGCCGAGAACGGGCCTAGGGGCGTGAACGTCACCGCGGTGTGTCCCGGCTTCACCGACAGCGAGTTTCATGACGTGACGGGCACGCGCGACAAGATGGGCAGCGTGCCGGCCATGCTGTGGTTGAACGCCAACGACGTCGCGCGCGAGGGTTATGACGCGGTCATGCGCGGCGACTCGGTCGTCGTGACTGGGCGCGCCTACCAGTTCCTGGTCTGGCTGATTGGCGTGGTGCCCCGAAGCATCGTGAAGGCCGTCTCGGTCAGCGCGGGACGACGGTATCGCAAGACGTAGGGAGCGAAGGCGTGACTGACATCCCGCCCCTTTAATACTCCTGGCCCTTCACCGTCAACTTCAACCAGACCGAGATGCGCATCGATCCGATGACGGCGCGGCGGACCGACTGAATCTCACCGGAGATTAGGAGGCTAGCTTGATCTCTTCGCCTCCGGTTAGAAGTTCCGCTTCCAGCGGAGATTCGACAGACGATGAAGATGCTGCTGAAGATTGTGGGAGCCTTGGTCGGGCTGGTCGTGGTTCCGGCGCTCGGTGGCCAGGAGTGCCCGCTGATGCCGTATTCCCACTGCGGGGCGATGGCGGCCGACGACATGCACGCGATCCTGGCCATCTACGCGTATCTCCACAGGCTGACGCCAGTGGTCAACCGCGTCACCCGATTAACGGATGCGAGGTAGAGTACACAGCAATGTTTGATTACCTGACCGGCATCTACAACATTACGCCGACGCCGTTTCTGCCCGATGGCAGCCTCGATGACGACAGCTTGCGGCGCCTGACCGCGTTTACCCGCGGCACCCGCGTCAATGGCATGACCATTCTCGGAGTCCTAGGCGAGGCCGACAAACTCACCGAGAGCGAGCGCGACCGCGTGACCGCGATCGTGATGGAAACCGCCGGCGCCGATTTTCCGATCTGCGTGGGCACCACCCATGCCGGCACCGACGGGTGCATCGCCTACAGCCGCCGGGCACAGGAACTGGGCGCCCGGGCGGTGATGGTGGCGCCGCCCAAGCTGGCGCGGACCAACGATGCGGCCCTCGAACGCCACTATCTCGCCGTCGCCGAGGCGGTCGACATCCCGGTGGTGGTGCAGGACTTTCCACCGGCGGTCGGCGGCATCACCATGAGCGTCGAGTTGATCGCGAAGCTCGGCGCCGCGACGCCCCGATTGTCGTTCCTCAAGCTCGAAGATGAGCCTGCGCCGATGAAGATCACGCAGATTCGGGCCGCCTCGAAGGACGTCAAGATCTTTGGTGGCCTTGGCGGCATGATGTTCCTGGAAGAGCTGCGCCACGGCGCCATTGGCACCATGACTGGGTTTGCCTTCCCCGAGATCCTGGTCGACATCCATACTCGATTTACGGCCGGGGATCTCGACGGCGCCACTGAGGTGTTCTACCAGTTCCTGCCGATCATTCGCTTTGAGAACCAGCCGCGCATCAACCTCGCGCTGCGTAAGCATATTTATCAACTGCGTGGCGTGATCAGGCACTCGCGGGTCCGCGCGCCATTCGCGGCGGTGGACGCCGAGACCTTGAAGGACCTCGACGACATTCTTGCCCGGCTCGACCTGCTGGCCGTCCACAAGAACTAGCCACCGAGGACACCGAGGACGCAGAGTCATCTTTTCAAAATACCAAGACAGGAATAGCAGACATGGATTTCGGATTAAAAGGAAAGCGCGCCATCGTCATGGCCGCCAGTCGCGGACTCGGTTATGCGTCGGCGCTCGGCCTCGCCCGTGAAGGGTGCAGCCTCGTGGTGTGCAGTCGCGAACAGGCACGCATTGAAGCGGCCGCCGACACCATTCGCAAGGAGACCGGCACCAAGGTGACGGCGCTGGTGGCCGACGTCAGTAGCGGCAGCGAAGCCAGGCGGCTGGTGGACACGGCGGTCGCCGAGTATGGCGGCCTCGAGATCGTGGTTCACAACGCCGGTGGTCCGCCCGCGGGCGAGACGCTTGCCATGACCGACGAGCAGTGGCAGAAGGCGTTTGAGCAAAACCTGTTGAGCTTCACGCGCATCGTCCAGGCGGCCGCGCCCGAGATGAAGAAGGCCGGCTACGGTCGCGTCATCACCATCGCCTCGTCGTCCATCAAGCAGCCGATTCCGAATCTCGCGCTCTCGAATGCGCTGCGGGCCGGCGTCTGGGGTATCGCCAAGACGCTGTCGCGCGAGTTGGCGCCGCAGGGGATTCTCGTCAATGTCGTCGCTCCCGGCCGCATCGACACCGAGCGCATCGCCGAGCTGGACGCGATCAACGCGCAGAAGAACGGCAAGGCCCTCGAAGAAGTCCGTCAGGCGTCGCTCGCCAGCATCCCGCTCGGCCGCCTCGGCCGGCCGGCAGAGCTGGCCAACCTGGTCGTGTTCCTCGCATCACAGGCGGGCAGCTACATCACCGGCCAGGCCATCACGGTCGATGGGGCGGCAGGGAACGCGCTCTGAAGTTGCCGTTCCTCGGTGTCGCGATCGGTGTGGTCCTGAGCACGACGATGCTCGTCGCTCAGGACGCGCCGCGCCCGCAGTTTTCAGAGTTCCTCGCCCAGGCGCGGGAACAGGCGCTGGCGAAAGGCATCAGCGTCGCGACGGTGGATGCTGCCTTCACTGGCCTCGCACCGCTCGAGGTGGTGGTCGAGCGTGATCGCACGCAGGCCGAGACCGTGCTGACCATCGAGCAGTACATTGACCGTCGCCTGACCCGCCAGTTTGTCCGGACTGCACGCGAGCAGGTGACCGCGCATCGCCAGCTCCTCACCGAGATCAGCACGCACTACGGGCCGCCGCCCGCGTTGATGGTGGCGGTGTGGGGCATGGAGTCGAACTTCGGCCGCTTCACCGGGACCCGGCCGGTCGTGCAGGCGCTGGCCACGCTCGCGTGGGATGGCCGTCGCGGCGTCTTCTTCACCGCCGAGCTCATGAACGCGCTCGAGATTGTTGACAAGGGATTCATCGACCTCGCGGCCATGAAGGGTTCGTGGGCCGGCGCGATGGGGCAGACCCAATTCATGCCGTCGAGTTACCTGGCCCACGCACAGGATTTCGATGGCAATGGCCGCCGCGACATCTGGACGGCGCTGCCCGATGTGTTCGCATCGATCGCCAACTACATGAGGGCCTACGGCTGGACCGCACGGCAGGCGTGGGGCAGGGAAGTCAAGGTGCCGGCCGGCGGCGCCGATCGACTGGTCGAGAAAGTCGGCCTGCGCCAGAGCGGCTGTCGCGCGTCGCGCGAGCTGACCGTGGCCGTACCTCTCAAGCAGTGGCAACAGCTGGGCGTGAGAACGGTGACCGGCGCCGCACTTCCCGCGGTCGATCGGGCCGCTTCGCTGCTGCGCGCCGGCAAGAAACACTACCTCGTCTATGCGAATTACGACGCGCTGCTGGGCTACAACTGTGCCCACGCCTATGCGCTGGCCGTCGGGCTCCTCTCAGACCGCATTGGCGGCTAGGCCGCTGAACGAACAGCGGCAGATTCATCCAACCGAACTGTTGCAGGCCGCAATTAGATAGAATCAAAGACATGGGTCACAAGCCATCAGCCGCCCTTGTCTCCGCTGTGCTGGCCACGGCGGTGTTGTCGATGCTGGCGGCGGTGTATTTCGGGGGAAACGGTCAACTCCCGCTTGCTATGACCGGAACCGGACTTTTTGTCATTCTTGGAGGCGTGGGCTTTGAGCTCGCGCGTCGTCGATCATGAACCGTGTGCTTGCTTACGTCGCTCCTGTTGCCCTGATTGTTGTCACCGTCGCCTGCGGCGGCACTGCGCCAGCCCCCGCCGCGCCCGTTGCCGAGGCCGTAGCCGCAACCGCGCCGAAGCCGGCCGGCACGCTATCGCTGCTCGAGCCGATTGAGGGCGCGATGGGCGGCCACATCGACATGTTTCGCTGGTCGGCCGTCGAAGGTGCCGACGGCTACGTGATCAAGATCACGGCCGTGACCGGTGATCGCGTGGTGTGGGAAAGCCCCGTGATGACCGCGACCGAAACGAAGCTGCCCGCCACCGTCGCCCTCGAGCCGGAACCCCACACCTGGCTGGTAACGGCCCGCAAGGCCGGCCAGCCGCTGCTGACCTCGGCCACCCAGAAGTTCACCATCACGCCCTGACAGCGAAAGTCCATCATGACGAAAGACCTGCTGAAGGGCCTGAACCAGCATCTCAAGCTCGAATTCCGCGCGTCGCACGAATATCTGGCGATGTCGATCTGGCTGTCGGAGCACGACCTGCCAGGGTTCGCGACCTGGATGCGCAAGCAGTCGTCTGACGAACTGCTGCACGCGCAGCGAATCATCGACCACCTGGTCGAGCGCGATCAGAAAGTCGGGCTGCCCGCCATTGCCGCGCCGCCCATGACGTGGAAGACGGCTGAGGCACTGTGCGAGCACGTGCTGAAGAACGAGAAGGACGTCACGGCCTCGATCAACGAGCTGTATGTGATCGCCGAAAAAGCCAAGGACCGCCCGGGCGTCGTTATGTTGCAGTGGTTCGTCACCGAGCAGATGGAAGAAGAGGCGGCCGCCCGTGCCGTCCTCGGACGCATCCGCCTGGCCGGCAACACCGGCGTCGGCCTGCTGATGATTGATCAAGAGCTGGCGGGCGGCACCGTGCCAGGCATGCCCGCCGAACCCGCCGCCGGCGCGTAAGTGGCCGTTCAGCGGTGGCACACCTCTGACGGCGCGCCCACCGAAGCGGCGCTACGCGCCAAGCTCGAATCGCTTGGCTACACCGTGGCCCGCTACGTCTACGGACCTGGCACGGTGTTTCCCGATCACAAACACGGCGTTGACAAAATCGATGCCGTCGTCTCCGGCCGCTTCCGCCTGGTCGTGCGCGGCCACATGAAGATGCTGACCGCGGGTGACTGGATCGAGATTCCGCGCGACACCATCCACAACGCGGCCGTCATCGGCGACGAACCTGTTGTCAGCCTGGATGCCGTGAAACTATGAAAATCGCCATCTTCGGAGCCGGCGGCGTCGGTGGTTACTTCGGCGGCCGGCTGGCCGCGGCCGGCGAGGACGTCACGTTCATTGCGCGCGGCACGCATCTGGCTGCGCTGCAACAGGACGGCCTCCACATCGACAGCCCCAACGGCGCGCTGCACCTGTCCACCGTACCGGCAACCGACGACCCGGCGATGGTGGGCCCGGTCGACGTGGTGCTGTTCACCGTGAAGCTCTATGACGTGGATGCGGCGGCCGCCGCGCTCAAGCCGATGATTGGGCCGAACACTGTCGTGATCACCCTGCAGAACGGCGTCGATGCCGTCGACATGGTCGCGAAGCACGTTGGCGCCGAGCATGTGGCTGGCGGCGTTGCCTACATCGTGATCGTGATCGACCAGCCTGGCCACCTGCGCCACACCACCGCCCAGCAACTGGTGTTCGGCGAACGCAATGGCACGCGGTCGCCACGCCTCGTCGCTTTCGAAGAGGCCGGCATCCGCGCCAAGTTCCAGGCCACGGCCAGCACCACGATGGAGACCGACTTGTGGATCAAGTTCGTCAGACTGGCGACGTGGAGCGGCATGACGACCGTGACCCGCTCGTCAATGGCCGTGGTGCGGGACAACGCCGAGCTGTTCGCGATGATGATGGCAGCCATCGACGAGACCATCGCCGTCGGCCGCGCCCGCGGCATCGTGTTTCCGCCGACGCTGGTGGATGACACGCTGGCGCTCATCCGCAGCTCCCCGGCGACCTCGAAGTCGTCGATGCTCGAGGACTTCGAACGCGGCCGCCGGCTTGAGCTGCCGTGGCTGAGCGGCGCGGTGGTTCGCCTCGGCAAGGCAGTGGGCGTGCCCACGCCCACGCACCAGTTCATTGCCGCGGTGCTGCAGCCGTTTGTGAATGGCGTCCGCTAGGCTACTTACCCGGCTCGGCGTAGATCTTCGCCACGTTGTCTTTGACCTTTTCGATCTGCGCCACGTTCGGCTAGGTCAGCGCCGGCTGTTGCGCCTGTGTCACCGCGATGGCCGCGACACCCACGGCAGCGATCACTACCAGCACGTGTTCTCGCCTGATCACACGCCCCCTGCCAGAAAGACCCGTTCCACGAACCAATAGAGCCCGGCAAGAATAACCGCAATCGAACCCGCGATAGCCACCCGGTGTGCCGCCACGGCGCTCTGCCGCCGCACCACGAACAGGACACCGGCCACGACGCCGACGATCAGCAACTGACCAAATTCCACGCCCAGATTGAAGGCGAACAGCGACCAGCCGAGCGCGGCTTGCGGCAGGCCGAACTCTTTCAGCACATAGGCGAAGCCGAAGCCGTGGATCAGGCCGAAGCCGGCGGCGAGCCACGCGCGGATGTCAGTGGCCCCTTTCGCGGTGCCGTTGGCAGTGCGAAGCACGAGCACGTTGTCGGCGCCGACCACGACAATGGTCAACGCGATCAGGGGCTCGATGAATTGTGACGGTGGCGAAACGAGATCTAGGGCCGCGAGCGACAAGGTGATGCTGTGGCCGATGGTGAACGCGGTGACGATCAACGCGAGCCGCTTGACCGATCCGCCCAGCAACAGCAGGCCGACGAGAAACAGGATGTGGTCGGGGCCGATCAGGATGTGTTCGATGCCTGAGGCGACGAACGTCCGCACGACCGACATTCGCCCCTGTGCGCTACCCGAGTAGTAGTCCATCGTTTGCCGGGTGGCATCGAGGATGGCCTGGTGCTTCAGCACCGTGTCCTCGTAGATGTTGACGAAGGTTTGGTGGATGGGGTCGTACGGAAACACAAGGGCGCGCAGGCTCAACCGTCCCGGCCGTTGGCCGCTGACCGTGAATGCCAGCCGCAAGCTCTGGCGATCCGCCTCCACACCGAGCGCGCCCCACGTGATTGTGACGGGCCGGCCGTCAAAGGTCAGGTCGAGGCGCGGCGTCAGCAGCGCAATCAGCGCCTCGCGATAGCGCCCCGCGATCGCGGGCTCCAGCAGTGAGTCGGCAGACCCCACCGCGAGGTCGTGCGCGGCATCCAGGTCGTGCACGACGAGTGTGCCGCTGCCGCCGCTGGCGTCCAAGTGGAAGTCGAGGTAGCTGAAGGGTGCCGGGTGGGCGAGGGCCTCGCCCGGCACCAGCAGGCAGAGCGCGACCACCATCGCTCGAATCGTCATGCTCATCGTCGCGGTAAGACGAGGCGAGCGGTGGCCCAGAGCCACGACAGGCAGATGACGGATGTCAGGATGACATCGCTTGGCCAGTGGGCGCCGAGCGCAACCCGGGCCAGGCAACCGAGCGCCAGCATCAGTGAGCCAGTCACCAGCACCCCGGTCGCGAGCGGGGTCTGCTTGACGCGCGCGGCGATCACGGCCAACAGGCCGAACGTGACGGCGAAAAAAGTGATGGTCGTCGACGGAAAAGCGAATCCTCTCGGCGTTCCGACGACCGCGATCAGGTCAGGCGACGGACGAGGCCGGCTGAACCACACTTTGGTTGACTCCGCGCCCCATTGCTCGAGAGCGATGAACGCGACCGCCAACAGCAGACCGCGAAACCCGGCCAGCGCAAACGCCAGGAGTGCGGTGAGGCCCATGACGTAGTAATTGGCGGGAGCTGGCGCCAACCGGCTGATCGGTGTCGCCCACCACTCGGCATCCGGCAAGGCCGACTGCAGGGCGCGCGCAATGGTTACGTCGCCGGCAGAATAGGGTTCCATCGCTACCCCCACCCCAATCAGGACCGAGACAATGGCCGCGAGCGCGAAGGGCAAGAACGGCGATGTCATCGCGCTTCACTGTAGCGCAATGGCGGCAAGGACATCGCATCCACCTTCGCGACTGCGTCGCTTCGGTGGACAGGTCGCATGGCATGGCCATGTGAGTCCATAACAGTTGACTTCCGGCTGCCAGTGAGGCTGTATGCTTCATCTCATCACAACGCGGCGCCCGCTGTCGGCGCCAGCAGGAGGATCCATGCGTCGGGCCGTCATCTCTCTTTGCGTCTTGTTTGCCGTTGCCGGGTGCAACCAGCCAGCGGCACCGCCGGCCGCCACCCCGGCATCACCCGCCACGAAGCTCGGCATCCGCCCCGCGGGCGATACCGAGATTCAGCCCGACCTGAGCCAGCTGCCGCCAGACGTGCAGAAGGTCTACGCGCATATCGATGACAACATCGATGCGCACGTCGAGCACCTGCAGAAGTGGATTCGCCAGCCGAGCATCTCCAACTCCGGCGAAGGCATTCCCGAGTCGGCCGAGATGGTGAAGGGCTTCTTCGACGAGCTCGGCTGCCAGCAGTCGCAGGTCTTCGATGTCGGCATCACCGAATACGGCTCGCCCGGTAACCCCGTAGTGTATGCCAAGTGCGATGAGGGCGCCGAGAAGACCGTTCTCATCTACTGGATGTACGACACCATGCCCATCACCCAGCCGGATGCCTGGACGTCGCCGCCATTCGAGGCGCGGCTGGTCGAACAGGCGCCATTCAAGAAGGTGCTGATCGGCCGCGGCGCCACCAACTCGAAGGGTCCGCAGATGTCGCAGTTGAACGCCCTGCGCGCCATCAAGGCCGTGCACGGTAAGCTGCCGGTCAACGTGATCTTCGTGGCCGAGGGCGACGAAGAGCGCATGGACATCGGCCTCCGTAAGTTCGTGAAGGATCATCCTGACCTGCTGGCCGGGGCCGACGCCATGCTGTTGTTTGGCGGCCAGTCGGCCAGCGGCGGTGGCAGCTACGGTGCCGGTTCGGAGGGCTGTGTCTATGTCGAGCTCATCACCAGCGGCAAGGCCTGGGGCCGTGGGCCCACCGGCTCGGACATTCACGGCTCCAATAAGCGCAGCGTCGACAGCCCGGCCTGGCGCCATATCAAGATGCTGTCATCGCTCGTCTCCGAGGACGGCAACACGCCGCTGATTGAAGGCTTCTACGAGGGCATGCTGCCGATCGAGAAGTTCCAGGAGGCTGAATTGCGCACGGCCGCCGAACGCACCGACCTGAAGGTCGCGGCTGAAAACGTCGGCGTGGCGCGGTTCACGTCAGACGATCCGTTCACCATGCTCAAGAGCCAGCGCTACGGCACCTCGTTCAACCTTGACGGCATCTGGGGCGGCAACATGTATGCCGGCGGCGCCGGCGCCATTCTGCCCAACAAGGTCACCTCGAAGCACAACTTCCGCTATGTGCCGAACATGACTGGCCCGGGAATCGTCAAGAAACTGCGCGCCCAGCTCGACAAGAACGGCTACCAGGACGTCGAGGTCAACCTGGTCGGCGACGTGCCTTGGGCAAAGATGAGCGCCGACTCTGAACTGGGTCGTGCCATGAAGCGCACCTACGAGGTGATGAACATTCCGCACGGTGAGCCGCGCGCCGAATGGTCGATTGGCGGCGGTGGTGCCGCGGCCGGCGGCTACTGGCCCGCCTACATGTTCGGCAACGGCGAGGTGGGGGAGAAGATCTCCAGTTTCAAGGGCGTGCCGATCGTGGGCGGCGGCGCCGGCTACGGCGGCCGCGCGCACGCGGCCAACGAGTATTACGTGATCGAAGGCGCCGGCAAGGTCTACGGCATGGCGGGCGCCGAGAAGGCCGTGGCGACGTTGATGTATGCGTTTGCCGGCAAGATTCCCCCGGCTTCCGCGAAGCCGGCGCCGACCAAGACCAACGAATGATTGGCGTTCACGACCTCGCCAAGCAGTATCACGTCGGCGATCACGTGGTGCACGCCCTCAAGGGCGTCTCCATGGCGATCGCCGCCGCCGAGTTCGTCACGATTGTCGGTCCCTCGGGATCGGGCAAGTCGACGTTCATGCACATCCTGGGCTGCCTCGATCGGCCGACAACCGGCCGCTACCTGCTCAACGGGCGTGATGTCTCGACGCTGCCACCGGATGAACTGGCCCGCGTCCGCAACGAAACGATTGGGTTTGTGTTTCAGGGTTTCAACCTGCTGGCCAGGACCTCTGCTCTCGAGAATGTCGAGTTGCCGCTGCTGTACACCAGGCAGGGTGTCGTGAAGGCGTCGGAGCGACGCGAACGAGCCATGCAAGCGCTCGAAGCTGTGGGCCTGACCGATCGCGCCGATCACCATCCCAACCAGCTGTCGGGCGGTCAGCAGCAGCGTGTGGCCATCGCGCGCGCCCTGGTGACCCAGCCGTCACTCCTGCTGGCAGATGAGCCCACCGGAAACCTCGACAGCACCACCAGCCACGAGGTCATGGAGATCTTCGCGCGGCTCAGCAGTGCTCGGGGACTCACCGTCGTGGTGATCACTCACGAGCGCGACATCGCAGCCTATGGCACACGGACCGTGGATTTCAAGGACGGCCTGATCGTGTCGGATAAGGCCAACGACGCTCGCGTGCCCGCCCAGGTTGGATAAACGCCGGTGAAGAAACCGTGAAGAACTTCCGGCGTCATCCCGTCGTCGACACCGCGATCAAGGCTCTCAGTCGCAACCGGCTGCAGACCGTGCTGACGATGCTTGGCATTGCCGTGGGTGTGGCGACCGTGTTGGCGATGATGGCCGTGGGGGCGGGCGCGCAGCAGTCCATCGAGCAGCAAGTGCGCGCGGCGGGTCTCAATCAGATCACCATTCGTGCCGGCAACTGGCGACCCAAGGTGACTGACAGCGACGAAGCCGTGGCTCACCAGGGCGATGCGCGCGAGTCACTGCGGCATCCGCTCGATCGGCTGAACGACGATGTCTTGCCGATCACCTTCCATCCGGAAGACGATCCAATGGAGAAACACGATCACCCGACGGCGCGTCAGCGCCTGGGTGACCTCGAAGCCGGGCTTGGCTCTGCGGCCACCATGACATTTGACGATGCGGAAGCGCTGCGGCAACTGCCGGGCGTGCAGTACGTGGCCGGTGGCATCCACGAGAACGTGCGCGTCCATCTGGATGCGAAGCGGTGGTTCACGCGCATGCACGGCACCGACGTGATGATGCCGTCGATCAAGCGGGCGTGGGCTTTTTCCAGCGGCCGCTTCTTCACCGCGCGCGAACAGGAACGCGGTGCCCAGGTCGTGGTGCTGGGCCAGGTGGTCGCCGACAAGCTGTTCGGCCCAGGCGCCACACCGGTGGGACGCGACGTCGCCCTGTGGAACCAGCAGTTCGAAGTCATCGGCGTCGTCACCAGCGCCACTTGGGTGGTGCAGCCGGCGGCCGGTGACGACCAGTTCGATGCCGTCTACATGCCGTACACGACGACGCAGCGGCTGCTGAATTTGTCAAAGCTGAACGACATCACGGTGACGGCGGAATCGTCTGGCGATATCTCGCGGCTGTCCCGTGAGATCACCAAGCTGTTGCGCGTGCGTCATGGCATTGGCGACAACGAGGCAGATGACTTTACTTTGATCACGCAGGCGACCAAAGCGCTGACCACCGGCGGCTTGCCGCCGAGTGTGGCGCGCGCCGTAGCCTCGAACGTGGCCGAGCTTGAGAAGGTCACGCTTGAACAACTGGCGATGACCATGGAGCGGGCGAGCCGGACCATGACGTGGCTGCTGGCGGCGGTGGCGGCGGTGTCGCTGCTGGTTGGTGGCATCGGCATCATGAACATTACGCTGCTGTCGGTGACCGAGCGACCGCGCGAGATCGGCTTGCGGATGGCGGTGGGTGCTCGCGGCAAGGACGTGATGCGCCAGTTCCTGTTCGAGGCCGTCGTCATCAGCGCCGCCGGCGGACTGGCCGGCATTGTCGTTGGCGTGATTGCGTCGATCGGCATCGCCCGCCTGCTGCAATGGGCGACCGTCGTCTCGCCATGGTCGGTAGCCCTCGCGTTTGGCATCGCCACGGCGGTTGGGGTGTTTTTCGGGTGGTACCCGGCCCGCCGCGCCTCGAAACTGGATCCGATCGTCGCGCTGCGCCGAGATTAGTTCCCAGGCTTCCACCTTTGCCAAGACTACGGCGAACAGGCCTTTTGGAGAAACGAGACCGATGCTTCAGTTCGTTTATGTGAGCGCGCAGATTGCGGTTTGCGCACTGGGCCGCAACCGACTTCGGACCGGCCTCACCATGCTTGGTGTGGTGATCGGCGTCGCCGCCGTGATTGCGATGGTGGCGCTTGGCACCGGCGCCCGCGGTTCGGTCGAGACGTCACTGAAGTCGGCCGGTACCAACATTATCCAGGTCAGTGCGGGCAATTTCACCCGCGGCGGCGAGAGCATGAACATCGCCAGTGGCCTGGGAGCGGCAACCACGCTGACGGCCGAGGATGCCGGCGTGATCCGACAGATCGCCGGTGTGCAACACGTGGCCGGCGGCGTGCGCAATCGCGCGTTTGCCAAGTCGGCTCATCGCCAGTTCTTCACGCAGATTCGCGGCGTCGATCCGGCGCTGGCCGACATTCACGGCTGGGAATGGTTGGGGGGCCGGTTTGAAGTGGCCTCGGATCGCGCGGTGATGGGCCGGGCGGCCGGTCGCGAACTGTTTGGTGAAGGGTTCGACCCGGTGGGGGAGAAGATCACGATCGGCGATCAGACGTTGGTCGTGGCCGGATACTTCCGCACCAACGACACCGACATGGACGAAACCGTGTTCGTGCCGCTCGCGACAGGACAAGCGATGTGGGACGTGCGTCACCTGCACACGATCACGGTGTCAGTAGAGCAGGCGGGGGATGCCAGTCGCGTCGCAGCAGCCATTACTGATCTCTTGCGAGAACGCCACCAGCGCGGGCGTCAGGCGACTCGCGCCACTGGGCTCGGCGGCCTCCAGGCGCCGGGAGCCATGGCCGGCGCCGACGACTTCACGGTCAAGACGCAAGCGGCGGCCAATGTGACCAAGGGGCTTTACACCTCGGTGGCGGCCTTCGCGCTGGCGAACATGCCCAAGCTTGATCAGGTCACACTGCAGGAAATGTCAAGCACGCTCAGCCGTGCGGGCGCCACGATGACGGCGCTACTGGGCAGCATTGCCGCCATCTCGTTGATCGTCGGCGGCATTGGCATCATGAACATCCTGCTGGTGTCGGTGACCGAGCGGACCAAGGAGATTGGCATCCGGCTGGCGGTCGGCGCTCGCCGTCGGGACGTGCTGGTCCAGTTCCTGGTCGAAGCCATGGTGATGAGCCTGATCGGTGGCGTGATCGGTGTCGCCATTGGTCTCGCCGCGGCCGAAGGGCTGACCGCCGTGCTCGACTGGCCGACCGAGGTATCGCTGACCACGGTGGTGTCGGCGTTTGCGATTGCCGCGCTCGTCGGGATTGTCTTCGGGTACTACCCAGCACGACGCGCCTCGCGCCTGGATCCGATCGACTCCCTGCGCTATGAGTAAAGCATCGGCGATGATTCTGTGTCGTGCCGTCAGCATTCTGGTCTTGGTCCTCGTTGGCGTCGCGTATCTGTTTGGGTTGGGTGGTGCCCCCGGGTATCTCGGTGGCGATGAAGCGCACTTCGCCGTCGGCGGCGACGCCATCGCGGCGACCGGCCCCAGTTCAAGGGCGTGTTCAGCGTCGAGCCGTTCGACATGACATTTCCGTGGCTGGGCGGACCGAATGACGGCATCACGACTGACTTCGAGTTCAGTGCCTACACGCGCACGTCGCCCATGCTGCGCGCGCTCACGAGCGACCGGTTCTTTTACTACTGCTATGAATCGCTGCAGTTAGTCCGGAACTCAAGTCCCGAGAAGCCGTTGCTGTTCACTGAGGACGAAGCGACCATTACCGGGACCAGGTTCACACCCAATCGAGGGGACTTCGCGATTGTTGGTGCCGCCAAGCCCACGCGTTTGTACCTGAACTACAACTGGGGGCCAGGCTGGACCAGCACGGCCGGCACCGTCGAGCATCCACCCGAGCGCATTGCCTCGGTCATGCTGCAGCCAGGCCAGACGGGCCGGTATGTCTTCTCGTTCGTTCCGCCAGGGCTCTGGGCCGGGAGCGGAATCTTCCTGGCCGCTCTCGGACTGTCGTTCGTGGTGTGGCGCCGCTTGCTGCTACTTCGCTGAGATCACGAACGGCAGCTCGACCTCGAACGGCTCGCCGCGGGTCACATAGGTGACCTTGACCAGCACATCGTCGCCGGTCACAGGTTGGCCGTCGGCCACCCAGCTCTCGCCGCTATCGTCGATGCCGAGGGCAATCTCTTCCGGTGCCGCATCCTTGCGTGACACGACCATCATCACCTTGGCGGCCACCGACGCCGGCAGGTCTTCGCGCACTGAGTCACTGAACCAGATGCGATGCTTGCCGCCGCGATCGAGCACCACCTCGTAGTGCACCTCGCCGTTCATCATCACCAGGCCGCCGTGATGCGCCGAGTGATCCCCATGCGGCGTCGTGATGCCGGCATGCTGCGCGTCGTTGCGCTTCGGCGCCGGCGTGGCAGCGGGCGCCGCGGGGGTTGAGCACGCGACACTGAGCACCACCGCCCCCAAGCCCCCAAGCCGCCAAGCCCCCCAGCTCCTCATCGAAAGATTCCCTTGGGCATCTTGACGTGGACGCCCATGGTGCCGTCCACAAGCTGAGTGATTGCCACATCCCCGGCCATGCTGGTGAGCTGGTAGGCCTGATGCTTGTCCATCTTCCGGTGGGTCTTAGGGGATTGGGCGGCGGCCGAGGCGCCCAGCAGGCAGGTCAGAGCGACAATTAGAGACGTATTCGCGCGCGTCATCCGCGCATTCTACTCCTATGCTATTGACCATGTCGCAGCCGTGGTATCGCGAAGTCAGCCGTCAGCAGTGGAAAACCTTCCTCACCACGTTCGCTGCGTGGACGCTTGATGCCTTCGACTTCACCATCCTCACGTTCGTCCTGATTGACATCCAGCAGAGCTTCACTGTCAACAAGGCACTAGCCGGTGCGCTGGGCACGGTCACGCTCTTCTTTCGGGTGTTCGGCGGCATCGGCGCCGGGACACTCGCGGATCGCTTTGGCCGCAAGGGGCCAATCCTGTTCTCGATCGCCTGGTACACGACGTTTGCGCTGCTGAGCGGCATGGCGACGTCCTACGTGATGTTGTTCGCCATGCGGGGCCTCTTTGGCATCGGCATGGGCGGGATGTGGGCCGCCGGTATGCCACTGGCCCTCGAGCAATGGCCTGCGAAACACCGCGGCATCGCCTCCGGAATTCTGCAGGGCGGATACTCCACCGGATTTCTGCTGTCGTCGATCGTTTATCAACTGGCGTACCCGCTGGTGAGCGATCGGCCCGAGTGGGCGTGGCGCTTCATGCTGTGGGCCGGCGTCGTGCCGGCGATGGTCGTGTTTGGCTTGATGTGGCGCGTGCCGGAGAGCCCGATCTGGCTGGAAGATCAGCGCCGGCGGACCGCCGCTGGTGGCATCCGTCGCTTGTCGCTGGCGCGGTTGTTCGACCAGGATCTTCGGTGGGTGACGCTGCATACATCACTCCTGATGGGTGCATTCGTCTTCATGTACCAGTCATCGACCTTCTGGTACCCGACGCTGTTGACGCAACTGCAGCAGAAGCCGCTGGCGTTCCTGGTGCTGCTCAACCTCGGAGGCTCGGTCGGTTCCGGCGCATTCGGATATCTGTCGGAGAAGATCGGCCGGCGCGGCTCGGCCACCGTCGGCGTGGTCGGAGGCCTGTTGTCGGTGTATATGTTCCTGTATTCAACGAGTTCTGCGGGACTGCTGGCCGGAGCGGCGATTTTTGGGACGATGTCGATCGGCGGATGGGGAATGGTTCCGGGGTATCTCGCCGAACGATTTCCGACCGAGGCGCGCGGCGTCGGCACGGGGTTCGCCTATCACCTCGGGGTTGGCCTCGCCGCCTCGTCGCCCTACATCGTGGGCACGTTGCAGGATGGCGGCATGGATCTGCGCAAGGCCATGTTGATGTGTATCGCCGGCGGCGCCACGTCGATCCTGTTGCTGTTGTGGATAGGCCCAGAGACCCGGGGCCGCGAACTCAATAGTTGAAAGTTGACAGTTTAAGTAATTACTTCAACGACCAACTGCCAACTGTCAAGTCTCAACTTCTAGGCGAGCGCCTTGATGATGTCCCAGCGCGTGATGATGTAGGTCGCGTCGAGCTTGAAGTCCCTCACCAGCACCGCCGGGCTTCCCGGTGTCAACATCGCCGCCAGCGCATCGACGCTCGTCGAGATGTCGGCGAAGGGGATGGCGGGTTGCATGATGCCTTCCACTGGCCCGTGCAGCACATCGGGATTCTTGACGATCTCTGAGTAAAGATAGCCTTCGTTCACCGAACCTACCAGGCGGCCATCGGCCGTCACGGGAATCTGGGAGTAGGCGTGCTCGGTCAGGATGTGGGCGGCCTTCTCGACGGTGTCGTTCCGATCGATGGTGACGAGTGACGCCTTCAGCCGGTTGGCGACCAGGTCGCGCGCCGTCAGGCCCTTGCGGTCGACAAAGCCTTTTTTGCGCATCCAGTCGGGGTTGTACATCTTGCCCAGGTAACGCGTGCCGTGATCGTGGAAGATCACGACTACGGTTTCGCCTTTCTTGAAGTGGTCGGCAAGCTGGATCAGCCCGGCCATAGCCGAGCCTGCGGAGTTGCCGACGAAGATGCCCTCTTCGCGCGCAATTCTTCCGGTCATGATCGCCGCGTCGCGGTCGGTCACCTTCTCGAAGTGATCGATCAGGTTGAAGTCGACGTTCTTCGGCAGAAAGTCTTCACCGATACCCTCAGTGATGTATGGATAAATCTCGTTCTTGTCAAAGATCCCGGTCTCTTTGTACTTCTTGAACACCGAGCCGTAGGTGTCGATGCCCCACGCCTTGACCGAGGGCTTCTTTTCTTTCAAATACTTCGCGGTGCCGCAGATGGTGCCGCCCGTGCCGACGCCGACCACCAGGTGGTCAACCACGCCGTCGGTCTGGTCCCAGATTTCCGGTCCGGTCTGCTCGTAGTGGGCCTGGGCGTTCGACGGGTTGTCGTACTGGTTGGCCTTCCACGAATTCGGCGTGTCGCGCTCGAGTCGCGACGACACCGAGTAGTACGACCGCGGATCCTCTGGGTCGACGTCGGTGGGGCAGACAATCACTTCAGCCCCAAACGCCCGCAGCGCATCGACCTTCTCCTTCGACTGCTTGTCGGTGGTGGTGAACACGCAGGTGTAGCCCTTGATCACTGCGGCGATGGCCAGGCCCATGCCGGTGTTGCCCGAGGTGCCTTCGATGATAGTGCCGCCGGGCTTGAGCTTGCCCGCCTGCTCGGCGTCCTCGATCATCTTCAACGCCATGCGGTCCTTGATCGAGTTGCCCGGGTTGACGGTTTCGATCTTGGCGTAGACGTCGGCCGCGATCAGCCCTTTCGGGATTCGGTTGAGGCGGACCATCGGCGTGTTGCCGATGGTCTCGAGGATGTTGTTGTGGAGCTTCTTGGCCATGCCGGTCGTTGTCATCATACCCGCACGGCATCACCGGCAGACCGTGGCGACAAACCTTCAGGTTTGTCGTTTGTCGTGCCGTATCACCAGCCGGTGAGCACTTCTGGTGTGAGGCCGAAGCAGGGCAGCACCGTGGATTCGATGGGCGCGAGGCCTCGGCAGGTGTGGCT
>SXGS01751381.1_pt1 | contig 26937 bp, 21 predicted proteins | sample 3174681 | NCBI WGS metagenome assembly SXGS01 (sample SAMN11356861, study PRJNA531348) | freshwater metagenome | isolation source: freshwater sample F1-80 | place: China: Fuxian Lake, Yuxi | collected 2017-12-25 | reverse complement strand
GGGTGCCGTTCGTGATCCACATCTTGGAACCGTTGATGACCCACTCGTCGCCGTCCCTGACCGCCCGGGTCCGCAGGCCGGCCACGTCCGAGCCGGCGTCCGGTTCGGACACGGCGATCGAGGTGACCATCTCACCGGTGATGGCGGGACGGAGGTACTGCTCGCGCAGTTCCGGCGACCCGTAGCGTGCGAGCGACGGTGTCGCCATGTCCGTCTGCACCGCCAGTGCCATGGCGACGCCCAGGGAGGCGCAGCGTCCGACCTCCTCGCCCAGGATCATCGTGAACACGTGGTCGGCGCCACCGCCGCCGTCGATCGGGTCGTACTCCAGTCCGAGCAGCCCCAGGTCGCCGAAGCGTCGGAACAGGTCGTGCGCCGGGAACGCCCCGGCGGCCTCCCAGGCATCGGCGTGGGGGTCGATCTCCTGCGCCACCAGGTCGCGGACGGTCTGGCGGAACAGGTCGTGTTCCTCGGTGAACTGCAACACGGCTGGCTCCCGGCGTTCGTGGACGGCCGGAAGCTACACCCCTCCCCCCGCCGCCAGCACCGTGGCGAGCGGCTGGGTGACCTCGCCGTCGACGGAGGCGGCCGACGGTGCTGACAGTCGGGAGCGCACGATCGCCACACCACCGACCCGGTCGAGCTCGTCGGCGTCGAAGCTCCGGAGCGGCTCCTGCGCCACCAGCCGCTGACCGAGTGTGGCGGCCGTGGCCGCGATCCCCGCGAGCTCGGCCCGCCGGGTCGGGTCGTCGGCCAGACCGTGCACGACCCGCTCGTCGACCCAGACGGACTCGAACGGGTACCGAGCCAGCAGGCGGAGCGAACCGTGGGAGGCGCCGAACCCGGTCAGACCGAGCGAGAAGCCGGCGTCGATCAGCTCCCCGACGCCGGGGACCTCGGGGTGCTGGACGAGCCAGTCCTCGTCGACGAGCAGCACGATCCGCTCGCGCCGCTCGGGCCGGATGCCCTCGAGGACCCGGAGGGGGGCGTGGGCGAGCACCGGACCGGGCACGTCGAGGTAGACCCGGCGAGGTGCGGCGAGGGCCCGGGTCGGGTCGAGCGACCGGCCGACCTGCGAGGTGACCCAGCGGACCAGATCCGCAGCGCGCCCGACCTGACACGAGACCTCGGCGGGCGACGCCGGTCGTCCGGCGGCGACGGGGGCCACACAGCCGTGACCGCTGGTCGGGAGGCACAGGTCGACCTCGCTCGACCAGGCCGGGACGCAGTGGTGACCCAGGACGGTGGCCGATGACCGGTCCACCACCGGACGGGCCACGACGCGCAGTCCACCGTGGTCGAGCGCACCGCTGAGCGCCGACGCGGCCCGTTGGAGCTGCTCGATCGATCGCTCCAGGTCGTCGTCGTAGCGGGCGACCCGTCCACGACCCCGCTGCTTGGCCAGGTAGAGGGCCCGGTCCGCTCGGGCCACCAGGTCGCCGGCGGACTCTCCGGGGAGTGAGGCGGCGAGCCCCATGCTGATCCCGACCGACAGGTGGCGGCCACCGACGGGGATCCCCGAGCCGAACGCCCTCAGGATCCGCCTCGAGACCTCCTCCGCCACCTGTTCCACCCGGGGACCGTCGAGGACGATCACGAACTCGTCACCGCCGACCCGCATGACCAGATCCGACGACCGGACGGATCGGCGGAGCCGGTCGGCCGCCTCGACCAGCACCTCGTCACCGACCGAGTGCCCGTAGGTGTCGTTGACCAGCTTGAACCGGTCCAGGTCGGCGTACATCACGACGACGGCACCGGGACGGTCGGCCGTCGCCAGGCGCAGCGGCAGGTCGACCCCCAGACCGGATCGGTTCACCAGTCCGGTGAGCGCGTCGACCGATGCGTGGGGTGCGTTCGGCGAGCGACTCCTGCGTCGGGCCGACGCCGCCAGGACCGCCCGCTCGAGCGACCGGCCGGACAGCTCGGGAAACGGCACGATCTCGCTCGCCCCGGCCGCCAGGAGACCGGTGTGGAGGGAGTCGTCGTCCTCGGCGACCACCACCAGCGGTACCTCGCCGAGCAGCTCGACGATCCGCGCCGTGGCCGCGACGGTCCCGCGATGGGCCTGCACCATGAGCAGCACCGCAGTGACGTCGTCGATCCGGAGGCCCGGCCACGGGACGACCCGGTCGCTCAGGTCGGCCGGGCTGACCGCCACGGCGTCCACGACCGCAGATCCTGCGAGTTGCTCCACGAGTCGCCGCCCGTCGCCGACACCCCGGTCGAGCACGACGACCCGCCGTGGCGCCCGCACGTCGGGCGCCGGTGAGCGGCGATGTCCCTGACCCCCGTGGACCACCACGCGCTCAGTCTGGACCACGGAGCGTGGCGTGTCGCGGCAATCCGGCGGGCGACGCGACGCTTCGACGGAATCCGGGACGGGGAATCGTCCCGCCGTGGCCGGGGTTGGGTCAGACTGTCGGCGTTCGCGTTCCCCTCGGCGGGGACGACCGCCGTCGAGGCGCCCGCCGAGGAGTGCGGGCCACGACCGGAACGAGCAGCGATGACCACCACGATCCTCATCTGCGTCGCAGCGCTGATGGCGGGCGCCTGGGCCTTCGGGCGGGTGCGCTCGCTGCCGGCGGTTCCGACGACCGCCCCCGCAACCGGCGTCACCATCGTGATCCCCGCCCGCAACGAGGAACTGAGTCTGGGCAACCTCCTCGCCGACCTCGAGCGGGCCCGCCCCGCCCGGTGTCGGGTCGTCGTCGTGGACGACCACTCGACGGACCGGACCGCCGAGCTCGCAGCATCGTTCGACTTCGTGGAGGTGGTCCCGGCCCCTCCGCTGCCCGACGGCTGGACCGGCAAGAGCTGGGCCTGCCACACCGGAGCGGGCCAGGCCACCGGCGACGCGATCGTCTTCCTCGACGCCGATGTCCGGCTCGCCCCCGGGGCGATCGATCGACTCCTCGCCGAGCTGGCCGTGGAAGGGGGACTCGTCTCGGTCCAACCCTGGCACCGGACGGCCCGGCCCTACGAGCAGCTCTCGGCCCTGTTCAACACGATCGCCGTCATGGGGGCCGCCGCCGGCTCCCGTCGCCGACACGGCGGAGCCTTCGGACCGGTGCTGGCGACGAGCATCGAGGACTACCGGACGATCGGAGGGCACGAATCGGTTCGGACCGAGGTGGTCGAGGACCTGGCGCTCGCTCGCCGCTACCACGAGCACGGCCTCGGCGTGCACGTGGCCCTGGGTCGGGACGACGTCCGGTTCCGCATGTACCCCGGAGGGCTCCGCCAGCTGGCCGAGGGGTGGACGAAGAACTTCGCGTCGGGAGCATCCTCGACCGGGGCGTTCCGGCTCCTGGCGATCATCGTCTGGGTGACCGGCCTGGGGACTGCGGCGATCGAGTTGGTGGACGGCCTGCGCGGCGCGGCGCCGCTCGCCCTGTCGGTGGGGCTCTACGCGGCGTTCGTCACCCAGCTCTCGGTGTTGTTCCGTCGGGTGGGGAGCTTCGGACCCCTGACCGCCCTGTGCTACCCGGTGCTCCTCGTGTTCTTCTGCGGGATCTTCGTCCGCTCGCTCTGGCGAACCCACGTGCGGCGGTCCGTGCAGTGGCGCGATCGACAGATCCCACTGCACTCCGCGGGAGCCTGACATGACAGGCTGGCGCCCGTGCTGATCGATCTGGGCTTCGAGGCGTCGCTGGTGGCCTCGATCGTGGCCTGGGTGGTCATCGGCTTCACGACCGGGTTCGGGGTCCATCGCATCCCGCTCCGGCGCCTCGAGCACGACAACTGGCTCACCCGGCCGCGGCGGTTCGAGGACGGCGGACGGTTCTACGAACGACGACTGCGGATCCGGGCCTGGAAGGACAAGCTCCCCGAGAAGGGCGACATCTTCCCCGGCGGCTTCTCCAAGCGAGCCATCACCGACCGCTCCGACGCCTTCCTCGAGCGCTTCGCCGCCGAGACCCGACGCGCCGAGACGGTGCACTGGATGAACGCCGTGTCCGGCCCGCTGTTCCTCGTCTGGTGCTCGTGGCCGCTCGGCGTGGTGATGATCTGCTTCGGATGGGCCGGGCACCTCCCGTTCGTCTGCATCCAGCGCTACAACCGGTCCCGGATCGAACGAACCCTCGACCGACGCCGGACCGCAGGCCGACGACGCTCCACCGCGGTGGATCCCTCAGCCTCGTAACGTGCTGGCGTGACGGACGACGAGCATCAGGACGATCCGTCCAGCACGCGTCCGGCCCACCAACGACCCGATCAGGATCACAACCTCCTGCCCATCTGGTCGACCGTCGCCCTCTTCATCGCCATCCAGTTGATCGACCAGTTCCTGTCCCGTCGGGTGTCCCTGCTGGTCCTGGCCAACGAGAACATCCGACGTGACGCCATCCAGTTGGTGGAAGCGGTGACGGGCGGACTGTTCATCGCCACGACCGTCGTCGTGGTCGTGGCCGCGATGGCGAGAGCCCGCCCGTCCTGGATGAACCGCATCCTCATCGCCTACCTGGCACTGGCAACGCTCAACCTGGTGCTCAACGTGGCGACTCTGGTCGCGACCGCCCAGTTCCGACCCGTTCAGGAACTCCGGTTGCTCGCCGATCTGGCACTCGTCTACGCCAACACGGTGCTCGTGTTCGCGGTCTGGTACCGCCTGCTCGACGCCGAACTCGACGGCGGCGCGTTCGAGTTCCCCGAGGACCCGAAGCGGCCCGGCCGGTCCCAGGACTGGGTCGACTACCTGTTCCTCTCCTTCAACACGAACGCCACCTTCGGCCCCACTGCCGAGGTCGTCCACGCCCGGGCCGCCAAGGTGCTGATGATGGGGCAGACGTCGCTGTCGCTGCTGGTGCTGGTCGTGCTCGTCGCCCGGATCGTCGGCCTGTCGAACTGACGGACCCTGCTGTTGCCCGACCAGCGATCACCACGAGCGGCCCGGCTCATGACTCGTGCTCAGCGACGCGGTATCCTTCGCTCCGGAAGCGCGGGATGTGACTGGGGGGTCAGCCGAATGAAAGTGACGTTCGTCGCTCTGGGGCAGGAGCAGCTCGCAATCTCCCTGCTCTCCTCGGTCCTGAAGCGGGAGGGTCACACCACCTCGCTGGTGTTCGATCCCGCCCTCTTCGATGATCGGACCTACCTCGATGTGCCGACACTGGCACGCATCTTCGATCGAACGGCCCGAGTGGTCGACGAGGTGGTCGCCGAGCAACCCGATCTGGTTGCCTTCAGCGTGCTCACACCCATGTACCAGTGGGCCCTGACGGTGGCCAGTGCGGTGAAGGAACGCCTCGACGTGCCCGTGATCTTCGGAGGCGTCCATCCCTCCGCCGTCCCCGAGGTCTGCCTCGAGAACGATTGCGTCGACTACGTCTGTCGAGGCGAGGGCGAGATCCCCCTGCTCCGGTTGTGCGAGGTTCTCCCGCCCGCCGGCGAACGCCCTGCGGAGCCGATCCCGAACATGTGGTGGGTCGACCGGGGCCGACTGGTCAGCGGACCGAACGCATCGTTCATCCAGGACCTCGACGAGCTCCCGTTCTGGGACAAGGCGCTCTGGGAAGGTCACATCCGCATCCGCGACAACTACATGACGATGGCCTCGCGGGGCTGCCCGTACCGGTGCACGTTCTGCTTCAACAACTTCTACGCCAAGCTCCCGGGCAAGGGTGGGGGCAAGTACCTGCGACGCCGTTCGGTCGACAACGTCATGGAGGAACTGGTCCTGGCGAAGGGCCGGTGGGACATGAAGCGGATCGACTTCCAGGACGACATCTTCACCACCAGCAAGGAGTGGCTGAAGGCATTCCTGGGCGAGTACCGGCGGGAGATCGACCGGCCCTTCCATTGCCTCGTCCACCCGCGCTACGTCGACGACGACATGGCCCGCTGGCTCAAGGATGCTGGCTGCGAGTGGGTCCAGATGGGCGTCCAGTCGGCCGATGAGGAGTACAAGCGCTACGAGCTGCTCAGGATGGAGAAGGACACCCACATGCGGGCCTCGCTCCAGTCTCTGGAGTCGGCGAGGCTCGACGTGAAGGTGGACCACATCCTCGGCCTTCCTGGTGAACCGCTCTCCGCCCAGGAGGAAGCACGGCAGCTGTACGTGGCACACACTCCGAAGCGGATCCAGGTCTTCTGGTTGAAGTACCTCCCCGGAGTCGAACTCACCAGGGCAGCGGTCGAGCGGGGAGAACTGAGCCAGGAGGACCTCGATCTCATCAATCGCGGCCAGAGCGGCCACTTCCATGCGCCCAGCACCGAGGACACCGAGGAGGCAGCGCTCTACCGGAAGTACGAGTTCATGTTCCGGACCCTGCCACTCGTTCCGGCGAAGCTTCGGTCGAGGGTGCGCGTGGAACGGCTGCCCAAGATGTCCGTCCGGACGACGAGCACCCTGACCATGCTCGGCGAGGGCGTCAAGGTGCTCGTCGACCGGGACATCCAGGCCTTCGACTACGGGCGCCACTACTTGCACCACTTCCGTCGACGCCTACCCGAGGTGGTTGCGGATCTGGTTCGAGGACGGGGTCGGCTGCGACGGTTGGCCCCTCCCCCACGGCCGGCAGCGCCCCCGTTCGAGGTCGATCCGCCCCCCGAGCCGACCACGGATGTCGGAGAGGTGTCGGCCCAGCCGGTCACGCTCGGGTTCGGTCGCGGCTCCTCCTGATCTGGCCGCACTGGATCCTGGACGCGCTGATCGACTCCCGCGACGCTGCGGGTACCGCCAAGCCGAGCGGTCTCCCACCGGCAACTGATCGGATCGGCCGCACGCCAACGAGCCCGCTGGGTGGTTCCACCCATGCAATCGGCCCGCCCGTGTGCCGAGGACTCACTCGAGACGAACCGTTCGTCGAGGAGTCCGACATGGTGAAGTTCTGCATCGGAGCCACGATCGCCACCGGGGTGTTCATCGCCACGTTCGCCGTCATCACGGCGCTCGTGAGCACCTACTCGATGGCCTCCGCCGGCTACTGACACCCGGGGTCGAGTGCACGACGGCAGCGCGCGCCGAGCCAGTCCTCCACCGAGGCGAACATCCGGGACGGAACACCTGTCGCCAGGGCTGCCGCCACGTCGTCCAACTGCCTCGTGAGCTCCAGGTGGTCGATCGACGGGGCGACCACCACCGACTCGCCGAGCCCGAAGGACCGTCCGAGTCCCGACGACTTGAGCCGGTAGTACTCCGAACCCGCCACCAGCACCGTCGGAGTGCCCGAGGCGAGCCCCCAGAGGGCGACGTGGAACGAGTGCGCGATCACCGCCTCGGCCCGGGCGGCGAGCGATGCGGTGAGCGCGACATCGTCGAGGGTGTCGAGCAGCGTCCACTCGGCGGTCAGGTCCCGACCCGCCAGAGCAGCACCGACGGTGGCGCACTCTCCCGGACCGTTGTCGTTCACGGCGAGAGCGAGCACCGGGATCCCACGTCCGGCTGCGAGCCGGTCGACGGCATCGACGATCGTCGTCCCGTCCCCCGTCCCGTCCTCGTTCCCGTCGGTCACGTAGGGGGCGTCGCGCAGGTGCACCACCACGAACCGTGACCCGGGCGCCAGTCCCGCCCGTCCGAGCGCCTCGTCGACCGCGGCCGGATCGGCGCCACCGGGTCGGACGGCGTCATCGCCGACGACCTCGGCGATCGGCTGTCCGTCGGTCGTTCCGAGCAGCTCGGCCGAACCCTCGTCGCGGACCGACACCGCCGAGGCGTCCGACAGCACCCGTCGGACCAGCTCGAGTCGGTCGGCGGAGAGGGGGCCGATCCCCTGGCCGCTCCAGACGACCGGCACCCCGAGCGCACCCGCCACCGCCGCGACGGCGAGCCGGGGAACGGCGACGTCCTCGGCGAAGTCGTCCGCCAGATTGCCCCCACCCGCCATGACGACCAGGTCGAATCCGGACAGGTCGACGATGGATGTCCGCACCGGATCGGCCCCGAACGCTCCGACCGGCACACCGATCCGGTCGGCAGCGCCCTCCAGCAACCCGGGGTCGAGCCCCCGGCGGAGCTCGAGCACCGTCCCGTCCCAGCGGACGGGGACCACCGGTCGACGCGGCCGTTGCGGCGGTGGGTCACGATCGGTCACCAGGTGGACCCGGGCGTCGGGGAGGGCCCGACCGATCCGCTCCAGGACCGACCAGGTGATGGCGTCGTCGCCCAGGTTCGCGACGCCGCCGGGGGCCACGAGCAGGATGCGGGGCCCGGCCGGGACATCGGTCCCGGCGTCCCCACCTCCGAATTCCAGCGGTGGCGACGACGGCCACCAGCCGAGCCGCTCCCGGGCCCCCGCCCACGCCCACAGGACGCCCATCGCCGGGTGGATCGCCGCCACCGGGAACCGCTCGAACGGCGGATCGTCGTAGAGGAACATGCGCTCCACGTGCTGGGCGGCGCGCTGGTGGTCGGCGGCGAGCGCGCTGTGTCGGAACGGCGCCAAGCGGTACCGCCCCAGCACGACGGGAACGAAGACCACCAGACGGTCGTGTCGCAACGATCGGAGGAGGAGTTCGTAGTCGTCGACGACGCCCCCCAGCTTCGGGTCGGTCGAGTAGCCGCCCAGGCCCTCGAGCGCCTCCACGTCGACCACGCACATCGAGTCGAAGCACAGCCCGTAGCGCAGCGTCTCGTGGGCGGGTGCGTAGGCGAAGGCGTCCCAGGTCGTCCCGGCGTCGTCGCTGGCCACGACCTGACCCCAGGCCAGGACCGGTCGGTGGGTCCGGGCGACCCGGTGGGCGGCCACCACGCCGTCGGGACACAACCGATTGTCGGCGTCGAGCACCACTGCATGGGTCGTGGGACAGGCTGCGAGCAGGACGTTGCGCGCCCGCGCCAGGTTGAGGTTGGCGGGCGAGCGGACGACCACCACCCGGGGGTCGGCAGCGATCCCGTCCAGGACCTCGGCCGTCTCGTCGGTCGAGGCGTCGTCGAGGATCAGGTGCACCCCGGCGTCGTCGCCGAGCGCATCGAGCGTGGCCGACGCCGAGGCGACCGCCTCGGGGAGCCAGCCCGCATGGTTCCACGTGATCGTGAGGACGCTGAGCCCGCTCCGACGCTCGCCGTCGTGGCGATGCTGCGCTGTGAGCGCCGCCGCGACCTCGTCACGCTCCGGGGCGAGCGATGCCTCCAGCGCAACGCGCTGATCGTGCGCAACGTGGCGGAGCCGCTCGTCCGTCGCTGCGACCCGCTGATCGATCGACGTCGTCCAACGGGCCACGTCCTCGTGACGACCCCGGGCCTCGGCCAGGGCGATCGCCGCGGCGGTGTCCAGACGTTGGGCGTCGTCCCGGCGGTTCCGTTCCATGCGCTCGAGTGCGTCGAGCGTGTCGAGCGTGTCCAGCCGGCCGTCGAGCTCGGCGACCGCTCGGTCCAGGTGGACGGCGATGCGGTCGATCCGTTCGGCACGGGCGGGCACGCCCCGCCACTGGGCGACCCACGAGCGCAGACGTCCCAGCGCGCTCACCAGCCCACCTCCCAGGCCGACTCGCTGGATGGGGCCAGCACGGCATCGCGCCGCGCGGAGCCGGCCGCCACGAGGGTCACCGCGGCGTCCCACCCGGCATCGAGATGCTCCTCGTCGGGCCAGCCGAGAGCGAGCTCATCCGGATCGGCGACCAGGACGTGGGCCCACTCGGGCAGTCCCCGGCGGACGTCGGCCACACGCGTCGACACCTGGATCGGGACGCAGCCGAACTGGAGCGATTCGATCAACGGCACCGCCTCGAGGTGTGCGGCCGCCGACGACCAGACGCGGATCGTCGCCTGCTCCAGCATCCTGCGGACCGCATCGACGGTCACCGTCGGACTGTTGACCTCGACGAGCGCCACCAGACCACCGGGGCGGAGGTCTGCCAGCGTCCCGGCCACCCGGGCCGACTCCGGCGAGAGCCGATCGACCTGGCACCACGGCACGGGCCGGCCAGCACCACGGGCTCGCTCCATCAGGCGGTCCCGTTCGGCCACATCCAGGTGCAGCGGCGTCGCTCCCTCACCCCAGCCCAACGGCCCCGACAACCGGACCGAGGGTCCATCGGGGGACGGACCGCTCGACCGGAGCCGCGTCGCCGGATCGAAGCCGGCCAGTCCGGCCCGGGCACCCGACGTGGATCTGGCCGCACGTTCCGACCAGGCCTCGTCCAGTTCGATCAGCACCGGGTCGCCGCCGGTTCCGGCCACCCGTGCCAGTCGGTCCAGTACCTCCGCCAGCGCTCCGGGCCTCGTCGGGTCCGGCGTGGGCAGCCGGCGCACCACCTCGGACCGCAGCGGCGTGTCGAACCACTCGTCCACCACCTCTGAGCGGCCGAGCACCGCCAGCGCTGTCGCCGTTCCGCAGCACTTCTCGCAACGCCCGCAGTTGCCCACCCGGTCCGACTCCCAGCAGACCTGAACGGCTCCGGCGAGCTCCGGCACCCGGAGCACCTGAGCCACCTTGTCGACCCGGTCCCGCATCGGGTCGCCGGGCGACACCCGGGTGCCCGAGGTCGACCAGGCACCGATCAGGCCGCGGTGGACGCCGTAGGGCCGGTCACGACGTCGTTCGGTGGCGGCGGCGACCGCCTGGGAGAGGACGAACTCGCCGAGCCGACCTCCCAGGAGCAGTCCGGCCCCGGCGAACACCGCCCCGTGGGAGCGGTCCCAGTCCAGGTGGCCGTCCGCGACATCGCGGAGGTTCGTGGTCACGACGATGCACGGCAGACCGAGCGCTTCGGCCGCGGCGCAGGTCCGACGGGTCCGAGCGGCGGACACCGCCGGCGACTGGAGCGCATCGACGCCGGCCACGGTCACCACCAGGTCGAAGGCAGCGGACTCGCCGAGCACCGAGGACGCCAGCTCGGCCGAGGAGTCCACTCCCCGACTGAAGAGCAGTGCCCGATCGGCGCCGCCCGGCCCGACCGGCTCGGTTCCGAGCGACCGGACGGCCGGGGGACGAAATCCCCACCAGCCCGAGTAGCGCTCCGATGCCCGGTCCAGCCCCTCCCGTTGGAGCGGGTCGACCGGCCCGTCGATCGAGAGGTCCTCTCCCCGGACGGCGGCGACGAGTGCCGCCAGCGGCAGGAACGCTGCGTTCCCCCGGTCGAGCTGGCCCGACCAGCGACGTTCGACCTCGAACCACCAGACCTCGGAGCGCCCGTCGACCTCGACGGTGACCGAGGACCTGATCCGCGATCCGATCCGGCGCTGCTCCGGCCGCCCGAGGTGCATCAGGGCCTCGAGGTCGTTCGCCCGGCCATCCCCGGACGCTACAGGACCGGTCCTCGGGGAGACCCACCGGTGGACATGCGGCGGGGCGGGCCCGACCCCGGTCGATCAGTTGCCCCCGGACCCGTCGGTGTCGTCGGTGGAGGAGCCGCCGCCCTCCCCCGCCGGCGTGACGTTCTCACCGGTGACGGTGACGGTCTCGGTCCGGGTCGCACCGCCGTTCCCGTAGGCCGTGAGCAGGTACGTGTGCGGGCCGGGGCACGGGAAGAGGATGGTGGTCTCGCCGCTGGGTCCGTACTCCGCGTACACCCCGGGCCCGTCGACCGAGATCGTGACCCGATCGGCGTCGCGGGTGGACCATGTGAGCGACACCTGCGGGTCACCCCCGGAGCAGTCCACGGTCGCCGGAACGCCGAACTCCTCGATCGCCGGGGTGGCGGATGCGCCGCCACCGGATCCGGACGAGCCGCCGCTCGGCGAACCACCTGCGGACGAACCCTCGGCGGAGGCACCGCCGCTCGACGGGTCACCACCGCCGGTGGACGCCGCTCCAGCCGTGGTGGTGGACCGATCGGCGAACGGCGAGGTCGTCGACGACTCCGGAGCCACCGACTGCTCGTCGTCCGAGCCGCAGGCCGCGAGCAGCAGCGACACGGCCAGGCCGGCGACGGCGACGAGTCTGATGCATACCCGGGTGATGCGCATGGACGCGCTCCTCGCTCGTGGTGTCTGCGACGCCGAGCCTAGGTCGACGCGTCGCTCCCGGGCGGCGACGGTGGAGTTGTGTCCGACGGACCTGGTCGTCGCTGCGACGGTGCACGTGCTCGCAACCCTCGACGAAGCGTCACGCGGGCAGGTCGCCACCGCACGACCCGCCCTGGTGTTCCCCTCGGTCACCCGCAACGCAGAAACCCCTGCCGCAGCAGGGGTTTCGGGGTGGGCGTACACAGACTCGAACTGTGGACCTCTGCCGTGTGAAGGCAGCGCTCTAGCCGACTGAGCTATACGCCCGGATGCGTTCACCATAGCCGTGGCCTTCCCTGCACCGGAAAGCCGGCGGCCGGGCCTGTCGCCCGGGACGGCGATTCGCCACGCGGCGGCCGGAACGGGCACCGGACGGGCATCGTGCGTACGCTCGCCCGGTGCGCTCCCACTCCCGCGATCGGCTCTCGGTCGCCCGGATCCCGTGGACCACCGACGACAACCCGTACCAGCGGGCGGTCTACGGGTCGCTGACATCACACGGTGTCGACCTGATCGGCACCGCCGACCTGTCCGATGCGTGGCTGGCCGAGCCCAGCCGACGCCCCGACGTGCTGCACATCCACTGGAGCCTGCACCGACTGGCCGATGACGCCCCGCAAGGGCTCGACACCGCAACGTGGGTGTGTGACCGGCTGGACCGGGTGCAACGGACCGGCACGACCCTGGCGTGGACGGTGCACGAACCCGGCGCCCTGCTCGATCCTGCCGATCCCTTCCGGTCCACGGTCGAACGCCACCTGCTGGCCCATGTCGACCTCGCCATCGTCCACGACGAGCCGACCGCTCGATTCGTCGGCAACCTGGCAGGCCCGATGCGGGACCGCCCGCTCCCGATCGCCACGGCACCGTTGGGTGACTACCGGCCGTTCGTCGTACCGGCCACGTCCGAGCCCCGGGACCTGGACGAGTCCCGGGCCCGTCTGAGCATTCGCCCGGATGTTCGGGTCGTCCTGGCCCAGGGAGCGTTGCGGGCCGACAAGGATCTCCCGCTGCTCGTCACCGCGTTCGATCTGCTGGATCGGCCCGAGGTCGTGCTGGCGATCGCCGGACGCGAGATCGACCAACCGACGAGTCGGTTCCTCCGCTCACTCGACCGGCCCGACATCCGGGTGCTCCCCGGTCGCCTCGCTCCGGAGACGGTCTCGACCCACCACCGGATCGCCGACCTGGCGGTGCTCGCCCGACGGGTCGACTGGACGCCGTCCTCCATGCTGTTCGCGGTCGCCCACGACACGCCCGTCGTCGCCGCCGACCTGCCGACCAGTCGTGCCGCACTCGGAGACCGGGGCGCGACCTGGGCGACACCGGGCGACCCGGAGGCGCTGGCCGATGCCCTGCGTCGAGCGCTCGACGACCCAATGGAGGCAGCGGCGACCCTGCATGCCGCCCGGGTCCACATCGCCAGCCGCTCCTGGGATCGGTCCGCCGGCATCACCGCCCGGGCGTTCCGGTCCGCCGTCGCCGCCCGCCGGGCTGCCCACCGGGCCGTCAACCGGGAACCGGAACCGGTCACGGCGACCTCCTGACGCCCGTGGACGTCCTCCTCGTCGACACGCTGTCCGTCGCGGGCGGAGCGGAGCGGTCACTCGCCCACCTGGCCGGGTCCCTGCCCGACTGTGGCGTGCGGCCCCGGGCGCTGGTCGGGGAGCCGGGCCCGCTCGTCGACTGGTTCCGGCAGGTCGGCTGTCCCGTCGACGTCGCCCACGACCTCCCCACGGCCATCGGCCGATCCCTCCGCCACCATTCGACCGACGCCGTGCTGTCGGTCGGGGCCCGGGGCCACCTGGCGTCAGCGGACGCCGCCGCGGTCGCCGAGGTGCCGGCGGCGTGGTGGATGGAGCTGATGCCGAACGGCCGGCCCGCCGAGGTCGAGGTGCTCGACCTGCCCACCGCCGCGATCCTGGCCCCGTCCCCGGCAGTCGCCGAGGCGCAGCGTTCGCTCGTCCCCGGGACCGCCGCCGACTGCCCGGTGCACCTGGTCCCGCCCGGGATCCCGACCGCCCCGCTCGCCGCCCGGGTCGGCGAACGGGCGGCGGCCCGAACGGCCCTCGGTTGGGACGACCGGATCGTCGTGGGGCTCGTCGCCCGCATCGACCGCAACAAGGGGCAGACCGCCTTCATCGATGCCGCCTCCCGACTCTGCGACCAGGACGACCGCCTGCGTTTCCTCATCGCCGGCGGTGCCGTCCTGGGTCGAGAGGGTCGACTCGTGGAGCACCTGACGGACCTCGTTGAGCGACGCGACCTGGGCGACCGGCTCCGACTGCTCGGTCACGCCGACGACCCCGTCCCGCTCCAGGTCGCGCTCGACGTGGCGGTCAATGCGTCGGTGCACGAGTCGTTCGGCCTGTCGGTGCTCGAGTCGATGACGCTCGGAACCCCGGTCGTCGCGACGCAGACGGCGGGTTCGACGTTCCTCCTCGACAACGGGGCGGCGGGGTGGCTCTGCGAGCCGCTCGACACCGGTGCGCTCGTGGCCGCGATCTCGGAGGCGGTCGCTGCGCTCGACGCTGTCGGTGAGCCGGACGAACTGGACCGCGTCCGGGCGGCCCGGCACCGGGCGGCGAGCTTCGACGCCACCCGGACCGCCGAACTGGCAGCTGCGGTGCTGCGCGGGCTAGGTGGCACTCCCTGAGCCGGACCGACCTGGGCCCGTTCGGCGGCCGGGCCCCGGGCGGACCGCTGATCGCTACCATCCGACGGTGCCGACCGTGGAACTGCTCGACGCATCCGAGGCGGCCCGCCTGCTCGCCGAGCATCCCGAGTGGGTCCGTTCGGTCTTCACGACGCCGGCCTGGTGGACGACTGCGGTCGACATCCTCGGAGCCGGGCGTGACGTCCGGATCGCGGCGCTGCGCGACGGCCAGCGGCTGACCGGCATCGTCGGTGTCGTCGTCGACCCGGAGCGACATCTCGCACGGCTCGTCGGCGACCCGATCAGCGACCGGACCGGTCCGCTGCACGCCGATGCCGACACCCCGCTCGTGGCGGATCGGCTCGCCGACACGCTCGACCACCTGGTGCCCGACCATGCACCGTTCCGCACCGACGGGCTCGACCCGGCGTTCCGTCACGCCGACCCGTCGGGAGCCGTGCTCGATGTCCCGTGCCCGACCATCCGACTCGACCGAGGCTGGGAGGACTACCTGTCCGGTCCGGCCGCACGCCGTCGCCGTCGCATCGCCGGCGCGGCGGCGAACCTGCTCGACCGGCCCGACGTCGAGGTGACCGAGCACACGACGCCGCTGGAGGCGGACGCCGCGTTCGACCAGCTCGCCCGACTGCACGAGCTGCGATTCGGTCCGGATCACGGACTGTTCCGCGACCGGCTCGGCACCTTCCTGCGCCGCGCCCTGGGTGCGCTGGCCACCACGGCCGGAGCGACCATCCGGACGCTCCACGTCCACGGCGATCCGGCCGCAGCGATCCTGCTGCTGCGCCACGGGACCACGGTCAGCTACTACCAGGCCGGTTGGGACCCGGCGTTCGGCGAACTCTCCGTCGGACGGGCACTGCTGGCGGACACGATCCGGACGGAGTTCGCCCGGTCGACCCGCCCCGGTGGCCCGAGCACCTTCGAGCTGCTGCGCGGCGACGAGGGTTACAAGCACTACTGGGCCGATGGCCACGACGTCGTCCTGGAGCTGTCCCGGCCGGCGCGTGACGGCCGCGGCTGGCCCGACGGGTTCACGTCGTGATCGTCGACCGGATCAGCGTCACCGAGACCGACGACGGCTGGTTGCGCACCGCACGCGTGTCGGGACGCTCCGGGGAGCTGATGCTCGAGTTCCTCGTCCCCCAGATCGACGGTGCGACGCTGCACACCGGTGACGCCGCTGCGTTCCTGGCGGCGACCCTCTTGCCCGCCATGCTCGGCGGGGAGGACCTGCACGTCGACGCGCCGGCGTCGGCGGCGACCCTGGCCGGGTGCCGCGAGGTCGTCACCGCCTTCGCCCGCTGGGACCACCGGCTCCGACCTCCCGTCGTGACGACCACCGGTCCCGCCGACGACCGGCCACCGGGTGAGGGCACGGGGTGCTGCTTCTCCCGCGGTGCCGACTCCATGGTGAGCGCCGTGGTCGAGCGACCACCGGGCACCGCCCTCACCCATCTGGTGCACGTGGTCGGCCTGGAGCCGGTCCACTCGCCGGCCACCCTGGCCGAGGAGGTCCGACTCGCCCGGCACGTCGGGGAGCTGGTCGGCCTCCCCGTGGTCGTCCCACGCACCAACGTGCGACTGCTCACCGATGGCCGCTGCGACTGGGCCGATGCCCACGGTGCCGCACTGGCCGCGCTGGCGCTCGCCACCGATGGGCTGTTCGGCCGGGTCGTGATCCCGTCCACCCAGGCGGTCGACGAGATCGTTCCGTTCGGCTCCAGCCCGGTGCTGGAGCCCCACCTCTCGAGCGGGTCCGTGACGATCTCGCACGACAGCGTGTCGCTGGACCGTGTCGGCAAGGTCTGGATGCTCGCCCGTGACCGACCCGACCTGCTCCCCCACCTCAAGGTCTGTTGGGCCGAGGATCGACCCGACAACTGCGGCCGGTGCGGCAAGTGCCTGCTGACCATGTGCGCCCTGCAGGCGGCCGATGCCCTGCACCTGGCCACCGGCTTCCCGGACCGGATCCCGCTCGAGGAGATCAGGAGGCTCCGACCCGCACCGGTGCAGTCACGTCAGCACTGGGTGGCGGCCGCACGGGCGCTCGGCAGCGACGGCGAACGGGGTTCGACACGGCTCGCGATCCTGGAAGCGCTCCACCGGGCGGCGCGACCCGGCCCGCGTGAGCGGGCGCTCCAGTGGTGGGAGTTCCTGCGGGGCCGGCGGACCGACCCCGCACCCAGCTGGAAGGACCCGGAGCGTGGCTTCGAATGGCGACACCACACCGAGATGCTGTCGCTCCTGCAACGGGGACGGCCCGACCGGCCGATCTCACCGGACGCCGAGGAACCCCTCGTCCTGGCCCGGGCCCGACCGAGGGCCGACTGATCCCCCGACTGCACCGCTCGACGCTCAGGACCCGCCGTCCGGCACCCAACCGTCGAGCGTTCGGAGGCACACACCCTCGTTCGTGTTCAGGCGTGCGAACTCCTCGCCCTCCTTGCAGGCGACCGGCGAGCTGACTCCAGCCAGCTGGATCACCGCCTGGTGCGGCTCGATGCAGTCCACCGTCCGCAGGCTCCCGTCGGACTGTCGGGTCACGCACTCGGAGTCAGGCGCCAGAGGCGGGGGCCGGTCCTCGGCGGCGTCGGAGCGCGTCGCCCCCCGCCCCCCGGCCAGTGCGGTCCCGACGAAGAGAATCGCAGCCACGACGAGTGCCGCCACGATCGGTCCGCGGCGGAGCAGCCAGAAGGAGGCCGCCCCCATGGGGACCTCGTCGGGGTCGACCTCCCCCGCCCGACGCCGGGCCCAGTACTCGTCCGGATCGTCGATCTCCGGACCCGACTGCGGTGCACCCCGACCCGCACCCGATTGCCCGGCGCCCGGACCCGGCGCCGACGGGGGTCGGAGCGTCCGGTCGTAGTCCCGGCGACGGCCCGGGTCCGACAGCACCGTCCACGCTGCGTTCACCTCTCGCATCCGACGCTCGGCGAGCTGGCGCTCCGCCGAGGACGCCGTCCCCTGGCGGTCGGGATGGAGCAACTGGGCGAGCTGGCGGTGCGCAGCGCGGATCCGCTCCGGCGATGCGCTCGGCGGCACACCCAGAACCTCGTAGTGCGTCCGTCCGGCCACATCGGCAGCCTACGGTCGCCCGTCCGGCGAGGCGGACGCAGGTGTGACGTCTGTCGGGACCCCCGGGGACGACGGGTGTCGACCGCTCCATCGCGCTACCTTTCCCACGTGGCATTCCTTCGTACTTCGAACCATTCGACACCCGAAGCGGTGTCGGGTTCGGGCGTCGCTCCCGGAACGCCGGTCGAGACTCGGGGAACCGTCACGGCCGCCCTCCGTCACCAACCCTTCCGACGGGTCTGGATCGGCCAGCTGGCCTCCAACGTCGGCACCTGGATGCAGAACATCGTCCTGGGGATCCTGGCCTACGAGCTGACCGGGGCCGCCTGGTTCATCGGCCTGGTCGCCTTCGCCCAGCTCGGTCCCATGCTCCTCTTCTCCCCCGTCGGCGGAGCGATCGCCGATCGGTTCGACCGCCGGGTGGTGCTGGTCTCCATCGCCCTCTCCCAGCTGGTGCTCAGCCTCGCCCTGGCCGTCGTGGCGCTCGACGAGAGCCCCAACAAGTTCCTCATCGTCGTGCTCGTCGCCGCCATCGGGACCGGCGCCGCGATCTATGCGCCGTCGATCAGCGCCATGCTGCCGTCCCTCGTCGGCCGGCGGGACCTGCAGGGGGCCGTGGCGCTCAACTCCGCCGCCATGAACGGGAGCCGGGTGGCCGGGCCGCTGCTCGGCGGGGCGTTCGCGGCGCTCGGTGGACCGTCGCTCGTGTTCGCCATCAACGCCGCGACCTACCTGGTCGCCGTCTGGGCGGTTGCGACCGTACGGGCCGACTTCTCACCCAAGGGAATCCGCGGGGACTCACCGCTGCAGCAACTGCGGGACGGGTTCCACACGGCGGCGAAGGACCCGGTCCTGACCCGGGTGCTCGTCACCATCTCGGTGTACTCGTTCTGCTCGCTGGTCTTCATCTACCAGATGCCGCTCGTCGCCGAGCAGCGACTCCGCATCGACGAGATCGGCTACACCGCACTGTTCGCGACCTTCGCCGTGGGCGCCGCCCTCGGCGCCCTGGCGACCGGATCGCTGCTCGTGGACATCAGCCGGTGGACGCTCACGCGCGCCGCACTGGGCACGTTCGCCGTGGCGCTCGCCGCCTTCGCCACGACCACCTCGCCGCCGGTGGCCTTCGTGGCGGTGTTCGTCACCGGTGCGTCGTACTTCATCGTGGTCACGGCGCTGTCGACCATCCTGCAGCTCCGGGTCGACGACCGGGTGCGGGGGCGGGTGATGGGGCTCTGGATGATGGGCTGGGCCGGGCTGGTGCCGCTCGGGGGACTGCTCGCCGGTCCGACGATCGATGCCGTCGGCATCGTGTGGGTGCTACTGTTCGGCGCCCTCGTCGCCGGCGTGCTGGCCCTCACCGTCCGAGCACCCGGGCCCGACGCAGCCGACGGCGACGCTATCGCCCCCGCCTGAACGTCACGACCGGATCTCAGCGCTCGAGCAGCGCGGCGGCGACCTGTTCCAGCCCGGCGCTCCGGCTCGCCTTCACGAGCACGGCGTCGTCGTCGCCGACCGTCCCGAGCACGTCGAGCACCTCGTCGGTCGACGCCACGGGGTCCACGCCGTAGAGGTCGGTCCGGACCGCCACCAGTTCGATGCCCAGCTCGGCGGCGACCACGGCCACGCGCCGGTGCTCGGCCGCCTCGTCGGCGCCCAGTTCGGCCATGTGGCCGAGCACGGCGAAGCGACGGCGGGCGTCCAGGGCCGCCAGCGCCCGGAGTGCCGCCACCATGGACGTCGGGTTGGCGTTGTAGGCGTCGTTGAGGACCAGGGCGCCGGCGGGGCTGCGGTCGAGCTCCATGCGCCACGGCGACAGCTCCGGGCCGGCCAGTCCCGCTGCCACTTCGTCCGGGCTCACCCCCAGTGCGAACGCCGCCGTCGCCGCGGCGAGCGCGTTGGCGACGTTGTGCTCGCCACGGACGCCGAGGCGGACCGGGGTGCGCTCGTCGCCCCGGCAGAGGACGAACGAGGCGCACAGGTCCGGGCCCACGGTGACCTCCTCCGCCCGGACGTCGGCGCCGGGACGGCCGGACGCCGAGAACGTCAGGACCCGGGCACCCGTGGACGCGGCCCTGGCCGCCACCCGTTCGTCGTCGGCGTTCAGGACCGCCACCCCATCGGCGGGCAGCGCCTCGACGAGCTCCCGCTTGGCCACGGCGATCCGGTCCACACCGCCCATGAACTCGGAGTGGACGGCGGCCACGAGCGTCACCACCGCCACGGTCGGGCGGGCCAGGTCGCAGAGCAGCCGGATGTGGCCGTGCCCCCGGGCCCCCATCTCCACGACCACGGCCTGCGTCCCGTCCGGAGCGTTGGCGAGCGTCAGCGGCACCCCCAGCTCGTTGTTGAACGAGCGCTCGGAGGCCGCCGTGGGGAACCGCTGGGCCAGGACCGACGCCAGCAGGTCCTTGGTCGTCGTCTTGCCGACCGAACCCGTCACACCGACCACTCGACCTCCGGCCGTCGGGTCCAGCCGATCCCGGGCGAGGCGAGCCAGGTCCGCCAACGCGTCGGCCACCGACGGGACCACCAGAGCCGGGGTCCCACCCAGCGTGTCGGGGTCCGCCCGTTCGACCAGACAGGCGCCCGCACCGGCGGCGACGGCGGCCGCCACGAAGTCGTGGCCGTCCCGCTCGCCGGACACCGCCGCGAACATCTGACCCGGACGCAGCGTCCGCGAGTCGATCGACAGCCCATCGACGGCCGGGTCCGAACCGGATCCCGCCGCCCCGGGGACGAGTTCCGCCGACAGTCCGGTGGCCAGTTCACGCAGTGGGATCCGCACGGTCGGAGTCTCACACGCCGGCGGCCGTGCGTGGGAGACTCCGAGCCATGGGCTACGACTCCTTCCTCTACAACGTCTTCCTGTTCCTGCACGTCCTGGCCGTCATCATCGGATTCGGCGGCGTCCTGCTCAACGGGCTCTACGCCAGCCGGGCCCGCCGCTACACACCCGACCAGACCCTGGCCGTCATGGAGGTGAACGGCTTCGTGTCCATGAAGGTGGCCGAGATCTTCATCTACCTGGCCGCCGTCTTCGGTTTCGGCCTCGTCGGACTGAGCGAGAAGTACTACACGTTCGGGCAGCTCTGGATCTGGCTGTCCATCGTCATCTACGTCGTGTCGCTCGGCGTCTCCCACGGCGTGCTCATGCCCCGGGTCCGGGCCATGACGGACCTGCAGCGTGAGATCGCCGCCGGCACGGCGGGTGCCGACACCCCGGGCCGCATGGAGGCGCTCGGCAAGCAGATCGGCGCCTCGTCGGGCGTGCTGCACCTGGCCTTCGTCGCCATCCTCGTCCTCATGATCTGGAAGCCGGGCGCCGGTCTGTGACCTCCCCGCCCCAGCCACCCGACCCGGTGCGCGTGCCGGCCCCCGCGGCGAGCGACCTGCCGCCACGGGTCCGGCTCGTGGTGCTCTTCGGCGGCCGCTCGGCCGAGCACGACATCAGCTGCATCTCCGCGGCGAACGTGGTGCGGGCGCTGGACCCCGACCGCTACCGGATCGAGCTCGTCGGCATCGACCGTGACGGAGGCTGGCACCGGGCGGACGCCGCCGCTGCTGCGCTCGCCGGCGGGGCCGCCCTGTCGGCGCTCGACGTCACCGGCCCGCCGACGGACCACGCCGCCGCGCTGCTCCCGTCCGGGGACGACGACGCCCCGACCGTCGTGCTCCCGGTGCTCCACGGACCCAACGGAGAGGACGGCACCATCCAGGGACTGCTCGAGGTCCTGGACCTGCCCTACGGTGGTTCCGGGGTGCTCGGGTCGTCGCTGTGCATGGACAAGGCCGCCGCCAAGACGGTGCTCCGGGCCCACGACGTGGCCCAGGCCGAGTGGTTGCAGCTCGACCGGAGCGTCCTCGACGACCCCGGTCACCGGGCCCAGGTCCTGTCCCGGCTGGGAACCACGGTGTTCGTCAAGCCCGCCAACATGGGGTCGTCCATCGGCATCTCCCGGGCGACGGGCGAGGAGGAGTTCCTCGCGGCCCTCCGCGAGGCGTTCCGGCACGACGACGTGGTCGTCGTCGAGGAGGCCCTCGACGTCCGCGAGCTCGAGACGGCGGTCCTCGGTCCGGCCGACGACCTGCGGGTCTCGGTCGTGGGCGAGATCGTCCCCGCCGCCGAGTTCTACGACTTCGACGACAAGTACCGCGACGGCGCCGCGCAGACCGTGGTGCCGGCGGACCTCCCGCACGAGCTCGCCGAGCAGGCCCGTTCGCTGGCCCACCAGGCGGCCCGGGCCCTGCGGGTGGACGGCATGGCGAGGGTCGATCTGTTCCTCGTCGAGGGGCGTGGACTGCTGGTCAACGAGGTGAACACGATCCCCGGCTTCACGCCGATCTCCATGTACCCCGTGCTCTGGGAGGCCAGCGGCGTCGGTTACGCCGAGCTCCTCGACGAGCTGGTGGCGCTCGCCCTGGCCCGCCACCGGACCCGGGCCGAGCGGGGCTGACCCGAGCCCTCAGACGCACCCGAACCCCTTAGACGCAGCGGTCCCGGACCCTCGGCGCGCAGTAGACGGCGAACCCGTCGATCGTCGCAGCGCGGGGCCAGGACCCGGAGCCGTCGAGCAGCGGGACCAGCGGCTTGTCCTGACGGAACACGACGACATCGGGGTCGACCCGCTCGAGCACCTGTGCCCAGTCCGACCGGGCCTGGTCCAGCGACCGGTGGTCCAGCATGGCGTCGACCGACGGCCGGTCGTCGGCGAAGGCGTGGGCGTCGGTGCCGTAGCGCCAGACCAGGTAGTTCCCCACGTCGACGTGGCTGACCACGCGGACCCCGGGGTCGGCGACGAGCCCACGCTGCTCGAGCCAGTCCACCGCAGCGACCGGATAGCGCGACAGGTCGTAGGCCGGGCCCCGCAGCGCGGCCACGACCGCCACGAGCAGCAGCGCGATGCCCGCCACCCTCACGGGAACGGCGATCCGACGGGACCCGAGCCCCGGGCCCGTTCCGGCGAACGTGGCGGCGGCCCACGGGAGCAACGAGATGGCCGCCACCGGCAGGAGTCGTCCGGCGCTCAACCCCAGGCCGACGAGGAGCACCGCCGCCACGGCGCTCGGCCAGCGCCGACACCGGGCCAGCGCCACGACGGCGGCGACCCCCAGGAACACCACTGCCCAGGTGAGCGGGTGGGCGAACCCGGCCGGTGCCCACTCCTGGTAGGCGGAGATGGCCTCCCGGGCCCGCTCGTCGCCGAGTTGCTCGAAGGGGAGCACGACGAGCCGCAGCCGCTCCGGGTAGAGCAGTCCGCCCAGGAGCACGCCGGCGGCCGCAGTGACCACGGGCCACACCCGAACCAGCCGTCGGGCCTCGATCGAGGCGCAACCGGCCAGCAGGGCCAGGACGACCAGCCCGTAGAGCCAGGTGCCGTGCACGTTCACCCAGGTGGCGAACACCGGCACCATCCACCAGGCCGACCGGTCGTCACGCCACAGCACCAGCGCCGTGGCGAGCAGCAGGAAACCCGCCAGGTGTGGTCGTGGCGTGGTGAACGGCGACAGCGTGACGATCACCAGTGCCACGGGGACGAGCACGGCCAGCAGCGACGTCCGGGCGGCGACGTCCCGCCGCTCCGGCCGGGCCAGCGCCACCAGCACGGCGCCCAGCGCCGCTCCGACGGCGAGCACGAGGAGCCGGATCCCAGCGCCTCCGCCCAGATCCTCGGCGACGGCCAGCGCTCCGGAGAACCACCAGCTCGGAACGGGGAAGTCGCCGCCGGTGAACAGGAACGGATTGCTCGACGGCAGACCCTGCTCCTGCAGGAGACGACCCGTGGCCAGGTGGGTCAGGAAGCTGTTGTCCGACAGCGGAGCGCTGGACATGAGGGCCACTGCGCCGGCGGCGCACCAGGCCAGCGCGCCGAGCAGTGGCCGTGCCGGCCGGACCGCGGGCTCCGGGTCGGCCGTCCGGTCAGATCCGATCCCCGCCCGTGCCGCCTCAGCACCCGACGAGGTCACAGCCGGTGCTGCCACCCGGTCACAGGCCGTTCATCATGTTGATCACCGCCGGGCCCAGGATGATCGCGAACAGCGCCGGGAAGATGCAGAAGACCATGGGGATGAGCATCTTCACCGGGGCCTTCTGCGCCCGTTCCTCGGCGTTCTGACGGCGCTTGACCCGCATCTCCTCGGCCTGGGAGCGCAGCACCCGGCCGATCGACACGCCGAAGGTGTCGGCCTGGATGATCGACATCACGAACGACCGCAGCTCCGGCACCCCGCAGCGGGCGTCCATGGCCCGCATCGCGTCGGCCCGGGCGGCACCCGCCCGGGTCTCGCCGAGCACCCGGGCGAACTCGTCGCTGAGCGGGCCGGGCACCGAGTGGATCACCCGGTCCATGGCCTGCTCGAAGCCCAGGCCCGCCTCGACCGAGATGACGAGGAGGTCGAGCACATCGGGCAACGAGGTCTGGATCTCGCGCTGACGGGCCTCGACGCGCTTGTTGATCCAGCTGTCGGGGCCGAGCACCAGCACCGCGGCGAGCAGGCCGGGCACGGCGATCCGCACCATGCCGCTCAACCCGAGCAGGTTGAGGACGAACAGGAGGACGAACACGAGGACCGCCCCGACGACGGTCGCCACGCGGATCGCCAGGAACCGGTCCACCGCCGACTGGTCGGCGATCCCGGCGTGGGTGAACTTCACCCGCACCTTCTCCACGTAGCCGACCGGCGTGAACCGGCGACCGAGGGCCGACATGGACCCCAGCAGCGGGTCGATCGCCCGCTGCCGCAACGGATCGAGCAGCTCCCGGTCCCGCTGGTTCTCGACGACCGGCCCCGTGACCTGCCGCAGCGAGGCCCGCAGGGTGGCCCGCTCCTGGATGCCGTTGACGACCACGAAGACCGCCACGCCGAGCGCGACGGCGAGCAACAGGACCGGGACCACGACGCCGAGCTCCACCTCAGACCTCCACCGTGATGAGCTTCTTCATCCAGATGAAGCCGATGAACATCGACACCAGGGAAGCCCCCAGCATCACGTAGCCCAGACCCGGGGTGAGCAGGGCCATCACGTACTCCGGGTTGATGACGAACATCACCGCCCCGAGGATGAACGGCATCAGGCCCAGGACCATGGCGCTCATGCGACCCTCGGCCGTGAGCGAGGCCACGTCGCGTCGCAGGCGCTCCCGCTGCGTCATGGTCTTGGAGACCGTGAGCAGCAGCTCAGCCAGGTTGCCGCCGACCTCGCGCTGGATCCGGATCGCCATGACCGCCCAGGCGAAGTCCTCGCTGCCCATACGGGCCGCCACACCGTCCAGCGACTCCTCGAGCGAGCGTCCCAGACGGTGTTCGTTGACCACCCGCTGGAGCTCACGCCGCATCGGGTCGTCGATCTCCCGGGACACCGCCTCGACACCCTGGGCGATCGAGTAGCCGGCGCGGAGCGTGCCCGCGAGCAGATCGAGCATGTCGGGCAACTGGGCCTCGAAGGCCTTGGTCCGGCGCTTCACCCGGAAGTTCACGATCGCCTTGGGCAGCAGCGCCGCCACGAGCAGGACCACGACGGCGATCATCGGGTTGCCGGTCAGGAACAGGGTGAACACCGAGGCCAGCACCGCTCCCGCCAGAGCGAAGAACAGGGCCTCGGCGGCGCGGAGCGGCAGGTTCGCCCGCTCCAGGTCGGCCTCGAGCCGCTCGAGAATCCCCCGCTGCTGGGCGAGGTTGCCGGTGATCGCCACGGCCCGCTGGAGGATCGGGACCGTCGCCACCTCGCTCACCGGCGGACCGTCCGGCATCACCGGGGCCGCCGACTCGTCGTAGGCGCCGAGCCGCGACTCGAGCTGACGACGACCGGCGAGCATCCCGACGAACGTCCACACGACCACGATGCCGGCACCGACACCCAGCAGGATCGCCAGGGTCAGGACGATCCCGTTCCCGGCGAGCCGGTCGATGGCCCCGGGCTCGGCGGCGACCGGGGGCATCAGGGCCGCAGGTCCCCGGCGCACCGACCCCGGCACGAAGGTCACCGAGGTACTGGCGCCGGGAGCGGTCAGTTCGATGGTCGCGGCCGCGCCGTCCGCCGGCGTCTCCACCCGGAACCGGCCCGCCAGGAGTGCGGCGACCTGGGTGATCGCATCGTCGAAGGACTCATCGCTGGCGACCGGCGTCACGTCGCCGCCCGCGCCCTGGGCCAGTCGACCGAGCTGGCTGACCGGCGCCCCCCGATCCAGGACGACCGACTCGATCGACGCCTGCGCCGCCACCAGGTCCCGCTCCACCTGACCCAGCCCGACGGTGCCTCGTTCCGGGGTCGCAGCGATCACGACGACCGCCCGTCGCGCACCCGGCTCACCGCGCTCGAGCAGGGCGGCCGCATCTCCCACCGCACCGAGCAGGTCGGAGCCGGCGGTCTCACTCGGGCTGACCTCCGCCACCGCCCGGTCCCAGGCCGCGGCGTCGCTGGTCAGGGGGGTGACCACGTCGGCGCCGCCGCCCGTGGTCACCAGCGCCGTCCGGGTGGCGGTACCGGCGCCGGGGGCCAGCGCCGCCAGCGACTGCAGCGCCAGCTGCACCGTCCCGTTCGGCTGACCGGCGGCGTCGTCGAGGACCACGGCGACGTCCAGCGGGATCCGGTCGGACCACTGCGTGTCGGCCGCAACCGCCCGGCCGCCCACGGACACGGTCAACGGCGCCGGCGCCACGCCCGAGGCGAAGCCGTCGATGACGACGGTCCCACCCCCGGCATCGATCTGGTCCACCCGCAGCGCACCGGCCCCGTCCTGGGCGACGGCGCTCACGGGCCGCAGCGTCGCCACGCCGAGCAGGGCGAGCGCCCCGGCCAAGCCGAAGGCGATGGCGACCCGGGATCGGCCGCTCCTCACGGTCGAGCCGCCGCGGTGGTCGACGCCGTGAAGATCTCCGGGCCCAGGTGCAGCCCCCGGTCGGCGAGCTTCTCGGCGAACTTGGGGCGGACCCCCGTCGGCTGGAGCGGGCCGAGGAACCGACCCTCGGGATCGACACCGGCGGAGAAGTCGAACAGGAACACGTCCTGGAGGGTGATGACCTCGCCCTCCATGCCCTGGACCTCGGTGATGTGGGTGACCCGGCGGGTGCCGTCGCTCAGGCGCGTCAACTGGACGATGAGGTCGACCGCCGAGGCCATCTGCTCCCGGATCGCCCGCACCGGCAGGTCGAAGCCCGCCATCAGGACCAGCGTCTCGAGGCGGGACAGCGTGTCGCGGGGGCTGTTGTCGTGCACGGTCGTCAGCGACGGCGTCGCCTCGGGCGTGGCGCCGGCGCCGGTGACCGTGTCCGTGGGCGGCCGGGCGGTTGCGGC